>Ga0307980_1000929_pt1 | contig 12464 bp, 15 predicted proteins | sample OrgLakmetage1060_FD_201817 | JGI IMG/M metagenome (GOLD analysis project Ga0307980, IMG submission 201817) | Saline water microbial communities from Organic Lake, Antarctica - #1060 | ecosystem: Environmental > Aquatic > Non-marine Saline and Alkaline > Saline | place: Antarctica: Organic Lake... | reverse complement strand
AGGGTGCGTCAAAATCAATCAGGTAGTGGGTTACTTCGGTTTCATCTTCCCCACTGAGGACGTATCCGACAGCTTGTTCCTGTCGTAGCTTCTTGATGGATCCATCTTTCTTCTTCATGAAGATAAGGAATCCATACTTCACCACTTCGCGGATATGGTAATAGAGCTCGGTATCAAGTCCGGTCCGTAATTCCCATTTGTCCTTGATGTAACCCATGGCTTTAACCATACCTTTCAGCAAGAAGGTTCCCTCTTTAGCGGTTGCTTCAAAAGCAGAATCATTGGTTACATTGGAAAAGGACGAATCTTCTGCGATCGTATCCAGGGCACGGGCGATCTCGACCGAAGCCATGTCCATTTTATTATAACGGAACATTTTGGTACGGCGATCACCTTCTGTTGATATGTATTTGTTATACCACTGCGAACTCGCCATTTGACTGTTGTCGTCATGTTTTGCCGAGAAGTCATAGCCCTGACCCAGCTTAATCGGATTCCAGTGGTATTCGTTCAAAAGTTTGTCGGACATCGATAGCCTCTTTAGGATAAATAGAACGTAACTATTTAGGAGTATCGAATGCCCATACTTTCCAGCAATGTATCGAAAGACGCAGCAGAGCTTTATACTGGGTATGATAAACAGGATGTTGGTCTCGGTTTGCTTAATCCGTCGATCTATAAAACACCGGGATATGACAAGAAAAAGATCCAGAAGTTGATGATCGGGGCATTATCAACCATTACATACGCTGGGCGGGAACACGATCCTATGCCACTGGCTCTACCATTTTTCTATGAGAGCGCATATGCGACCGTGCTTAGTTATAATCTGCATTACCTTCCAGTCCAATATCGCCAAGCTATGCTCAAGTTCATCCTGGACGGTAATGCACAACGGATCAAATCAAACTTACCGATGATGATCGATTACACTGCACTAAAACGAGCTATCCCCATCTCACAGTACATCGTTCGGCGATACAAGGTAGTGGGTGTTAACGTTATAGAGACCCATCCCCTGATCGAGTACCCTGATGTAATTAAGGATATCGGGAGATGGTCCAATCACTATAAAGAGTTCCAGAAGAACCGGAACGCATGATCCTCAGTCGGTTCCGGATCCGAAGACGAATCGGTCAATTTCTTCCTCACTGTAATAGCCGGTTATTTCCTGGGACGCTTCGATCATAGGAAAATACTGGTTGAACTGGTAAGAAAGTTCATTCATTGTTGTGTCGTCATCCTTGCCGTTGTAGTCGTAACATAACACGAACGTCTTGTCCGCTTCCTCTTCGTCCACTTCGAACCATTTGGTAATTTCATCGAAGATCTTATTGACCATGTTGGATTCGTATCCGACCAATAAAGACTTTCGGCCCTCTTCTTCCAGGGTGTACATCATGAAGTTGCTTATGACAATGGGTCCAGGTAGTACCGGTTTTAGCTCTTGAGCAAACTCGGACGTAGCAATAACCAAAGCCATGTATTGTTTCTCGATAATCGTCTCTATCTCAAAATCCTGACAGAAGTTCGCCATCGTCTCTTTGTAAGCCGAATCGATCTCTGCTCCAAAAATAATTCCCAGAGGTAATTGATCTTGTGCCATTTTACTGTAACTCCGAAGTTGTGATTGATCTGGTGACTTCTTATTTATCTTCGTTTCGCCAATAGCATACAACGTACAATCGAATTTGCCATCACCGGTCTTCCCTGTCTTTACGATTATTCCCCTGTTCTTAAGTTCCTTCAAGGCCAGTAGAACCGAAGTACCTGATATCCCCGACCATGCAGCCGAGAATCTTTTAGAGAATGGGGCTGACCCACTATAGCCGCACCATAACCGCCGAATGTCATTCAGATAGTAGAACGACTTCATCGTTTTTGCATACAATGGACTGAGCCCATCCAGCCCATCCGGAGTATCTGTCTGATCGATCATGATAACACCGCTCTCATGCATCAACCTAAGCCCCCACGCAGTGAACTCCGGTTGTCCTACGGTCTTTACGTGATATGAGCTACCCTGAGCATCACTGTATCTTTGATGGATCAGTAAGCGAACCAGATTGTAATCGAGATGTTGTGCGGCGTCATCAAAGAAGTTTGAGAAGTCCCTGATGATGATATGGTTGCCAGATTCGGCCCACCGAGCTCCCATTGAGGGTTTTTTGTCTTCGTGGTCTCTTAACAATGATTTGAAAGTTACCGATTTCTCTATGGTAGGTAGCGGGATCCCCAGGTAAGTGGCCATCCTTCTTTGGTTGTCCGGGTGGTAGAAGAGGTGATTAAAATCCCCCTTCTCTAATCCGCCGGGTGGAATATAGTAAGCACCATCCACCATCTCCCAGTTCTTTTTTTCAGTCTCAACTGGAGTCTCATTGCAACGATACATCGTTTTGTCGCGTTCTGTTTTCTGACGCAGATACTCCTTGTTATCCGCATCCGATATATCACCCGCGCCGGGATTTTTCTCTGCACTATCAAAGGAAGTCTTTAGTCGAGATGATTGTTCTGAATCGAGCATAGATTTAACCACTCGACAATCACAGCTCAGCGATTCGAATACCTTTGAGAAGTCACCCACATTGGATTCACAGAGATTCGATATCAATGACGGCACACTGGGTAGCCCACCAATCGAGCCAATAAAAGCATCGATATCGTCGATCGTGTAATTTTTTCCATCCGGGAGAATCGTATAACCCCCGGTACCCAGTACATCAACACCACCAAGAATCTTTATTCGACGACTGATATCACTGGATTTGAAATACAGATGAGCACCACCTGACCCGGTAGTGACCTCGAATGGGCTGTTCACCCCGAACTGAGTGGTCATTACATGAAACCACCCGATAGCGCGGGGATCTTTAACAAAATCAAAATCGATGACCGTAAACTGACCACTACACCCGGCACCAATAAGAGCGGTAGGATTCTTATCCCACCATTTGGCGATTTTCTTTTTATCAGTGGATGCTGCCAGGTGTCCCGTTTGAGTCAGCGGGGCTTTCGTGTCCAATCGACAAGGGAATACCGATACTCCCGCAGAAGCATAGGCTATGGCTAGTTCTTTTTGTGTCATCGTTGCCCTCGTCTAATCGTCCATCATAGTACACTATCCATCTTGCAAAGCCAATAGGCATCGCAAAAATCATTAAGACTTGCCTTCTTATAGGTTCGCAGAAACACCAATTTAAGATACTCTGGGGTGGCATCCATAACCGATGCCTTGTCTGCGTTCCCCTTGCCGGTTGCGAACTTTTTCAGAGAGGTAGGTGCTATAACCCCAGGGTTCGTGTCTAAACGGTTGATGATGGCGTCGATCATCATGTACTGAAGCCCCGCCAAGTCCCTGGTAACGTTCCCTCTGGCCCCAAAGCCGATCCCTTCGATGTTTACTCGTTGGATAGTCGCATCGTATTCTTTAGATATCTGATTTATAAAAGATATCAATTGATCCGATATATATCGAGCCCGGTAGATCTTATCCAAGCGGTCGTCCTTTACCTTTTTTGTACTGATAATGCAGGAATCTAGGTACCGGTCATCTTTAGCATCCACGATAACCACTGCCGTGGATGTGAATGATTGGTCTATTCCTATCGAAATATGCATAATACCCCCTTTGTAGGGGGGTATTTATCGTCACTTGATGAGCGAGAATCCGTTCTTCTTAGTAATCACCATCACCCGGTCCACCAACGTATCCAAATCAGCCCGATGGGAAATCAATGAGACGTGATCAGCATACCCCTGGAACAACTTAAAGGCATTCCGGACACCGGACGAGTCCATAGCACTGTCCAGGAGCTCGTCTACGAACAGTATGTTGCTGGTTGACCCAACCATAGCCAACATCGCCCTGAACGCGAGAGAGACGGCTATATCCAGTCTGAGACGTTCTCCGGCACTAAGATTGTAGTAAGACACCTGTTTACGCATATACTCCACATCAACGGTTAGGTCAGACTTGAACTCAATATAGTGAGGTAGCCCCAACTCGGTGGTGTATTCGTTCACTTTTTTATTCAAAAACCCGATGTACTGGTTGATGATGTCTTTCCGGATGAACGACTTGGAATTTGTCAACAGCTTGATTAAATAGTTGACATGCTTCACCTTATCGTCAAATTCGTCGGCGGTCTGTTTCAGTGAAACAACATCAATGATACTTTTCTTCAGTTCTTCTGCCTGATTGACGTGCGTGTTCGTAGCAAACTTCTCTACGGTAAGGTCTTCTTCTTTCTGAGCGATCTCCATGATGACATCTTCGACTTCACGGACACTGGCGAATGGAAGTTCCTTGAGATCCTTATCATACTGGATCTGTTTATCTTCCATGTCACTGATCGTGTTTTCGATGAGCTCGTGAGCGTCCGACAGTTCATCCAAATGGAATTCCATTTGATCCACATCCATCGAGTCGTCAATCACTAACCCATCCAGTTTTTTCTGGGTCTCATCCAACTCCAATTTCGACGACTTGATCTGACGTTCCAGCATTGGTAAATTTGCCTGGAGTTGGTTCATCTCCGACACATCAAACTCTTTCACTTCTGTCGAGGTACTGGATACGATTTTATTATATTCATCAAGCTCGACTTCCAGAGAATCGACAGCAGTACGGAGTTGAGTAAACTCTTCTTCCATATCCACCTGTTCCGATCTAAGAGATACGATCCTGGCTGCCGCTTCCTGGTCACTGTATTGCTGTTTGCAGAATGGACATTTCTCATCGAGTAGATGATCGAGGGCATCTTCGTTAGAATCGTATTTCTTCTCAATTTGACTGGTTTTGGTAGTGAGCTTATCCAATTCCTTTTTCGCATTAGGAATTTTTACACGAGTCAGATCATCAAAGTCGTCGTACTTGGCTTTTATCGGCTTCAGTGTATCCAGACGCTTCGTATCAGCATCGAGATCTATAGCCTGTTTATCGATCTTGTTGGTGATGTCGTTGATCCTGGATTTGAAATGTTCCTTATCCTTCTCGGCAGACACCCGAGAATTTTTGACGGAATTGATCTGCTTGGAAATATCAGTAGCTTCCCGTTCAAGCTCGCGTCGCTCATTCCGATTGACTGTAAGTTGTTCTCTGACCTCGGATACCGAATTTTCCAGAACGACGATGCGATCTCGTATACCTGACAGGTCGCGGGCCCTGTTGGCGTCAATGTATTGTTGCAGTTGGCTTATCTTCTGTCCCCTACGCGTTTCAAAATCTTCAGCGTATTCGTATGACTTCTCGATCTGCCGACGGGTTTGATCATTCTGATCACTGGCCATCTCCAGTTGCCTGGCCGTTACTTTGGATTCGGTTTCGTATTCATTGCGGAACATCTTCAGGGTCTCCGCACGCTTCGTCAATAGGGTGAGACCCAAATTATCTTCCATGAACTGTTTCTGTTCTGTAGGCTTACGAGCCATGAACGGGGTCGTTGACGTGTTCATTAGGAACGAAATCAGGAATGTATCGTAGTTGATCCCGAGGACTTCCTGGATAGCTAAATCCGTATTCTTCATGCTGTCCGCCGTCAGACTCTCGGATCCTTTATAGAATTCTAATACGTTCGGCTTACGTCCTCGTATGATCTTGTAATCCACGCCATGCGACTCGAAGTTCAGCTCAACGAGCATCTTCTTCTCATTGACGAGATTGATCATCTCGTCCGCTTTCAGCTTGTTGATGCCTTCGCCATACAGTGCATAGACAACCGCAATCATTGAGACCGTCTTACCGACCCCATTCTTACTCTCACCGATCTCGCCAATATCTTCATTATTCCCGACGATGAGTACAGTTTCGGGCTTTGTGAAATCGAACTCAGTCACCTTGTTGCCGTAGGACATGAAGTTCTGAATTTTTACGTCATTGAGTTTAAATCTCATGAGGATTCTCCGTGAAAGTCTACTGCTTGTTGGTACAGATCCTTAAGAAGATCCGGCTTAATATCTTTGGAATTATACTCCACTGTATCAAAAGTAGACATGACTCGCTGATCGATATTTTCGACCTCATCAATTTCCACGGATCCTTCCATCACCTCTTTGGCCTTATTACCCTCGTACTTGATCCTTGCCAAACGAACTCCCTGTGCTGATAGTTCGTTCTGAACTTCTTCTATCACAGAATCATCAATATCATCTGGCATCTCAACTCGAACCTTAGTGTGTTCATCGAACGTGGACTTTTGTTCTTCATACTGTGCATAGGTCACTGAACAAATCTTGACCTTGCCCCAATCATGGAAGTCCACTTTATTTGTATCCAGGTCCAGCACACAGAACCCGCGCTCGGTATCATTGGCATCACCGAAGTCAAACGGAAAAGGAGATCCGGGATAAATCACATTATCGATTATCTGACGTTTATGGTAGTGGCCCGTGATAACCCGCTTAAGGCCCTTGAGTGCCTTGTGGGTGTATCCGTGCTCCATGATGTACGCGTCGTTCATACGAAAGCCCGAGAACTCCATGTGAGCGAACATGTACTCGGCACCAGCAGACTGTTCGACCGTCCTGCCCCAATGCTCCGAATCAGTGATCCATGGAGTGATGAGACATTTATGGCCATCCAAGGTTACTTCCGTATTCTTGGTAATCAAATTGCAGTAAGGATCCAACACGTTGGCACTGGCCACATCCAGGCGATCTCGATAGAATAGATCATGGTTTCCCAACAGATTATAGAACTCAACTCCTTTGAACTCTTTCTGGATGTACTTACAGGCGCGTATGCCGTAGTTGAGTGTCCGGACGTCAATCTTGTCCCGGACATCAAAGAAATCCCCACCGATGATGAAATAATCAATCTCCATCTCATTACATCGCGTTACCATCCATTCGAAGAACTCCAGCAGATACTGGTTATGAGACTCGCTGTTATTCTCGAATCCGAAATGGATGTCACCACAAAATGCGACTTTAGCCATTGACCTCTACCCCCTTAGTTTTAGCTGCCGCAACAGTATCGCTCTTTTTTCGTTGACTTTCAAGTACATCTTGGTACCCGTGGTCCGGTTCCAGCCCATATTCGATCTTCATGGCGTTCTTCGTGTTGCTCTGGGCGTACTCTTTCTTGACAAACGCCACGAAGGCATTCCAGACAATACTGGAGAAGTAGGCAAAGGGATTGGGGTATTGGGAGAAGGTCGGATTGAAGTTCTGCCAGGCGTTAACACAGGCCAGGGCACCAGCGGACACCAGATCCTCTTTGAATGGGTACCTGACAAACCGTCTATGGTTGGTTAGCTTGGTAGCCAATAACAGGAACATCCGCCCAAGTTCATCAGTAACTCTGCCCAATTCTATGGATCGTGTCCATGCTGCCAAAATGTTCTTATTGTTCAGATAGTGTTCTTTCTTCTTTTCTATCATCTCCATACTCCGTTTAAGTGGTTCCCAGTATACCGATTGTATGGAATTTGTCAAGGAGTCCTTCACATTGACCAAAGAAATATTGTGTTAGGGAAGTGGGGGGGTTCGCTGCGCTGGCGAGCTGAAGTTTAGCTAAACGTTTAATGCCGATGAATGCTGCGTTTCAGCGATGTTTTGCTAGACTAAATAGGAATACAATCATGAAATAGTCCTATAGGATTATCAGGGGGAAATTACATGCACAAAGAAGCGTTAGTTGATCTAACAAAAGATACACTAAGAGCAGTAGGAGAGTTTGATACTGTACAGGTTATGTTGGTTGTTGGCACGATGATTGCAGCCAGTAATCTGGATGATCTGTATGAAGAACGCAATGATTCGATCGAAGAAGTATACGGATTCAATGGGGTTCGGTATCAGGATCTTATACGGTTCAGGGATCTTTTGATGTCTCCTGATAAGAAATCAGCAGCCAAGCTTATGCAATTATCGAAGGTTGACTTGTGGAATGACTCCGAGGAGGTTATAAGGATCCATGCTGCCGGTAACCTCGTATTCCAAATACTGACAACGTATTTCTACTATAAAATGAAAAATGTCAAAGTAAGTATGACCAAACAATCGATACTAGATACGATGGATGATTTCTGGATGAGTGGATTCCTGGCTTTCAGAACATCATCGTCCGAGTGGCTATCATCCAAGCTGGCGGAGTGACCCATGGCGAGTAAACACCCATTAGACGACACATTCAACATGACTCCCGACGAGAACATTCAGGAAATTTTGGGTATTGATATCAAAATCCCGGACGATCCGAATCTTCGAAGTATCGTAGAGCTCTCTCTACAGCAGTACAAGCATCTTATCGAAGAGTCATTACTACTAGAGCCAGATCAGCGTCTTCGGCACGTCGAGCTCGCTAAGGAGTATCTGAGGATGGCCAAGGATGCCATGAGAGATGATGCTGATCTGGAGATCAAATTCCACAAAGCATACAACCCAGCAAATAAGCTACCATACCTGCCGAAAGCAGCGGAAACGGGTGAAAAGTCCCGAGTTGATGTGTATGAAGAAATCAAAAGGTTGAAGAGTGTTAAGTGAATTGGGTTGGCCCTCTCGAAAGAGGGCCGATGTGATGTAAAAGGAGGGGGAAAACATCACACTCTTATTTAGACATGAGGGGGGTTTTTTCAGTCTTTTAGTCGTTTCAGTGCTTTGGTTGATTGAGTAACCAACCCCTCGATCACAATGTTCTTAATCGAGTCGGGCACACCGTCTTTCAAACCATCAACAAAGCCCTTCACTTCGTCGTACTTCTGCTTGCCGGTCAGATTTTCATTACTGACATTATCGATCATATCGAATATGCGCTTCTTGTTTTTCTTACCAAAAATAGCATCAGCCAGGATCTTTATTCCCAGCTCCAATATAAAGTACCCTATTTGAATCAAAATTTTCTTCATAGTGATTAACTCCACGGTTGATCATTATTTAGGCAAAAAAAAGCCGGGGATTCCCGGCTTGGTCAAACTCACTGTCCTTGTGTTTCCTTTTCCCGCGCTTCAACTCTTTTTTCTGATCCTTATGAGTTACTGGGCGGGTCAACTTGTCCATGTTTTTCTTGACGTGATTTCTATTGCCTGCCATATCGTCCTCCTACTACAGCATTAAGGTGCTAAGGATTCATTGTACGTCAGTTTGCCTTGCTTTGCAATGTCGGCAATCTTCAGATAAGCCCTACCATCATCACCACCAATCAGCTCTTGAGAGATACCCATTTTGGTATCCTTCTCCAACTTGGCACCCAACTTCTGTTGCTCTTTGGTCAACTGCTCTACTTTAGAGATAGAGGAAGTATCTTCTTTACCATTTTCAGCAGCATCAGCGACTTTTTCTAGCAATTTATCTCGCTTATTGGTGACATCGATGATCTTAGCGGCAGTAATATTAGCTTCGCTCTTCTGTGCTTTTCGGAGGATTCGATAGCCACCGACACCGCCCACATAAAGACCGTACAACGCACCCGCACCCGCACCAATTCCGGCAGCCACCACCAGTCCAGGACCAGCAACTAACCCCAAGCCTAAAGCGATTGCACCAAGAACACCGCCACTAAGACCACCACCGAGAGCACCTAAATTGGTACCGAGCGTAGCGCCAATGACGGTGCCTACAACTCGACCCAGGGCGCGACCGATACCTTCATCAAGGAAGATCTGGTGGATTTCGTCGATCTGTTGTTCTGTTAGTATCGGCCCAGTGATGGGTTGGTTAACAGAACACATTGCTTTGTAAGATTCCTTGATATGAAACTTCACAGCATCACTCAATAGTGATTGGCTTTGGTCATTCTCTTCGATAATCGATCTTACTGTTTCACTTGACATTTTTTTGGTTCCTTATTTGGTTTTTATGTAGGTTAGTTTGCCTTGAGCAGCAACTTTTGCTAATTTCAAAAACGTTGCAGCTTCCTCATCCGTAACTTTTTCGTCTGCTTTATCTTTTCTAACAGCCGATCGAAGTTCATTGCCGAACTTTTCTTGCTCTTTGGTTAACTGCTCAATCTTTTTTATTGATGCGGTATCTTCTTTACCATCCACCGCACTATTAGCGATCTTTGTTAACAGGTCATCTCGTTTATTTATATTATCAACAATCTTTGCCGAAATTACCGTAGTGTCAATTTTTTGAACTTTTTTGACAGCCCGATATCCCAGTTTACCGCCGATATAGATACCATACAATGCACCTGCAATAGTACCAACCCCAATACCGACACCCATACCCCCAACCAAAGTCACCCCTGGCACAAAAACAAGCCCAATATTAGCGATCAAGATACCAACAGCACCTCCGAAAGCACCACCGGCAGCGGATACTAAGTTAGATCCAATGAAACTGCCAGTCGTTGCGCCTATAACGCGAGCTATGGCTCGACCGATACCTTCATCGAGGAAGATCTGTTGGATTTCATTGAGCTGTTGTTCTGTTAGCTCAAGAGTAGGACGGTAGTTGATACCGACCATCTTATAATTTTCTTGTAGTAGTTCGTCAAAAGTCATGATGAGTTTCCTGTGGTTATCAATTTATTTGGTTTTAATGTAGGTTAGTTTGCCTTGAGCCGCGACAGCAGCAACATCAAGAACAGATTTTGCTTTGTCGCGCTCTATATTTCCGTCACGAATATCTGCTTTTAATATTTTTTCTAACTTTTTACCCAAAGATATCTGGTCCCGAGTAAGATTTTTGATTTTTTTAGCATTAGATGTTGGTTCTTTTCCTTGTGCTATATCGTCTTTCATATATCGAAAAAACTCATCTCGTTGGTTAACTACTTTGTCGAGTTCCAAAGAGACTTTCATTCTGTCAGTCTTCCGCAACGCGACGACAGCACCAGCCCCAGCAGCCACCGACAGTCCGCCAATTAAGGCACCGATTCCAATGCCCAAGCCAGTGATTACCGGAGCGGTATTCATTGCGACTATCGCATATATACTGACAACGGCGGCACCCATGAAAAATGCTATTTCATCAAGGAAGATCTGCTGGTTTTCATTGAGCTGTTGTTCTGTTAGCTCAAGAGTAGGACGGTAGTTGATACCGACCATCTTATAATTTTCTTGTAGTAGTTCGTCAAAATGCATAATAATTTCCTATGGTTATCGATTTATTTGGTTTTTATGTAGGTTAGTTTGCCTTTAGCAGCAACTTTTGCTACTTGTATGAACTTCTTTGAGTCCTCATCAGAAAGTAGATTGTCTGCTTTATCTTTTCTAACAGCCGATTGAAGTTTTTTGCCAAACTTTTCTTGCTCTTTGGTCAACTGCTCGATCTTTGTGATTGATGCGGTATCTTCTTTACCCTGATCGGCAGCAGCAGCGACCTTCATCAGAAGCTCATCTCGCTTATTAGTTACCTCGATAAGTTTACCGGAAGTATAGTCGGTGTCTGTATTCTGTATAGCTTTGGCTTTGGCAAGGCCCAGTTTACCGCCGATATAGATACCAGCCATTGCACCCATACCCGCCCCAAAAAAAGCTATAGGGTACAGAGCTGAAGCTGCAATTAACCCCAATCCATGAATGAAAAGAGCAAGATTAGCCGCCGCCGTCATCCCTATCATATTAAACATGTAACCCGTCGAGCCAGCACCAACCCCGCCCAACATGATGCGAGTCAGGGATCGACCGATACCTTCATCGAGGAAGATCTGCTGGATTTCGTCGATCTGTTGTTCTGTTAGCTCCAGGGCTGGACGGTAGTTGATACCGACCATCTTATAATTTTCTTGTAGTAGTTCGTCAAAATGCATAATAATTTCCTATGGTTATCGATTTATTTAGATTTAAAATAAGTGAGTTTGCCTTGAGCAGCAACTTTTGCTACTTTTGTGAAACTCTTTGATTCCTCATTAGAAATTAGACCATCTTGTTTATCTTTTTTAACCACCGATTGAAGTTCTCTGCCAAGCTTCTGTTGCTCTTTGGTCAACTGCTCTACTTTAGAGATAGAGGAAGTATCTTCTTTACCCCGATCAGCAGCCTCGGCTATTTTCTCTAGTAGCCGGTCTCGCTTTTTAGTAACATCGTCAATTTTAGCTGAAGTTCTAATCGTGGGGGCGGATTGTAACATTTTTATTTTTTTATGAGCAATTACGGCACCAACAGTGCCACCTATAGCCCACCCAGCGAGAGTGCCGGTGATTGCCGACACGGTTATAACATTGATCACATTAAATACGGATACGAACCCCATAGTAAATGCGAGATAACCACCAAGCCCACCGATAGCCGCACCAGCTACGCTTGATAATTCCCCAGCGACTCCTCCTCCGACAAGTGGCCCCAAGAACTTGGCGAGGGATTGACCGATACCTTCATCGAGGAAGATCTGCTGGATTTCGTCGATCTGTTGTTCTGTTAGCTCCAGGGCTGGACGGTAGTTGACACCAACTATCTTATAATTTTCTTGTAGTAGTTCGTCAAAAGTCATGATGAGTTTCCTGCCGTTGCCATTCTATTTATCAATATCCGAAGACTAATTGTTCTGACCCATAGTCTGCACGGCGATCGATATGGATG
>Ga0307980_1000927_pt1 | contig 12488 bp, 18 predicted proteins | sample OrgLakmetage1060_FD_201817 | JGI IMG/M metagenome (GOLD analysis project Ga0307980, IMG submission 201817) | Saline water microbial communities from Organic Lake, Antarctica - #1060 | ecosystem: Environmental > Aquatic > Non-marine Saline and Alkaline > Saline | place: Antarctica: Organic Lake... | reverse complement strand
TTACCAACATTGGCTTGACATCATTAGCTAAATAATACTCTTGCGCATTGATATTATGGATATCTATAGAATGCATAATTGGTGATCCAGGTTATTTTGTGGACATCTATAATCTGCACATATTAATTGTTTAAATTAATTATTAATGTGAAGGCATAATTATGAGCCAAAAAAAATATGGGTGATGAGTACATCAATTATTCATACCAAATCTTGAATGCATCTTCATCATATGTTAATAATCGGTTACCAACCATAGAAATGATCAAATGGACCTTCAACCTTAGATCTAGTCTTAGTATCATATACACAAATCTTGTCATTACTATAGTAAATAATTATGTGCTCATGTTTGGTATCTAAACTTGAGTATTATGAGGATTAAGTTGACCATAGTGTTTGCACATTGGTATATCAAGCATCATCACCATTGCTTTACCATCATAATAATTTAATATTACTTCATTATTATCTAATATAGTTTCTAAGTAAATATTATCTTTGTAGATATGTAAATTTAATCCACGCCATGGGACATTATTGAACCAATAATAAACTGCGCCTTTCTTAATAGTAAGATTACCCAAGACATAAGGAAACTCAGTGATTAGACCATACTTTGGGAGCTCATTACGATACATAGTCTGAGATGTGTTATCTAAATCAATACTAATTGATGTATCTAGCTTCCATCTTAACTTTTGTGGTTTACTAACATCATTCATGCTCTTCATTTCCTTTAGTACCTAACTCTTTGAGTGGTGATCATGCATAAAAAATGAATGAAGGAACTATAATCATAAACAAAATGTCTGCACTCAAATTCAGTATTACTAGCTCCACTTGTGATAACTATGCCAAGTATAACAAAAATAACATAGATACTATAAAGAACATCACTATTGTGTTTAATAATATGTTATCTAATGTGCCAGGTATTGATGAATCTAGAGCCGCACTAAATAAGTTCCTTGAGACTGAGAAATACTTTGTGTTCAAAGACACAGTATGTGCTGCTGAGAATGGCTGGATTAGGTTTTATATATTCGTAAGCAATCATGCGAAGCTGTTATTAATAAAGGTGCCAACATCACCCGAGGTGGGTGAATCTGAGTTTCACTATAAAGACTTTAACTTCATGTTACCCGTGTTGTACTTAGATATGATAAGCATAATGACTATACCTGAAGTAACTAAGCATGCATTAGGTCACTTTAAATTTCAATATTCCAACCTTATAATGTATGCCAAAGCTAATGTAGACAAGATGAGTAACTATGAGAAAAAATTAGAGGAAGATCAAGCTAAGCTAGATGAGACTATTCGTAAGATAAAAATAATGGAATCAATGTCCACTTCAATAAATAGGATATATGGTGGACCTAAGCAGTAATACATACATATATTTTTTTGTGCTCAGCCAAATGGTAGCCTTACTCTATTTACTAAATAAAATGGCACATCCAGCAATGAATATATTATTAAATACCACATAATGATTAATTGCATAGATAATATGTGCCATACTAAATTAAATTCTATCCTGATTATGTTTACCCTAATGTAAAACCCAACTATCTTTGCAAATAATATATATATCATAGTACACACTATCGGGTACTTGTGTTCTAAGTATAAGCATAGTTGATTTATGTGATCCATATTAATTTATGCGTGCTATCATCAATTTTTATTCTTATAAAAATTGAATGCGTACTATTAAGATAAACTAGTGCCAAGATGACATCTATCAACCCAAAATTAATAGAGGTGCTAAGTAAGATATTTAAACCGGGCAGTGATTATGGTTTGTATATCACCACTAGCTCATATAGCATTAATGTAGTGGTCATTGCACCTAAATATATGTATGCGGGTAACTCAGATTATATACGAATAAATTGCTTAGATGAACTTGATAATCCAATAATGCAAAAGATAATGACTAGAACATTCGAAAGTAATGAAGGCCTCGAGTTTATAGATTATGAGTTTGATGAACCATATTTACTGGATTTAATAAGTTGTATGCCAAATCTTACATACTTGAAGTATAAATCAGAGATATGGTTTAATAAAGAAATACCTAATATAAAAGTTGTAGATTTCACAAATTTAGATTGGTGTTTAATAAATCGCGCAGCTAAGATATTCACAGATGCAAGAGATATCATAATGTCTGCACCATGCGCAGAGATAATCTACTATTGTAACTTTGAAGGTTATAAATCACTAAAAACTGTGCACATCACTGAGATATCTGATGGTTATTTGATTAAGCGTTATTACTTATTAGAATCTATAAAAGACTGGAAAAGTAAGCCCAAAGTGGATAAGCTATATGTAGAGAATGATGCATGCGAGTATAGCTTAAATGACTGGCGAAGTTTAGTCGGGCATATGTTTAATGAGATAGAAGTGGAACCAAGACTCATTAATGCTCCAGATAAGCTCAATTGCCAAGCATAAGTATTAATATACATATTTATTTTTTATTATAAAAAATAAGTCATGATTATTTATATTAATTATGGGTGCCCTAAAGGATGATGTATTACATATTATTAAAGAATTAAGAGTGGATATATATGTAAAGAATCCACTTAGGGGTGACGAACGTGTACCTTCAAACTCTGTAACACTTTATCCTTACTTTGAAACCGGTGACGTGCTTATAGATTATACCAATATAGATGATGATAAATATATGACATTAATCATCTTTTCCGTACATAGCACAGATAAAATAGCTATAAATAGTGATGAGCATGCTCAATATATCATGCAAAGTCAGCTAATGGGTGCAAAGAGAGTGTGCCATTTAGAGGTAAACCTAAGTAATAAGGTGAACTTGGCTAATAAATTAGACAAAATCACTAAGCTAACCATAATTGATGGCTCATTAGTGAACATCAGTAATTTCCACGAAGCATTCCCTAATCTAAAAATCATGTATGCCAAAAAGATGGGATTAGTTGATTTGTACAATCCTTCATTCATGCACTTACCTAATCTAAATAAAGTATACATAGATTCAATATGTGGTGATGCATCCATAGAAGAATATAATGAGTCAAAAAAGAGATGGGATACTAGTGGTCATAAGATAAGTAAATTATACACTAATGGTAATGTATTAATTTCCATTGCATCTGATGAATGGCTTAAGCATATGTTTAGAGAGATATATAGATACCTAGATTAGTAACTCATCAGGCATCTTAATATCTGGATTCTTAAGTAAAAACCTATGTATGCCACTAATAATTATCATCTTGCCAGAGTTTGTCTTAGTACCCATACTTATTTTTTGTGTTATTTCACCAGTGGCAATCACTCAAGCTAATAATACCCTTATTATTTAGGTGCTTATATATTATCTTCCTACATATATAATCATACTTAAATAAATACACTAAAGTGCCGAAGTCGATCGAGAAGTTGAGCTGATTAATATAATCTTGCATATTTATGTATAATTAATTTCATTCATTTTTTATCTATAACTAAATCTTCAGGGTGTCTAGTTAATTCTATTTCATAGCTAAACCTCGCTAATATATATTCATTAGATAGCTTTTTAAGCTTAAGTATGTCATCATCCATACTAAATTCGGGTAATTCACTAGCTAAGGATTTGCAGTATTTTTCTGCATATTTCTTCTCTTCATTAATTATATTAATGTAATATTCTACGGTTCTGTATTTATTATTTGCGTGTTCTTCATATTTTTCATAGCTATTAATACTCATATCCGGATTGTACACAACTTCGTCAAAAATCATCCTAGAAATTTGCCGTTCTTCTTCATCCATAATTTTGCGGTCATAAGCCTTTTTCACTGCGTCCATTTATTATCATTAGTATGTCTTTATATAAAAAATTACCTATGGTATCTTCGTGGCATACTCTTTGGTGAGTGATGTCTTAGTTTCTTATTAAACTTAGTATATCTTGATTTAGCACCGCTCCCACTCGAGTTATGGATGGAGGTGTTCTCATCACTAAATTTATTAGATGACTTAGATACTTATAAAAGCTTGGCATTAGTAAGCTGGACCACCAATGCAATCGCTAAAGAAGTTATTAAGGATACATTCAATCGCATATATGATGTAAAGTATCAAAGCACATATATTATGTATCAGATACATAAAATACTTTTATGTAAAGATGTACTTACTCCAGGCCCTGGTAACCTTAGAGTTTTGGGTAAAAACAATTTATAGTAATTATGGAATTGAAGGCAAAGATAAGATAAAGTGTCTCAATGAGTGCACAAATCTAGTTTTCTCGGTCTATAATGGTAACGTTGATTTCATATCAGTCATGCCAAAGTTATGGTTGGTAGATGATATTAATGGCTGCATATACACATCTATGAATATTAATAATGTGGTTGAGTTCCATACATCTGAGCATAACAACACTAATTATTATCAATTATTTCCTAATCTAAGAAAAATAACGGTGCAAGAGAGGACTACTAGATTAGTTGTATTACAATGTAAGTATTTAAATGCTAGAATCCACGTAAACCCTACTAGTAATACTGTTGGGCGCTTAAAATATCATATTGATAGAGAAAGGCTAAGGAAACGAAGGTATATTAATCACGCGTGTTAATTAAATCACATGTTAGATGCACTTTTTTTACTAATTATTTTCATTGCAGCGAAGATTATGGCTAATACTACACATGCTATCACTATTATTATAATTACTATAATATACCATGGTATGTCATCTTTGGAGCTTGACCCACTAGGTTTCTGCCCTTCAGATTTAGCGGTTTTATTAGCTTCTTCTATGGCTTTGGCATCTTCTTTGGCCTTAATCTTAGCCAGTTCTTTAGCTTTTGCTCGCAACTCTGCTTCTTTGGCTTCTTTTAGTTCACGTGCTTCCTTTATGGCTTTTTGTCGTTCGCGTTCCTTGCGCTCAATATCTTCATCTCTCCGCACTTTCCTTATATCACTAAAGACTTTCATCATACCTTTGTATTCTTCATCATAAATTTGGATGTCGGTGTCCCACTCAGCTTTCATTTGCTTAATAACATCAGTATCTTTGCTGGTCAATAGTCTATGGTTTGCCTTAATAGCATCATCTAATATAACCTTAGCGGTTTTGTATGTTTTTTTAATATTATTATATGCATCTTCATAATCTTGCATATATTGCTCGGTTATCTTAACACCAAGTTTACCATCTTTTCTTGTCATCAGTAAATCATCGTATCTGGCTCGCTTCTCCTGTATTAAATTGCCGGCATCATTTTTGTATTTTAGTAATGGATCAACATACTCTTGCTTATCTGAAGGGGGTGGATCTCCGCCACCAATATTATCTAATCCATACCCATCATCGGGTGTTAGTGGATCTTGATTACCAGGTATTGCATGCATCACATCATCTTCTTGTCCCGTTTCATCATTACTTGATTGCTGTTTGGTTGACTTTGATTTGGGTCCTAATCCATTCGATGATGGTGGGGGTGCGGCACCGGAAGTATTATTATTATTTCTAGGTGGTGTTAATATAAGCGGAGTAGATCTATAATATATACTAAGGTCTTTCTCTGCATTATCCATAATACTTCTATATTCTTTAATCAAATTATCCATGTCTGATTGCCATATCTGCTTTTGCTCACTTAAATCTTTGCGATCCTTGCCTGTCATATTTGGTACATTCATTATCTCGTTAGCCTTAGAGTATTCTTCTTTCAAAAGTGTCACTGCCCGCCTGTAGTATATATTCTTTGTGCTCAGCTTTGGTTCTTTTTTAAGTAATCTAATTAGCTTAGCCGAGTCTTCATGTGCCACCCTAATTATTTCTTTGGCGCGCTTGAATGGGAATGTTAGTGGGCTTAATCTATCATGATTTTGGTTAAGGATACTGATTGTGTATGTGCCAGGCAACTCATGATTTTGGTTAAGGATACTGATTGTGTATGTGCCAGGCCACTCATGATGTTTAGCATTACCACCTTCCTCTTCAATGAGATTCTTAAGCTTATCCATCTTTTCTTTGAACCTTGTCTTCCACTCTTGCACCTGTTTAGTTATCTCATCTTTTTTATCTTGGTCTAATCCGGCACCTTTATGTGCCATCTCATCTGCTTTTCTGTATGCATCATTTATATGACCAATAGCACCTTCATAATATCTAATCTTTGCTTTTGATCGCCTAGTTTGATCAGCTAAATTCATTAGGCCAAGTGCTTTCTCTGTGGCTGCTTTGATTAAGTCATTTGCTTTCTGGAATGGCCTTGGTTGCCATTCAATGTTATCATTACTTATGCTAGATGTGTGCACCATTCTTGACCAATTAAGTGTGCCACCCTCAGATTCTATTAGTGATTTTAATTCGCTCATTCGTGATGTAAAGTCTGTTTGCCATATGTGCTTTTGTTCACTCAAAGCTTGTTTATCTTTATCATTCCTGACGGGCATGTCCAGCATTATCTCATTAGCGCGCTTGTATGCATCCTCTATAATCTTAGCAGCATTCTTATAATATAGCACCTTTGAGCTCGGGCTTACATTTTTCTTTCCAATAGTTATATATGATGAAGCTTTTACTTCTGCATCATCAATTATTTCTTGTGCACGATCAAATAATATATTCATGGGGTTAAAGCTCATTGCTGAATGTTGAAAAGTTGTGTCCTCCATTTATATACTAAAAAATAATTTATGTTAAATTAATTTAATATACGTATTACACATTATTAAGCAAAAAAAAGAGTACTTATTATTAACTAAGATTTACTATATCACCAATATATGTCATAGATTCTAATATAAAATCTCTAAATTATTTTGATTGCTTAGATATCTCATACTTTGTGTAGAGCACCTTTGCTATATTATCTTTTTTTAGATAATTATATAATACTTTGTACCTAAATTTGAACTCACCGACTTGCACAGACTTATCCATGTATACAATCATATCTAAGCACTTACATAAGACATTATAAGTTAATGATAAATCATCACCTATAATTTTATTTAGTATACTTACGATCTCATCCAAGTATACGTCATCTTTACTTCGTTCGTACTTGATCAATAATATAAGTAATTGGTTGAATAAGCATAAATTGGATGCTTGCTCAATTATACTGATAAACATATCTATATTATCATTACCGTACACAAGCATGATTTCCATGAACATAGTAACCATTATATTAAATCGTTTTTCATTCGTGTCTATCTTAATTCTGAGCTTTTCCTTTTTATCATCAGTTAGGTCATCAAACTCTACCTTTCTCTCAGATGGGTTCATACAGATCTTAATCTTACGTAAATATACTTCGAATGGTGATCCTTGCTTGATACCATAATTGAATAACTGAGCCCATAACATATCTTGACTACATTTGTTATTTGAGCACATAAAATATAACTCAGTTGCTTTCTCATATGCACTTTTGGGCTCTATGAATGATGGCTTCAAGAAATAATTTATCTTTCCTATCATTGAAAATATGGTCCCATTAATATCAGAAGTAATGTAGAAATTTGATCCAGCGTGATTTGGTTTACTCATGATTAGATTTGATGGTTTATAGTCTACATTAAACAATACATATTCAATTTTTATATGACATACACAAAAAATGAGTCAATTATAAATTACTGCATGTGCAATCTATGTTGGGTTATCTCACTTAACTGGTATGTGCGAGAGGTGATGATTCGTCTAAAGATAAATATGTTAGGCAAAAATACTATAATCATCAGTGCTAAATTAACTAAGTCATAGTATTTATCAAAGCAAATATGGACCACATAATTAATATTTTGATGTGCTCGTATCTATAATCTCTCCAACATAATTTATGCATGGTTAAGTCCACTAATGCGAGCATAATTTAAATTAAAAATTGATTATTATCATGTATGATAAACCATGGATAATAATTATACTCTACAGTTTTATGGCTTCCCAGATGAGATACATCGTAACATAATTAAGTATTTGCCATGCAAAGATTTAGCATCATTATCTTTAACATGCAAATACTTTTGTGCATTAGTGCAAGGTGAGGTCATCATTGAATACTATGAAAATAAATATACAATGGCATATACTTATGTATTAGGAGTACCAATTGATTTAACATCAACCAAAGTCAAGGGATTGCCTGCACCAAGGATACCCGTGCCAAGAGTACTAAAACCTGAAGATATTATGACTTTTGATAGGTCATATATTAAACAATTGCACTTAATAAGGTTATTATTAAAGATAGAAGAATCTAGGGCACCCAAATATATAGTAAGTTATTATATTGGACTCAAAAAGCTAATGTACTGTATAGATAGACCCTTACCGACCATTAACCCACGAGTAGTGATAAATAAGGCAAAGATTATTAATAAATTAGTTGGCATGTTTAGTGAGTATGAAGCATTACGCATCGAATCCACTAATAATATTAATTTCGTGGTTCACCCAAAAGAAATAATGAGATGTATGCCCAGATTGAATAATCTGGAGTTTAACTGTGACATATTTACGGATGAAACCTTTCCCCAGATTAAAGTTGTAGGCTTTAAAACACCTGATTTTGAATTAGTAAATCGTATGCATTCCGTGTTTCCATGTGCATCTACGATTCATATATGCGTAACTAGTATATATGATGTATACCTTTATGATTTTACTAAGTTTAAGCACCTCAATGAGGTCCATGTATCAGAACTCATCGATGTATATAGTGATACGCATGGTAATGAATTAGTGATATTAGATGATAATATTGATGAATCAAAAGAATGGTGGAAGGGCAAGGCTAAAATAAATAAGCTAATATTTGACGACTACTGTACTGAGATAGACAAAGCAGATTATATTAAATTATTTAGTCATATATTCAATCATATTACTGAAGGACCAATGCTCTATTGATAGTTAGCCTATTTTTTGTAAGGATATATATACTTCAGTATTAAGGTTAATATTGTATCACTAAATATTTGGTTCATATGATTACTAACCAAAAAAAAATGATTAAGATTCCATATGATCTGGTTCGTCATTGGTAACTTCGGTTGTATCTATAGTTTCCATAACCTCATTAGGAATAACTAGATATAATTCAGCTTCCCTCTTCTCAACGATAGCTTCTCTATCTGCAACATTATCTTCTCTCTTTGCAATAGTGTCTTCTCTATTTGCAATAACAGTCTCCCTTTCTATTAATTTAATTCGCATATCTTTTAGTTCTGTCATTTCTGTTTGCCAGTCTATTGGATCTTTAGCTTGCACTGCGAGTATATTTTCTCTGCGTTCAGCATCACCTTCTCGTCTCATTAGTTCACTCTCATACTCCTTTAGATCTTCGATCTTCTTATTCTTTTCTTCTAGAGCATCTATACGTTCTTTAGTTTTATTTGATGCTTTTACTATATTTCTGATATGATCTAACATAGTATAGTATACATCAAATATATCCTTACAGGTTTCTTCGTTATGATAGTGGACACCACAATCAGTCTTAAGCATGAATATTAAATCTAGATACTTAGGGGAAACATAAAAGCTTAGGCCTCTAGATTTTTGGGTGAAGGTAAATTTATTAGTGCCATCTACTTTACTATGAAGGTTAGCCACCAATGATGCCATAATACCATCAGAGTTGACGAATATAAACCTTGCGTATGTAATCTTACCATTGATATCAGTTTCGTCATACTCAATATATTCACTTGCGCGAAAATGGTCTGCAGTGTCAAGTGTAATCTTAAAGTAGCTAAGTATAGTTTTCACGTCAGTGGTCTCACTGACACTTTCTAGCTTAAATACTTGGAAAATACCTATGATTTCATCTGCACTCTTTTCTTTGAGTAAATTCTCGCTGATTATATTAATAGAAGCCTTCACCATGATTATAATTATGATTAAGTAGATTGATGTTCAATTTTTATGCACACTACATCATAATAATACGTGATTGGGCTTAAAATTATTAAATATATGCACGATAAAAATTGATTTTTTTTATTTATATTAGTCTTCATCTCTATTCATTTCTTGCTTAGCCACAATATGCATATGTTCAAGTATCCATCTAATTCTACTCAATTCAGTATTTGTTATTCATTGATCCATAATGGGCCAGCTAACATAGAAAAAGTAACTTATCTCTTATGCAAAGAAAGTGTTACTGTTGAGATTAGTGTGGTTAGTCCTTGGGGTGTCAATCATGAAATAGTGATAACTGATATACCAAATCTTCACCTTACTTTTGCTGTTGTTACTGATTTAGTTAGTAAAAAAAATATCATAAGGGGTATTGAGTATATTGGTGAGTTCCCTAAACTTAACACGCATAATATTAATGTGGAGGGTGCTTCCAATATTTATATCTGTGTCGGTGGTGATATGTCTCTCATCGAAAAACACTTGTAATAATCTCCACAAAAAAATGATTGATTTAAATTAGTTTAATTAAACTACTTTTATTGATTTTTTTATGTTATTTTCTACGGATTCGTCATGATCACCCTCAAACCCAATATCATAATCTTTGACTAATATTTGATTGCCATCTCCACAATAGTATGATTTATATCCATTGACCTGTTGTGAGTTATCTACCATTATACGTAACCTAACTAATTCATACCCTTTAAGTATATTTAATACAGAGCAATCACAATTGACTATGTACACATCAGTTACACGGCCACTATTTTCACCTAGTAATTCATCGCAATTGGAGCCCACTTGTACATTATCCAACGCAAGGTTAACTATATTAGGGAACTTATTTATCATATCTACTTTAGTATCCCTAAGACTTAAATATAATACGCTATCAAAATCATATAATACTTCACTAAGGTTAGCCTTTACAATGAATAATCTAGTTGGTTTGATGTCTTGCAATCCATTAATATAATGCTCTTCATCATCCAATGATAGGTTGATGACTCTTATCTCATTATTATCACCACTAATTCCAATGGTGAGCCATTGAGCATCATTATCATCAACGAACTCTATAAATGAGTGGTTATTTATATCCATAACTAATACATCAGCCACTCTTTTTGGGCACTTAATACCTTTGATTGATAATCGCATACCAGCTTCTGGCCCACAAATAGATTTAAGTGTATCTAGTTGTGATCCATTATCTGGGACTGTGATATAAGTGGTAGGAGTAGAATTAGACATCGTTTTTTAACTAATTTGAATGATTTATCTACTGGATATAGATCTACAAAGGATGTACGTATTCAATTTTTATATGATACACATGCAAAAAATGAAAAGGGTACTTAATAGTGAAACTAGCTTGCACTGAATTTATATAATGATGACTAAATCTATGCACGTATATAGAATAGATAATAGGAACTATTATTTAGCATCTGATGTCAAGGATAAATATCCACAGCTGTTCAAGGGTGTAAAAAACTCAATGCCAAAATTCTTGATTAAGTATGAATTAACTCAAGGTAATGAATATATATATATGCAAGAGCCAATGATGATGGTGAGTATGTTAAACAACCATCAAATGCTAGCAAGAAGGTAGATAAGCTATTCTTGAGACATAAATGGATTAAAGATAACACCAAAGATTTTAGAGCGAAAAAGCCAGAGAATCTTAAAAATAAGGGATTGTTGCATAGCATCTATCTTGAAGATGATGAAAGGTTATGTGATGCTGAAGGTAATTATGTTAATGTTGGTGAAAGTGGTGAAAGGCATCCAGACAAAGTATATTTTAAAGTAAGTGACTTAGCCATTGGATTTGGTATGGAAAGGCTAGGAGACACATTAACAAATAATCGTGGATACATCCGTGGCAAAGATTATGTATGCGTTACTATAGATAAAGATGATAATTATTTTATTACGTCGCATCCATGATTGATGGATGCATCGGATAAAAACAAAATTGACGATTCGGGTAACACGGCTGATGATTTAGCTGATATAAATGAGGAAGATTCTAAAGATACAAGTGGTAAATCACTGTATTTAACATATGTAGGATTGATGCGAGTGTTGTTTAATTCGCGTAATGCATGCGCAAGAAGGTTTACATACTGGGCCACTAAGATTGTATGTACAGCACATGTTGGTACTACTGATGCAAAGCAAGGGTTAGCTAGTAATTTACTTGGTGTAACTAAGGACACAATCAAGGACGTATTTAGTAGGTGCGCAGTGCAAATGTCATGCATATATTTAATATACTTAGGCAAAGTAAGTGATGTAAGGCAAGTGCTAAATATAGGCGAAGAATATGATGACAACCAAAAAGTACAAAGATCTCGGATGTAAGGTTGAACTAGTTAGGTTCTCACCAATTGATCCATCATATACGGCCGATGCAGAATCTGATATTAAGTCATTCTTTAGTGGCCTTGGATTTAATCTAGATAACAAGAAATATGTGGAGATTACTATATTTGGTGACAAAAATAAGAAAGTGGTGAATGAACAATATAAA
>Ga0307980_1000919_pt1 | contig 12549 bp, 16 predicted proteins | sample OrgLakmetage1060_FD_201817 | JGI IMG/M metagenome (GOLD analysis project Ga0307980, IMG submission 201817) | Saline water microbial communities from Organic Lake, Antarctica - #1060 | ecosystem: Environmental > Aquatic > Non-marine Saline and Alkaline > Saline | place: Antarctica: Organic Lake... | reverse complement strand
ACCCGGCACCCCCAGACATGACACTGGCCCACATCCAATAAACGCGCTGTTGTTTGGTCACGGTCTGATTCGGCCGAGGCGCGTCAGCACCTGAAGCTTCGGTAAAGGTAACGATCCATTGATGCCCTTCATCTTCAGACTTTTCCAGCCAGGATTTGGCTTTGCCATAGACACTGCTGGCACCGGTCCCCTGCGAAATATTGGAAATTTGCATGGATGCACCATCGAGGCTGGCATGACCCAGGACATCGTCGTAGCGGTCTGTCTGGTCTGGATAGGTATGCATAAGAATCGGATGGTCGTAGGCATCCATGTCTTTGATGTAGCGGGTAAAAGCCTTCACTTGCGCTGATGAATTGGTGTTTTCTTCACCCACATTCCATTGCAAGGCCGAGTGATGCCCAAAGCGAGAAATAATTTCACGGTAGTAGAGCTTACGCTCCAGGCCGAGGTCGCCACCGTTGAGCAGCTGATCGTTTTCTGTTTCCTGCGTCACGTAGTGGATCATGATGCCTTGGCGCTCCATATGACGAAATGCGCGTTCCCATTGATCCAATTTACTGACATCAAATGACTTTTCAGTGCCGGAGCTGTTATAGGTTGTCCACGGATGAGCATCACAGCCATCGCCATTGACGGTCATGCCCATCATATAAATAGCATTCACGCCCCGGCTTCCAATGTAATTAATCAGCCCGATCAGTGCCTTGCCCTTGCCGTCACGCCATGTTGGATCGCCTTCGTTCCAGTCATCCAGGTGCGGTTCAAAGTCATGTAGAATGCCTTTACAGCTGCTGGTATTGAAAAACTTAACAGTGTTATCGAAATCGGAGTATCCGAAAATGTTTTCCGGGCTGTTCATACCGGCTTCGACAAATAGAGTGTTGTCGAGCGAGAAACGTAACAAACGCTCACCACTAACATGACGTAACAAGCCACGCGCCCGCATATCCGGTAGCGTGGCAACAATGCTGCCAATGTCGAAAGAACCTGATTTATCGTTAAAGGGAGCGACGGCCGCACCGGCAGAAGGCTCAGTGCTAACAGCAACGTTCGTGCCTTGACGGAAAGACACTTGGTAATTCCAGGTGCCGGTTGTTGGTGGCGCAAAGTAGGCACGCCAGCGGTTACCTTTGCCGGCACCGCTGTCGGCTGACCGACCATCAGCAGCAAAGTGGCCGGGAACGATAAAGGTTTGACCGCCCTTGCTGAAGGTGACGTTAAAGCGATAGTCGGTAAATGTTTTGGCATCCAGCTCATCACCCGCTAAACCCTGGCAGACCAATTCGACTCGGCCAAACTTATTTAGCTCCCCGCCGATTTCACATTGGTCATTACCGGGGGTTGTGATCGGTGGCTCTTTACCAATCTCGCTTTTTCTAGCATCGTCGGCCGCATCGTCCGCCGCAGTCTTATCCAACGTACAAGAAGCCAATGCTCCCAGCATGAGGAACAAGAGAAACCGCACACCGAGTGTCATAACTATTCCTTCAGCTATTAAAACTATTATCCCTATATCGATATTACGGTTTCTGATTACAAATAGCTTTAAAATCCATCCCGGATCGGATCAAGCCCAGCAACGCCCACGGTATCGGTTACAATCCGAGCAAAAACTGACACAGGATGATTTGTGATAACTCCGGCATTTATGCGAGAAAATCCAAGACTGGCCTTATTTGCCCTGCTGGCCACAGCGTCCTCAGGCTTCGGGCAGACGTTTTTCTTTTCCGTATTCGGCGGCGGTATCCGCGACACCTTTGCATTGCAAAACAGCACTTACGGCCTGATCTACAGCCTGGCCACCCTCACGTCTGCCCTGCTGTTGCTGAAGCTTGGCCCCCTGGCCGACAAATGGTCGCTTAACCGGCTAACCACACTAGCGATCGGTATTCTGGCGGCCGGTTGCCTGACCATTGCCCTGGCGCCCCACTGGCTGCTGCTTCTGCCGGGTTTTCTGTTAGCCCGGCTGGGCGGCCAGGGATTGATGGGGCATATCGGTCTCACGACCGCAGGCCGGTACTTTACGAAGAACCGTGGCCGAATCATGGCGCTAACGGCGGGCGGCTTTCCCATTGCCGAGGCCATACTGCCTTTGTCGGCGGGTTTGATACTTGCGGCCAGCGGCTGGCGGGTACCCTGGTTTCTTGCAACCGGGATTCTGCTGGCCGTACTTTTGCCTCTGCTGCTCTACCTTTCGCGTGATGCAGCACATCCTGCTGCCTTATCCGGGAGCCATTCAAACCACCAGGATAATCCTGACGAACGGCCCGACTACAATCGCCGTCAGGTTTTGCGAGACCCGGGGTTTTATCTCATCTTGCCGGCTGCGCTGATCGTTCCATTTACCATTACCGCCGTGCTGTTTCACCAGGCCGCATTCGCCGAGATACGCGGGTGGACAACCGAACAGATCGGGCTGGCCTTCATCGGTTTTGCGGCGGGCCACATCATTAGCCTGTTTTTTGGGGGGCCATTGGTGGATCGGATTGGCGCCCAAAAGTCGCTCAGCTATGGACTGATTCCGATCTTCTGCGGCATGCTGGTGTTGAGCCTGACTGACTTCACCTGGACACCCAATCTGTATCTGGCACTTTGTGGCATCAGTCTTGGATTCGTCGGCGCGGCGTCGGGTGCAATCTGGCCAGAGCGTTACGGGGTGCGACACATTGGCGCTATCCGTTCCGTGGCCCAGGCGAGCATGGTGTTCTCCACTGCCCTTTCGCCAGTTCTCGTTGGTATTGTGCTGGATTACGGTATAACGACGACCGGAATTGGTATTTCGTTTGCGGTGCTTGTATTTCTAAGTGCCACTCTGGCCCAGACCGCATCGGCACCTGGCCAACGTCGTTAAAGGCCGGACAAGAAAAGAGGAAATAACATGGCATCCGAAAGCCTGGAGACGTTTCGCACATTACTACTGGCGCAACGTGAAGATCTGCTTTCCACCAGTGAAATACGGGATGAATCCAGCGGCACGGTTCATCTGGACCAGCAAAGCGTCGGCCGGCTCTCACGGATGGATGCCCTGCAAAGCCAGGCACTGGCGAAGGCTGGTAAGCAGCGGGCAGACCAACAGTTGTGGCTGATTGAAGCAGCCCTGCTGCGGATCGACAACGATGAATACGGGGGTTGTAGGGAATGCGGTGAGCCCATCAATCCAAAGCGCCTGGAGGTCGACCCTACCAGCCTATACTGCATTCATTGTGCGCAGTAAGCTCTCTTGGAAATCTCAACTTGGCGCTCTGGCCCATCCTATCCGTAAGATCCTTGACCCTATAGTAACTACAGGGCTGTCAATCACCGCATGAACCATCGAACACCCTGGCCCGGAGCTTTGTCATGCACAGCCATCACGACCATGGTCACAGCCATGCCGATCACTTCAACACCCACAATCGCGCTTTCGCACTGGCCGTAATTCTGAACCTCGCCTTCGTGCTGATTGAGGTCGTCTATGGGTTGATGGCCGGCTCGCTCGCTTTGTTGGCCGATGCTGGCCACAACCTGAGCGATGTGCTGGGGCTGCTTATGGCATGGATGGCGAGCTGGCTCGCAGGCCGAAAGGCCACCTGGCGCAACAGCTATGGACTCAAGAAAACCACGATCCTCGCAGCACTATTCAACGCACTGTTCCTGATCGCGGCTGTCGGCGGTATTGCGTGGGAGGCGATTCGGCGGTTCTCAGATCCGTCCGAGGTCGCAGGGATGACCGTCATCGTTGTCGCCGGGATTGGTGTGCTGATCAACGGCGCCACCATGCTTCTGTTCATGCGTGGCCAGAAAGGCGATCTCAATATACGCGGTGCTTTTCTTCACATGGCTGCTGATACCGCAGTGTCCGTTGGTGTGGTGGTCGCTGGCGTGGCCATTATGATCACTGGCATCAACTGGATAGACCCGGTTGTCAGCCTTGTGATTGCGGCCGTTATCTTCATCAGTACCTGGCAGCTCCTCAAGGACTCGGTCAACCTCGCCGTCGATGCGGTTCCCAGGGACATCGATCCGTCACAGGTCTACAAAAGTCTGGAGGGGCTGACGGGAGTGGAATCCGTTCACCATCTTCATATCTGGGCGCTGAGCACAACCGAAAACGCGCTGACAGTTCATATGGTCAAACCGGACCCTGATGGCGATGATCGGTTGATCGAAGAAGCCTCGCAGTTACTGGCCCATGACTTCAATATTCAACACGTCACCATTCAATGGGAACGCGAAGCCAAGGAATGCCCTACGATCGCTTACTGCTAGTGGGGTACATGCCTCTTCATTAATTAAAAATATAAATAAAACATTACGTTTATTTATTGTTCCTTTCAGTATGAATTCAGGAAAAGGTGGTTAACTACAATAACCAACCAACGAGGAGGAACAAATATTAACATCAGACACTTAATGACAGTCAGAAAAATACCGCAGGGTAATCCCTGCGGCAAAGTCAATTGTAGTTAAACACAAAAATCTGAAATGAAACTGAATTATTGAAATCCATTCCAATAGTTCAGAACCAGGAGCTAAAAATGAATAAATTGTTTATCGTATTTGCAACTACTGCTTTATTTTCCGTAACGGCTAACGCCAACTCTGGATTGGCAGATCGTATTAGTGATGCGCGAAGCTATCCAAACAAAACAGTAGATATAAATAATTCAAAAGAGCTCCAGATGCTGCACAAAAAAATACACGCCCGAATGGAGCAAGCCGAACTCAGCAATCACAATGAAGCTTCTGAAGTAAAATACCAGAATCGCATGTCGCCCAAGAAATCTTAAATATTGCACTAAAACCAGCCATGTTAAATTGTTCATGGCTGGTTTCTTATATTACAACAAAATATTAAACTCTGTCGCCGGTAAAAACTCGTTACAAGTCATCCATTCTCCCAATCTGGGTCGCCAGGCGCATGGATTCATTCGTTTCCATATTCAATAGATCCTCAAGCAATTCCTTCGCTTCTGGTATCTCGGCTTTCTCGGACAGTGTCTTGTAAAGCTCCATCACCTGGTTTTGAAAGCCCATGACGTCCCGGTAGATACCCTGGAAGTCCTGCTTGACATAACGTTCATCACAAGTGTGATACGCTTTTATGGGGGTGTGCTTCAAATAATCATACACCCGAGTGTCCAGTGTGTTCTTGGCGCTTTGATGCTCGAATTCACCGACAATTCTGGCCAGCTCCGATTCATGGGCTGATAGATACTCCAATAGTGCCTGCGCGCGCTCGTCCTCATGAAGTGTTGCACAATGTGCCAGGCACTGGGCCAGGTAATGATGCAGGTCACGTGTCCAGTCGATCAGTTCGCGAAAGGTTTTAATCTCCATACAGGGTTACGCTCCTTGGGTTCGGTGCTCGATATATGACATAAGTCATTACGCATAGCAAACCGTTATGAACGGGAAGCAGATGGCCTACAGAATGGCGACAACTGCCATTCCGACGATGATTTGTAGTGAAAGTGACTGGCTTGTCGCCGCGCTACTTTTCACCCTTGTCAGGTCGCTGTCCATGGTGGTCATGGTTGCCGTGCCCTCTATGCATAAACATATGAATCAGCGGACAAGCAAGCAGGATTAGCCAGGGCAAAGCACCAAACAGATGAACCTTGTGCTCCCCCCAGAGTAAGCCCAGTGCTATGACGGCAAAAATTGCCAACGTAATTTTATAACGCCGATCCATGACCAATCCTTTTTTAGAGAAAGTGCGACAAGATATTAATGGACCTCAAGAGATATCTGATGGCCAATGCCGCTCAGCGGAATTTCCTTGATGATATCCAGGGATTGAGGATCCAGTACCCAAAGTGTGCTCTCTGCACGACTGGTAACAAGCAGCTGGCCTTCAATAGGGGACACAGCCAGGTGATAGGGTGCAGGGGACAAAGGCGCGCTTTGGCGAGCTCCGCTGGCAAGCTCAATCCGGACAACAAGATTGTCTCCTTTGCTGGTTGCGTAGAGCATCTTGCCGTCAGCGCTAAGCCCAGCGCCATGCGGCTCCGCCCCAACTTCGTACCTTGCCGCTTCAACACCCTCGGAAAGTTCGAGGGCAATGACGTCTCCGGACACACTATCATTGACATAAAGCCGCTCGTTGTCGGGGGCGAGCACCATATGTTCCGGTCCACCACCAACCCGAAGGTTGCGTTTGACGAACCAGTGACGGGTGTCCACTTCGCTAACCGTGCCATTACCGGCATTACTGACCAGAAGGGACTGGCCATTGTCAGCCTCGACCAGGTAGTTGGGAGCCGGACCCGTCGCCACGGTTTCAACCAGCTTTCCGGAATCCAGCTCAACAACGCTGATACCGCCACCCATGGGGTGAGTGGAAACGGCATAACGACCATCCGAGGTTACCAGAACATGATGCACCGGCCCCGGAACCTCCAGTTTGCGAACGATCGCATTCGTAGCAGTATCCACCACATAGAGCAGCCCGGTATTCGATTCTTCCGATGCCTCAGCTGCGCCACCGCCATGATGGGCGGCGTGTTCGTCCTCTGTTACGACTTCCGGGCGGCTTATTGGTTCTTGGCCTTCATGAGCCGTCAGACTTCCTGCAATCAGGTACCGCCCGTCCGGAGTCAGTGCGGAACCGTGGGTGTTCACCGTTCCGGTAATTGACGACGTCATCTGACGACTTTCCAGATCAATAACGCCCACGGAATCGGCCACCCCCATGGGCACAAATGCTCGGCTAGTGTCCGCAGTCGCCATCAGCGACAAACTCATCGTAACGCTGGCGGTAAGCCCAACAAGCCAGCGTTTGCAAAAATGATGTTTCATTGTGTCACCTTTTGATAAGAGGATTTCAGTACAATTTCCCCGCCCGGCTGGCAAGGGTTGAGACCATGTGTGGTCAATACCTAGTAGTCCAACACACGAAGCTGAAACAAGCCTGAAAACAGTTGCTAAACATGTATTTGTTTGACCAGAATAAAGGCCGACACTACAGTCAGTTTGTTGAAGAAACCTAATACCTGCATCTACAGGTTGAATACCTATCTTAGCAACGGGCTCCATATGCAAGACGTGACTCAGGAAAACCAACGAATCACCAATGCTCGCGCAGACCATCTCAACCGGCAGTGCTACTGCATCACCCTTGACCGCAAAGCTCTCAACGAGAATCTCCAAAATCAATTTGTCGGCGCTGGAAACGATCTATCAGCGGTTCCCGACCTCCAGCATCTTTTTTCAAACACGCCCGTTTTCATCCCCCAGACCGACGTAGAAACGATGGAACGGATTGTTCAAGCGATCGAATCAGCCGCCGAACTTCCGTTGTATCGGGAGCGCGTATTGTCCTGGGCTCCGGAAATCGCCAGCTTCGATCCAGGCCCCATAGGGGCCTTCATGGGCTATGACTTTCACCTGGGCCCAGACGGCCCTCAGCTAATCGAGATCAACACCAATGCCGGCGGTGCGTTTCTCAACGTTGTGTTAGCTCGGGCTCAACATCGATGCTGTGACCCATCACAACAGACCGCAGCGACCAAGCAGGCGCTGGATGGATTTGAGGACGCGGTGTTAGATATGTTTCAACAGGAGTGGCAGAGGCAACGCACTGACTCGATGCTCAGCCGTTTGGCTATTGTGGACGATGCCCCGGAGACCCAGTTCATGTTCCCTGAATTCCAGCTAGCCCAACAGCTACTTCAGGCCAGAGGCATTGATACCTTGATACTCGACCCGTCAGAGCTTGAATACGTCGGTGGTGCCTTGACCGCAAAGGGCAAACGCATCGATATGGTGTACAACCGGCTGGTGGACTTCGCACTGGACGCCCCGGCTCATGAGGCTCTAAGAGGCGCGTATCTCGACGGCGCGGTGGTGGTAACACCCAACCCCCGTGTGCATGCACTCATGGCCGACAAACGAAACCTCGCCCTGCTGTCCGAGCCCCAGACCCTGCGCAACTGGGGGCTGAGTGATGCTGAGGCCGGATATCTGGAGAGCGCCGTACCCAAGACCCGCCTGGTTTCAGCAAGCGACGCAGCAGAACTTTGGAGTGCTCGGCGTGAACTGTTCTTCAAGCCGGTTGCCGGCCATGGCAGCAAGGGCGTCTACCGGGGAAGCAAATTGACCCGGCGCGTTTTCGAGAACATTCTTAAAGGCGACTATATTGCACAGAACTTCGTTCCTGCGGGGAAGCGAACCATGAAAATTGACGGCACCATCACCACCAGAAAGGTCGACATTCGCCTTTACACCTACGCGGGAAAAACTTTGCTCGCCGCTGCCCGTGTATATCAGGGTCAGACCACCAACTTTCGCACGCCTGGTGGTGGGTTCGCGCCTGTATTTCAGGTGTGATTGTCTACCCTATTCTGGTGACGATGGAGGCCGAAGGTGTTCGTATGACGCTGAAGTCCCCCGAAACCGATGCGGGCGAAGGCGGCGATCGTGGGTGTCCCATTGGTCGGTTTATTCGCTTTCGGTGCGCTTCGAAACCAACCACCCAAGAAACATCCATCTTGTGGAATAGGCTAACAACATAGGCAAGACCACCCACTGGGCGAGCGGCAATATTCCTGTGCCGGTCCCAGCAAGTTCGGGCATCCGTTCACTGTAGCTCCATCGCTGCCCGTCTCCGGTCGCCCAATACTCAAAAAAGATCGTCACGATCAGTCCGACACAGAGATAGACCAACAGAGTCGACCGGCTCCAGGATTTCACCACCCAGAACCAATCCCTAGATAAACATGCCGCCATCGTGTAGGCGCCAAAGGCTATATTCGCGTCTCCGAGGGTCGCACGTGTACAGAGCCAGACGACGTCCCAGTGAGGAGCTTCGGCCATACCAAAGAAAAACGGTACCTGTGCCATTTCCCAGAAAAAATGCAGAAAGAAGCTTACGCCCCAGACCATTAAAGCGAGCACGGCTGCTGCCCTTGGCCTGCGCGAAATGTTTAGAAAGACCATTGCACCTCCAACAACTCCCAAGCGAGTATATCGCTCAGGACTTCGTTCCTTCGAGGGAACGAAGTCTGAAAATTGGCGGCATCGTGACAATGAGAAAGGTTGACATTCGCCATTACACCTACGCGGGAAATCTGCTTCTTACCGCTGCTCGTGTGTATCACGGCCAAGCAACTAACTTTCGTACGCCCGGTAGTGGATTCGCCCGTGTTTCAGGTGTGATTGCCTGCCTATCACCCATCACTGCTGTCTCGTGAAGCGGCGGCGAGCTGACGCCAGCGGCCCCAACGCGGGATGAACATGGGCACCTGCCGCTGATAGGCGCGGTAAGCCTCACCGAACTGCTTGAATACCTGCTGTTCCTCGCGCCGTGCCAGCCAAGTGTATACCAGCACAATCACTGGGAAAAGGCCCACCGAGAACAGCGTTGGCCAATGCACCACGCCTTCTCCGAACAGGGCGATGAATAACCCTGTGTACTGCGGGTGCCGCACATACGCATACAGCCCGTCGGTTACCAGACGGTTGTCACCTCGTGCCTTGTGGACCTGACGCCATCCTTGCATAAAGAGCCCGATCCCAATAAAGGCGAGCGCATAGCCGAGAAGCATTGAGATCAACATGCCGGTTTCGCCGAGCCCAACCAGGGTCGACCATAGACTGGCGCTGACATACTCGCTGTCCAGACCGAAAAAACGTACCAACAGATAGATGGTGAGCGGAAAGCCGTACATTTCGGCATAAAGCGCGATAATAAAAGCCTGCACCACCCCGGCACCAGCCCATTCCCGCCAGTTCTTCGGTGCGAAATAACGGTAGAAAAACCAGGACACCACAACGATAACGATCAGTGTGATGCCCCAGGCTCCGGCGTGGTTGAATGATTCATTCATGGTTTCGTCCCTGTCCTGCCCCACTTAATGCATGGCTCTCCAATGAGTTGATCACAGCGGGCTGAAATCAAACTGAATAAACGGAACCAACTGGGCCCAGGCTTGATCTGCATCAAACCAATGACAGGTATGTAGTGATCCTCCTGTAGCAAAAACGTACCTTTGCAATGCTTGCAAGATTTGGATAGTCTCCGAACGTTCATCCAGCAACCGATGAGAGACTCTGTGTTTCTGAGCCAAACCCAATCCACCACCGGCAGAGCGATTTTGATCGTCACAGCATTGTCGTTGCTGATCCTTTTTCAAGGAGCGTGGGCCTCGGACCAGAATGCACATCAGGCCTCACAGAGTCTGTCTCTAATCGAATTTGCTGAAGATCACGGGCATTTTCACCCCTCCTCTCTCGATCACCTCCATGTGGACACAGTCGAGATGAGTGACGGCGATCACCTGCTGCTCCATGCGATGGGTGCGTTTGAAAACCACATGCCCCTGGATCTTGCAGCGGTGACACTTCCACCAGGGCAGGCAATGCCCGAATTGCAACGGCCGCCATCGCCACTGTCTGAGCAGCCGTTCTCACTGTATCGCCCGCCAAAAGTCCAGTCCCGCAACTGATTTGGCGTTATACCGCCGTTTACACGTTTTGATTCCATAATTCGGAGATAACCGAATGACGTTTTTGCCGTTACTGCGCTTTTCAGGCGCAGAAAAAGGTGTGCGTGGGCTTTTGCTTTTTGCTGCCGCCTTCGCCTGCCTGTTCTTTTCCCCTCTGCTCTTTGCTCATGGCGTTGAAGAAGGTGATGCCCTGTTCATTGAGCAAGCAAGCGGGGCACAGTTGTTGCCCTTTATCTATCTCGGCGCCAAACACATGGTGACCGGATACGACCACCTGCTGTTCCTCGCGGGGGTCATTTTCTTCCTGTACCGCATGAAGGATGTGGGCATCTATGTGACTCTGTTTGCCGTAGGCCACAGTGTCACGCTCCTGTATGGCGTGCTCAGCGAAACCAACGTCAACGCTTACATGGTCGATGCCATTATCGGTTTTTCGGTGATCTACAAGGCGATGGATAACCTGGGTGCGTTTCGGCGCTGGTTCGGGTTTCAACCCAACACCAAAGCGGCGGTTCTCATCTTCGGGTTCTTCCACGGCTTTGGTCTGGCGACAAAGCTCCAGGACTTCACGTTGTCTGACGATGGCCTGGTGGCAAACATCCTTGCGTTTAACGTCGGCGTGGAGATTGGCCAGCTAATGGCCTTGGGCGTCATTCTGATCGCCATGAATTTCTGGCGCAGATCCGACGTCTTTCCTCGTCAGGCGCTGGCCGCCAACGTCCTTTTAATGAGTGCCGGTTTCATGCTGATGGGTTATCAGCTGACTGGCCTGTATTCGGTTTCCTGAGGAGATAGATCATGCAAGACATTTCAAATATGAATCGTGAAGGACTGCCTTCAACAAAGAGCCTGATCAAGGCAACCGGCGTTGCGGCTGTCATTGGCTTGCTGGTTCTGATCGTAGCCATTCTGCCTGCGGAATATGGCATTGATCCGACCGGCCTGGGCCAGAAAATGGGGCTGACCATGCTCAGCCAGGCAGAGGCTGCGGAACCTGCATCTCCGGAAGCCGATTCCTCCTCAGACAATCTGCTCGCGCCTTCAGCAGGCCCTGTGTGGAAGACTCAGAGCACGCTCAGCTCCGACACCACGACCGTCACGCTGAAACCGGATGAAGGTCTTGAAGTGAAGGCCACCATGAACGCCGGTGACCGCATGGTCTTTAACTGGGCCTCAGAAGGCGGCCCGGTTAATTTTGACATGCACGGTGAGCGAATCAACGACGGCGACAATTTCACCAGCTATTGGCAGGGAAGAAATAAACCGGCTGCCAACGGGGCTTTCGAGGCGCCATTTGACGGCACCCATGGCTGGTATTGGCGAAATCGCGGCGAGGCGGCAGTTACCATCGTCCTCCAGACCAGCGGTTTTTATGACGGCATCACTAAGAAGTAACCAACCATCTAAGGAATTATTCCATGAAAAAGTTCATTCTATCGTTCACAGCCATTATCGTTCTTTCATTCGCAGGCCAGGCATTTGCTGGCGCAGGCCATAGCCACGGTGTTTCAGAGCCTATCTCCAAAGAACAGGCAACGCAGAAAGCCGAGGCCGTAAAGCAGCAACTGGTTGGCTCAAATCAGGTGTCCTCCGAGTGGCAAGGTGTTGAGGCTGGTAGCCCACAGCAGCGCTCTACCTCGGCAGGTAACCTTTGGATTGTTGAGTACGCCAATCCACAGGCCGCTGATGAAAACAAAGCCAAGCTGTTCGTGTTTGTGGATGAGTTCGGCAACCCCGTTGGAGCAAACCACACCGGCGAATTGTAAAATTCAGTTAGCATAGTTAGGGCGCGCTACTCAATGGGTAGCGCGCCCTTTTTATTTGGGCCAATAGGTATGATGATCGTCAACCACAAAATCGTGCGTATGAACCAGGTGCGGATGCTTGTGGGCGTGACTGTGGGGCTCAGGCCCTTCCCATCCTTCATGCCCGTGCTGGTGGTGTTGGTCGTGATAATGGTAATGCCCGTGCGTTGTCTGATGATGAGTGTGCTGCAAGTCGTCGGCGTCTTGTCGGGGCCAAAGCAGCATGGCAGTAGCAACCGACAAGAGCGCCATCAAACCAAGAACAATAAACGCGCCCATCAAACCAACCTGCACACCGAGCCATCCGGCAAGGG
>Ga0307980_1000917_pt1 | contig 12579 bp, 15 predicted proteins | sample OrgLakmetage1060_FD_201817 | JGI IMG/M metagenome (GOLD analysis project Ga0307980, IMG submission 201817) | Saline water microbial communities from Organic Lake, Antarctica - #1060 | ecosystem: Environmental > Aquatic > Non-marine Saline and Alkaline > Saline | place: Antarctica: Organic Lake... | reverse complement strand
TGGCCAGATAGTGAACAAGTCAGTCACTTGTTGAATCAGTTCGTTACCAGTGGTCATTTCAGCGTTCAGTACTTCATTCAGCTTATTCACGCCTTTGACCAGCTTTGGCTTGCCACGAGTTCCGTATGTACACGGCTCGTAGCATTTGCTGAATGCCACGCCCGGAGTCGGGTTCTGTCCGTTCTTAAGCCAGAGACACACACGCTTATTGGTAATACCAAGCTCACGATAGAGTGTCTGAATCAGCCAGATGTATGTTTCGTCAGACCAGTAGAAGACGTGGGCGTCTGGCTTAGTGACCGCGAGCGCCGATTCCATGCTCAGCTTGAGGAATTCCTTGTATTCGCTGTCTGACTTGCTGTCATCGATAGTTCCTCCATACGCCTGTTTACCTCCAACCCCTTTGTTGTAGTCGATGGAAATGTTGTATATCGGGTCAGACATAATCATGTCTGCTCGTTCGTCGCCAAATAGACGTTCTAGTGTCTCTGGCTTGAGGGAGTCACCGCAGATCAAACGGTGTTTACCAAGCTCAATGATGTCACCAGGCTTGGTCTTCGCTGTCTTGATATTCTTCAGTTCTTTCTCTGGGTCAAAGTCTGTCTTCAGTGACTTGTTCCAGATGTCATCGAGCTCTTTCTGATCGAAGCCAAGGTCAACGAGCAAATCTAGTTCAAAATCCTTAAGGAGATCAAAATCCCACTCGCCTTGAATGGCGTTGCTACCGAGCATATAGCGCTCGGCTTCTTCCTCAGTGAGTTTTCTGTTTGGAACACGGACGTCTATCTGCTCGTTACCGCGACCAAGGATCTGAAGCACCTTGATACGCTGATGTCCTGCAAGGATAGTGCTGTCGAGGTCTACCGCTGGGATTTCTACCAGACCGTATGTCTCTAGGCTCTGCTTCAAACGTTCAGCTTGGTCTTTGCTAATTTTGCGTGGAGTCTTCTTGTGTGGCAGGAGCGAGTCCACTTTTCGCTCTTCGGTGTGCCACGTTAGTTGTGTTGTTTGCATGATTTATATGCTTATTGATTAAACAAACGAAAACGGGCCCCACGTACACAGGTAAAAATCTGTGTATCGTGAGGCCCGCATTTAAGCCGGTTACCCTACGAGAGTATCGGATATTCGTTTGTACTTTTAATTATAACAGCACTAATTTTGATGCAAATAACGTTGTTTTAAGCCATATTCACTTTTTAAAATCGTGTTGAGAATGCATTTAAATCGTTTTTTCAGTTTAAAGACGCCATTTGAGTAAAAAATGGACTTTCGGAGGGTGAAATTCTCAAAAACTCGAAGACTTACGGAGTATTTACACATTCGGACACAGGAATTGAAAAAAGAATACGACTTTATATAGGTCAGTTGATATTTGCCTGTGGATAAAAGGTTTATGTTTGTGATTAGGACACGAAAGTCATATTTTAATATGTAATTTTATAGAATTTTAAATATTGACATACGTATGTAATACTGTTATGGTTGGTGTAGTAAATTGTTCAAACAGCTCATTGAGAGGTGCTACATGAAAAAATCAGGTACATACGATGAGCTGTTTTTGATAAACAATGCTCGTCATCACCCCGTTGACACAACACTCCCTTTTCGTTTGCAAAAACGAGAATTTCTTTCTCACTTAGGTTTTCCTAGAGACGAAGAGACGCTGTTGTGCTTAGCAAAACACCACGAAACCGTGAGTGAGTACTACTCCAATTTTCGACAAAAATTTGGCTACCCATTTCTGATTCTAGTTTTTGAAAAGGTTATGAGTACAACGACACCAAAACTCTTTATCATTTCTGCCGCAGATTCAATACTGTGGAGAGATGGTTCGGGGAATTTGTCACAAGTTTCATACGCCGAATGTATGTCGACTATTGCCGACCTTTCTGATGGAACATGGATTGAGTTTGCACGAAATCTATGGACTCCAGACGTTGTGGCCGGCAGACTGCTATATCTAGACAAAGCAACGCAGGAAATTGAACTTCAACAAGGAGTTCGTCCTGCAGAACTTGTTGACCGGCGTGACATTTCAACGTATTACGGTCGTCTAGAGAGTTTTTGGATGGAAACTCATGAATATCGCACACAAGTACGATCAATGCGAACAGTTGGTTACAACACTCCACTTCCATGGAATGTTGTTAGGAACGTAGCAAATGAGCTAAGTGCGCATGCAGCAGCCTTTCGACAACTTAGAGAGATTGCACGTATGCCAACGCTTGAGTTTGCATTCCTGCCTACTTCACGAATGTTGGTATGTGTTGATATCGATTGGCCAGGTCAATGGTTACACTAGGAGGTTCACTAATGAAAGAAAATACAATCCTGCTTGTGAAGCCAGATGGTGTTGCGAATGGATACGTTAATGTTATTCGCACCATCATCACGGCTTTCAGGCTTGATATCGAAGATGATTTTCAGCGTCAATTATCACCAGATGATGTTGTGATAATGTATACTGGCGTGGGCAACATTACGCACAGAGACTATTTCCCTGAACTCGTTGATTACATGTCTAAATCACCGTCACACATATTTATTGTGTCTGGTGACTGTGCCATTTCAAGAGTCAGAGAGATAATCGGCAAACGTAACCCCCCATCAGGCATTCGTGCTTGGTGGTCGGAAAACATCATTAGAAACGTTGCGCACGGTCCACACAATGTGGCAGAAGCACAACAACATCTCAAACTTTTTGACAGGAGAAAATTCAAATGAAAACAGTATTTGTTATCGGTGGCATGAGCGAATCGGGAAAGAGTTCACTAGGAAAGTATCTCGATTCCCGAGGTGTTCGTCGCCTGAAAATTGTGACGTTTCTTCGGAAAGTCATGGAGCGTGAAGGCGCTCAAGGTGATTTCTACGAATGGAACGAGCAGCAAGGAAAAGAGCGTCCACTCTGGTTGAAGGAGGAATTCTTACGAGAATTTCTCTCTTACACCCAAGAGGAAGAGCTTGAGTGCTGCTGCCTTGAGAGTTTGTATCGTCCCGAATTTGGACAATTCTTGATTGACCATTTGGGATCAGCTTGCGTAGTAGTATACGTCGACATTCCGTTAGACGTACGTATACAGCGGCAAGTGATCAGACAAGAACTCTCCTCACTGGAAGAGGCTCGAGAGATGCTTATTCCACGAGATGAGTTGAAGAAAGAGTGGGGTGTGCCACGCATTGCCGATATAGCACAAGAGATTATCGACAACTCAGGCACCCTTGAAGATCTTGAAAAGGAAGGAAATCGACTCATTCAGCAATATTGCTGATTTTTCCTAGGTGTTCATTCGGGTGGCAGATCATCTGCCACCCATTTTTATAAAAAAATTTATTATGCAAATTGCAGTATCAGTCATTGCATGGAATCCAAATGAGGATAAACATGCTCTACATATAGTTCATGAAGCTGGCATCAAAAATGTCGAGGTTGTTCCTAGTCGCATGTGGTTAGTAAATGGTGACGGTATGTTTCATAAAAAGGAGTCTTTTCTTAAGTTGCTACAAATCGAAAAATTGACACCGGTTGCAATGCAGAGTCTATTATACGGCAGACCAGATTTGTCTATATTTGGAACCAAAGATCAACTAGAAGAGACAAAATCATATTTTAACAAGATCATCGATGCAGCCTCTTCTGTTGGAATCAAAAAATTGGTTTTTGGTTCCCCAAAAAACAAACTACGACTTCAAAGAACTAAAGACGAAGCAGATAAGGAAGCGTTCTTGTTTTTTGAACATGTCGGGAAGCTTTCTCACGAGAAAGGTATTACTTTTTGCATTGAGCCAACACCTTCAGTTTATGGTGGTGATTATCTTTCTACTACTCGTGAGGTCGTTTCGTTACTTGAGCAAATGAAAATACCTGGTATTTCATTGAATTTGGATATTGGAGCAATACTAACTAATAATGAAGACGTAGAGGCAATTATTAAACTGTCGTCTCCATTTATTGGGCACGTTCATATAAGCATGCCTGAACTTGAACGTGTAACGACTGACACAGAATTACACAACGCCTTAGCATCAGCGCTTCGTAATCAAGGATACGAAGGATTCGTATCAGTCGAAATGAAAGCTGTTGGTGAAAATAATACGAATGATTTGCCTAAGATATTAGAAATAATCCGTAAATGTTATGGATAAATGTAATAGTAAATCTTATAAAAAGTATGATGCCCTAATATTAGGGGGTGGTATTTTTGGACTACATGCCGCACGTATCATGTCTAGCAAGGGAATGAGAGCTGCTTTGGTCGAACAGGATAATGAGATGTTTTCTCGCGCAAGTTCTATTAATCAAGCGCGAGTACATAAAGGTTACCACTACCCAAGAAGTAGTGATACTGCAGAAAAATCTGCTCAATACTATGAGAAGTTTATGGAAGAATTCTCTTTTGCAATTAACGACTCCTTTCGTCAGATATATGCCGTTTCCAAAGAGTATTCAAAAGTAAACGCTAGTGAGTACAGTGATTTCTGTAAATTGGTTGATATACCACTAAAGGAAGTAGATAGTACCCAATATTTTAATCCTGACATGGTTCAGGCCGCCTTCGAAACAGAAGAAGTAAGTTTCGACCATAGTCAAATTAAGAACTATTTATTAAACAGTGTAAATAATAGTAGTCACATTGACTTGTTAATGGCAGATTATCCAACTAATATTGAGAGGAACGGAGAAATGTATGAAGTAACCCTAAAATCGGGTTTAAACATTAAAACACCAATTGTTATCAACGCTACTTACGCCAGTATCAATCAAGTCTTAGCATTAGCAAATCTTGATCTCTTCAAAATAAAATACGAATTGTGTGAAGTAATCTTGTGTGAAGTGTCAAATAATCTAAAAGATATCGGAATTACCATTATGGATGGTCCGTTTTTCTCAGTAATGCCATTTGGACAAAAAGGGTGTCATTCTATAACCTCTGTTGCACACACACCTCACGAGGTTTCGTATGATGAACTTCCAAACTTTTCGTGTCAAAATGGAATCTGCAGTAAAGAGAGACTGCCGAACCACAACCTACATCCCTTTCGTCCAGACAGTGCCTGGGACTCTATGCAGAATCTATTTTTTAGATACATGAAAGATGATTACGACATTTCATACAAGGAGTCACTTTTTGCCGTCAAACCAATACTCTTTGCTGCGGAGGGTGACGATGCACGACCTACTATTATTAAGACCCATACAACAGATCCGTACTTTATTAGCGTTTTATCAGGTAAGATAAGTACAATTTACGATTTGGATAACATCATTTAATTTATTTAATTATGAAAAAAGAACGTGTTAGAGCAATAATTATAAAGCAAGGAAGCATCCTTCTTATTAAAAGAGTTTTTAATGATCGCACGTATTGGGTGTTCCCCGGTGGTGGAGTTGAAGCTGGCGAGACAGTAATTGAGGCGCTCAAACGAGAGTGTCTAGAAGAGCTGGGTATCACCGCTGAAGTCGAAGAACTTTTCACAAAAGAAATCAGTGGTAAGGCAGAGACCGAAGGAGAAATGGAATATTTTTACACTGCAAATATTACAGGTGGTGTTTTAGGGAATGCTTTTGGTCCAGAACATAAACAAGACCCTCATTACAAAGGTAAATATGAATTAGTTTGGGAAGAAGGAGACCAAATTAAGAACATTGATCTCAGACCAAATCAAGTGAGAGATAAAGTTTTTACACATTTTTTCTCTAAATAGTTAATAAATAAATCATGTCTGATTATATACAAAAAATAAACAAAGCAATCATTAGTAACGAGGAAATTGAATCTGTTACACAAGTACTTCGATCAGGTATGCTTTCGCGACCAGAAGGAGGTCCTGCTGTACAAGAGTTTCAAAAGATGTTTACCCAATGGTTGGATAAAAAATATGCATACGCAACAACCTCAGGCACATCAGCACTACATGCGGCAATCACAGCCTTAGGTCTTTCATTTGAAGATGAGGTGATTGTACCTGCACTTTCAAATATTGCTGATTATTCTGTCGTACTTCAAGAAGGTGGTACACCAGTTTTTGCTGATATGGATCCACTTGATTTTAATATTGATCCAGCAGAAGTGGAGAAAAAAATAACAGACAAAACCAAAGCTTTGCTTGTTGTGCATATGTATGGTCAGCCTGCAAAAATGGACGAATTGCTTGCCATAACGAAGAAATATAATTTAGTATTAATCGAGGATTGTGCTCAAGCTGCAGGAGCAGTATACAAAGGCAAGCCAGTTGGATCTTTTGGCGACATAAGTTGCTTTAGTCTATATCAAACCAAGCATATTGTATGTGGCGAAGGAGGAATGCTTGTGACCAATGACGACTCATACATAGAAACTGTAAGATCAATATCAAATAATGGAATCAAGAGAGAAAATCTTGATGCTTATGATTATGATCGCCTTGGATATAATTATCAGTTTACTGACATGCAGGCTGCTGTTGGAATTCACCAACTACGTAAACTTGACCGAGTGAATGATGAACGAATACATAACGTTTCTTTGTATAAGGATTTACTTAAAGACACTGATATCACATTCCAACTAGTTCATCCAGATACAAAGAATGTGTACTTTTATCTTGCGGCACTATTGCCAAAGCATTTATCAAAAAAAAGAGATGAGTTGCTGAGATTAGTAAGTGAAGCTGGTAAGCCAATAAAGAAACTGTACCCATTATCCCTTCCTGAGGTCGAGTTTGTTAAGAAATCTGGACATGACACAGAGTGTTTAGTCGCCCAAAAAATGACCAAGCGTGTCTTCAATCTGTATGTGAATCCTGGACTAGATGAAAATGATATCAAAGAGATAGGAGGAGAAGTACTGAAAGCTTACGAAATAATAAACTCAAATTAATGAACATACTTATTACAGGAGGGTGTGGCACAATTGGCAGCATAATTGCTGAGCCTCTTTCTGTTGAACATAAGATCATATGTACCGACCTGACCTGTGCAGAGCAAAAAAGCTGTCGAGAATTTGATGTAGCAAACGAATATGAAGCCTTGTTGAACATCTGTACAAACCAAGAGATCGACATCATTATTCATCTCGCTTGGGATTTTGCAGAAGATTTTCCAGGATTCCATTCTGAGATATCTAACAAAAAAGGTGCTGAGAATGTCCTCCGAGCAGCCACAGCATCATCAGTATCTCGAGTTATATTAGCTAGTTCTGTGCATGCAAATAAGTATGCAAAGACAGACAAAACACTTAGTATTGCTGACGACTCATATCCAGACACACCGTATGGTGCGTCTAAGTTATATATTGAAGCTCTGGGTAAAGCATATGCACACACAAAAGAACTGGAAGTTATTTCCGTTCGACTTGGCGGAGTTAATCTCAATGATGAAGTACGATATGAGGAAGATTCTTTATATGACAAGGTTCTCCTCTATAAAGAAGACTGTGTAAACCTCTTCAAAAAAGCAGTGAGTTGCTCTACCTTACAGAGTAAATATACATGTTTCTACGCGGTTTCAAACAATTCTGGGCGTATTCATAACACAGAAAATATTATTGACTGGAAACCAGTGTGTCCAAAATAAGTAAATTATTATGAGTCTAAAATGTAAGACAATAGTTATCGCTGCAGGAGGAGAAGGAAAACGACTTAAAGAATATTTTGATAAAGTAGATTATAAGGACACTAAAGTTCTGTATCCAATAAACGGCAAACCTCTACTACAACATGTAATAGAAACTGCTTTGGCTGCTGACATGGAACGTATTTTTGTGCTAACAAAACATGATGCCGAATCAGTAGCAAACTTTTTACATGATAAATACGGTAGAGATGAGAGAATTGTTATATTTCCAGGCTCACAAGACACGACAATCTCTGCTGAGCTTTTATCTTTGGAAGAAAAACTTACTGAACCATTTGTATATGCCGACGGTAATATTTTGTATTCACCCTCACTTCTTAAATCTCTCATAGGTCAAACATGTGAATCTCTCGCAACTATTTCGATAAGTGAAAAAGACTACGCACCAACACATTTAAGTGTCTTAATAGACAATGCTGGAAGTATTTCTAATATTGGTACTCGCTTAGCACAGAGAACATCCTTGCAAAATGAAGATGCTCACCAATATTGTAGTCTGGGAGTAATGTGTTTTAGTCCCCAAATTTTTACCATAATGAAACAACACGAAGATATTTCTGATTTAGATTACTTAATTGAATATCTCTACAATGACACAGAGCACAAGAATAGCTTGTCCTATTTTATCTATGACAATGAGTGGTCTGGCCTACATGTTGCAAAAGATATTAAAAAGATGGAAGAGTATGTAAAAACATATTCATAATGAAAAACAAGATCAGAATTGATTCCAAAGGAAAGCGTATAATTGCGACATTTTAAACTTTATTTAAAGAACAGATGTTTCTTCATTAGTACTTTAGCCTGTTGAGTAAACTTTTCTGGGTCGAGGTGGTATTTTTCAGCAATAGTTTTTAGCTTTTCTATTTTCTTTGGGTTACGGACCTCTGAAATGTTAAGGTTTTTATCAAAATGGTGACCAAGGTTCCGGAAGAATTTCCATCGTAAGGTGTACTTTGGAATCATGTACACAATACCAACATATAACTTTATGCTAGCTAGCGGAAAAGGAATGGTTTTGTGACCAGACCATTTTGCTCTTGTGTAGGTATATGCAACATCAGACAACTCACTCCAAGTATCAATAAAACCACTAGCCTCCTCATATTCAGCCAACTCGTCAGCCATGTCTTGTCTATGCCATTCTTCATCGTATTTAGGCATTCCAAGCTTATCGTGCCATTTATTTAGTAATTTCATATATTCTTAAAAAATAATTCTGGGTCAGCAATATCGTTTTCTATAACAGCTTCATAAATTTCTTGACCAGAGACTTTGATATTGTGTTCTTTTCTGTATTGTTTAAATTCAAGAATCTTCAGTCTTTGTTCATGAGCAACATCAGCCTTACTAATATCTAGTTTTCCTCGATCTCGATTATTCTCGTCTTCAGAAATAAACCAAATATCAAACTTCCAGCGCTCGTCATTAACATATGTTTTTAAACCAATGTAGCGACCATTTGGAAATTGTTGCCCGAGTCGTGGATCATCCCAGTCAGCTTTAATGAAGAGACTTCTAAAGTTATCACCGCAGGTATCGTGAATGTCTTTAAAGGCAATAAACAGTTCTTCCTGAGTAAAGTCATTATCCTTAATGACTTTGACATCTACATCACCATGAAGCATTACATTGCCAGCATATGCACCTTCAAATTCTATTCTTCCATATTTTTCAAGTACAGAGACCAGTTTCGATGATTCAAGGAATGAATCGCCAGTTTCCTTGTATGTATCGCTAATTTGTATGAGTTCCATAATTACTAGTATAACAACACAATCAAGGTTTGTTTTCAGAGAAAAATTTGTACCTGACTAATACGCCACGACTTTTGGTATACTTGATCTATGAAAAAGCAACAAATACTAATGATTCATGGAGGAATGACCTTTAAGAGCGAGAAGGATTATTTGTCCTATCTAAAGAATAAAGAAGTCTCAACCATATCTGAACCATATTGGGAGGCAGACCTTGAAAAGAAGTTGGGGAAGAAATTTGAAATTATCAGACCTCGTATGCCTTTGTCTGATAATGCCAAGTATAGAGACTGGAAAATCCTTTTTGAAAGATATATACCACTTCTTAGAAAAGATTACATACTTATCGGCTCTTCTCTGGGTGGTATTTTTCTAGCTCAGTATTTATCTGAAAACAAAATGCCAAAGAAGGCGCTGTCAGTGTATATAGTTTGCGCGCCATTTGATGGAGACTTACCTACAGAAGATTTGGTAGGTGGTTTTAAGCTTAAGAAAGATTTGTCCTTATTGGAGAACAATTGCAAAAATCTTTATGTGATGTTTTCCGAAGATGACGATGTTGTACCTGTAACTCATGCAGAAAAATATAGAAAAAAATTAAAAGAAGCTGAAATCTTGACATATAAGCATATGAAGGGACATTTTACAGCGCCTAAGTTTCCAGAAATTATTAACTTAATTAGAAAGGATGTCAGGGGGAGCTAATGTTCCAAAAAAGTTCGAACATCGTCCCAGGAGACTAGCACGATAATTTGGCTATATTTAGCAACATATAAAGTTCGAGTCCCTGATATGATATGCTTTTTGTATGGAATCAGAACCCAACAAGGAGAAGTTAGAAGTCATAATTGAACTGGCTAAACCAGATGACGCTAAAGAAATTGAAAATGTATTTTATGAAACTTGGTTGGCAACCTATCCAGGTAAAGTTCCGGGTGTGACTGAAGAAGACGTACATAAATACTACGAAGTAGGGCTTAGTTCCGAAAAAATTGAAGAGTATCAAAACAGAATCAAAGAAAGTCTCGATTCTGATAACAGAAGATTTTTTACAGCAAAGGTTGACGGTAAAGTTGTTGGAATATGCATTGCACTCAAATCGGAAGAAAATAATCAACTGAAGGCGATTTATGTCCTACCAGAATTTCAAGGAAAAAGAATTGGCTATGAACTCTGGACGGAAGCCTTAGGATTTATTGACCAAAGCAAAGACACAACTGTCGAAGTTGTTACGCAGAATGACAATGCAATTGAATTTTATGAGAAACTTGGGTTTGAGGATACTGGTAAGAGATGGACAGATGAAAAGTTTACGATGGCTAGTGGAGCGACTTTTCCGGAGATGGAACTTAGGATTAAAGGCACTGATTCATTAAAATAGTTCGAACATCGTCCCAGACAGCTGGCCGATTTGTTCTAAAGTAACATACCAGTGTCACATATAATTTTCGGTAAAAAGTGTCACTTTTGTCACTTTTTACTCCTCTCGAGTAGGGTCAGTAATGAATTTAAAGAAATAGTCGAAAAAGCCTTACTGGGCAATACATTAATTGGGTTCCATCACGACTCGGCTCACAAATACTAAAGGGCTCACGTTAGTGAGCCCTTGGTACAAGCAGTGCTACCTACCCCTTACCGCCTTCAGACGGTGCCTTAAGAACATTAACCTGTACCGTACAGGATTCGTATGATCCGTCTTTTCCTTCTGCCACAAGAGTGTAAGACGTACTCTCTGTCGGACTAACAACTATAGCGCCGTCGAGTGAGACTTCACCTATTCCGTTGCTGATACTAACTTCTTCAGCATCAGCAGTCTCCCACATCAGTGTTGTGCTATCGCCGAGTGCAATACTTTGCGGCGAAGCAACAAACATTTCGCAAGTCGGAATCACAGATTCTGACTGGGGAATGCGAGTATAGGTTCCCTTATCATTAATGGTAGAAATTCTGCCGCTGGAGCCGTCTGGCTGCAAACCTAGACCGTTAACAGAGAACGACCCTGTAACAATGGCCTTCCTCCATTTTTCAACAACCCGACTCTCGGTTTCAGACCAGATGTTGTAGCTTTTATCAATTTCTCGAGATATTCCACCTGCAGCGTTTGGATCGACTTCCGTAAAAAAGTCAAAGTTGAATAATATCCCTGAGTCGACAACTCCGTCTGATCGCTTTAGGAGAAGTTCTCCCCTTATGTATGAAAACTCCTCACATTCTAGGTGGGTATTGAATTACTTTTTCCTCTTTCATAAACCATTCTCACTCTATCTTTCAACTTAAACGTAGTCACTGCCCACCAGGCGCTCATGTAGGTTAATAGAGTAAAAAGGAAAAGGGTTATCCAGCCTAGAGCTTGGACGAAGTTTGAGTGGGTTGATGGTAGGCCGCAGACGGTGCACATATAACAGAATTACTATTTCTTATGATTACAAATCCCTCTAATTGTAACCTCTAGTTCGTCTACTTGAAAATCTTCTACTCCTAACAACGCTTTGATTTTGTCGTCGGGTGCCGTGAAGTGAATCACTCGCTCACACTCGGTACAGACGGCGTGGTGATGTGGCTCGTGTTGGTATTCGTAGCGTGATTCTTGCGTGCCAAGCTGGAGTTTCTTGATTAGCTTTTCTTTAGTAAAGAAGTCTAGGTTGCGGTAGATGGTTGCCAAGTCTACCTCTGGTAGAAACTTATGGAGTTCAGTCGCTGAAAAAGCGGCCTTTTTGTTTTTGAGCACATCGAGGATGGCTTGACGTTTTTTAGTTAGTCTGGTTTTCATATGCGAATCATTTGCATCTTAGCATTTATTTGCTATACTCGCAATTGCGAATCATTTGCATAAATTACTTTAACTTATAATACATGAAATACTTAATCGGAATCGTTGTCTCTGCCCTACTAATCGCTGGCGCATGGACAATCACTACTAACGATAACCAAGCTGACACTGACATTCGAGCTGACGAAACTTTTGCTATCACTACCTCTTTCTACCCACTTGAATATGCGCTCGAAAGAATTACCGGAGATTTAGCAGAAGTGACCAACATCGGAGAAGGTCGCGACCCTCATGATTTCCGACCAAGTACCCAAGATGTGCTAGCCCTACAACGTTCAGACTTAGTAGTTATCCAAGGAGTGGACTTTGAACCTTGGGGTGACGACATTAAAGAGAGTCTCGAGGCAGATGGAATCAAAGTGGTACTTGCTACAAAA
>Ga0307980_1000916_pt1 | contig 12591 bp, 12 predicted proteins | sample OrgLakmetage1060_FD_201817 | JGI IMG/M metagenome (GOLD analysis project Ga0307980, IMG submission 201817) | Saline water microbial communities from Organic Lake, Antarctica - #1060 | ecosystem: Environmental > Aquatic > Non-marine Saline and Alkaline > Saline | place: Antarctica: Organic Lake... | reverse complement strand
TATAATAGTAAAACCCTTATAAAATCACTATAAAAAGTTATACTTCTAGAATTATAATTGTAATCCCTAAGAAATTCTTCTTTTTCGTTTTCTGGTAAAAATTGTTTAATTTCGCAATATTTAATTATTTCTTCATTAATATTATTTGGAATATTATTTTCTAACCATAAGATTATTTTATGTTTATTATTTAATATATTAAAATAATAACAAGATAATACAGAATATAAATGTTTTTCATTTAAGTTTCCATTCCAATAACAATGAAAAATTACTGGTTTATTATAAGTTCCATCTAAATTAGTTGATAACTTGATGGTTTCATTATAATTTGTGGTTTCAGTTAATAGTTTCATTTTATATTTATATTTTATATTTATATTTTATTTCTATATTATATATTTTACGGATTATTTGTCTATATTATGTATGCTACACGTATGATTTTTATATTAGAGTTAAATTATTAATATATTGTTTTGAATGGTAATATTACATTTATATACCTTTTAATAAAATGTATCAAGTATTAGATAATATACCTGTTTTGATTTTACCTTTAATAAAAGGTATATATATATAAATAAATGTTGTATAAATTAAGCAAAACTGTATACTTAGATACATATGATAATGATTATAAAAATATTATAACTATAACACCAAAACCACAAGAACCAGCATTACAACCATATATAAAACAAATTAATATTAGATTATATGATAGAACAAACCATTTCAGTAATATGAATAGAGAGAACCGCTGTAATAGTTGCCAATATGTCTTTACAAATATTCCAGATATAAGATATTGTAATGGGAATAAAGACGATATTGTATTATTAGAGGATTTCCCAGAACTAATAATATTTTTGGCGGGTCTTAACTATACTATGGATACCACATTGAGTAAATCTATGTTTCAAAATAAATATATAGTAAATCGTGATTTTATAGGATTTTTAAAAACACCATAAACAAACACAACATAAATAAATATAAAAAATACAAAAACATAATAACATAATAACAAGCTAGAATAATATCACTAATACTATAGATACGACAAATAATATTAAAATTGATATTGATATTAAAATTTAAATATTATATAAATGTTATATAAATAAGATACAAGTACAAACATTAAACATTAAAACTAAACTAAAATATGAAAGATAATTCACAGATAAATCTATCACTTGTAAAAAAGGAATATATATTATCATTGTTTGTTGAAGAAATTAAAGAAAATCATGATATTGAAGAATATATCCAGAATATGGATTATAAAACTCAATTAGCTTTATTAATTGCTAAGGAACATCTTGGAACATCATTTGATATAGAAAAATGTATAGGATTTAACACTAAAAAATAACATAATACATAATACATAATAAATAACCACTAACCAATATATTTTATCCATTATATCTTTATCCTTTTATCCCAATTCCATCACTCTTTACCCCTTCCAATCCCTAAATGTAAAACTATACCGTTTATTAAATATACTATCATCTTTTAAAATCTCGTGTGTATAATATTTTTGACTGCACCCCATCATAATAAATAAACTATTATTTTCCAATGGAATATCTATAGACAACCCTCTTTTATCTCCACAAACATCTTTTTTTAATGACGATATATTATCTTCATTAAAATGAATACGTTGTAACCTCATAATCCGCGTCTCTCCAATTGAGAGACCAACAATAGTTGGGTATAAACCAAAACTATGGATACTATCGCGATGTGGTGCTATCCCTTCACTACCATTATTATACAAATTAACAAGGCAACTATTGAATTTAAAACTATTATCTAGTTTATTATAACTAGTATAATCTTCATAATCTTCATAATCTTCATAGTATTCATGTGTTTTTTTCTCTCTATAACTCTCACAAAGTTTGGATAAATTAAATTGAAAATTATACTCCCATAGATTAATTTTGTTATAGTATTGCAATCTTGAAGATACCATATTTTCCAGTTTATCCAGGTATATATCATAACCTGCTGATTGCCATCTATGATATCTCTCTTTCCAGTGATTACAGAAATAACCATTGTCTCTCTGGAACCAAATCTGTTTTCTCACGTTTGTCCGAATAGATTGAGAAGAGACATGACATGAAGCAATACTATCTTTTTCATTACTATCAAAGTTATTTTTCGCATCTCGAAAAGAACCGGTTTCGTATTTATCATTTAACCATGTTTTACAATCATATAATTCATCTTTATCTAAGAAATTAGTTATATATATCATAATTGAATATTCTCCGTTTTCCTCTTTTATGCAGTTAATCCACATTTCGTATGTTATTATTAGTATTTGAACTATCATGTAGTAATAATAACATCAATTTTATATTTATAAATACCCACACGATAAACTCCACTAATACCTGATAAATTTATAATCAAATTTAATATGGGATCTAAATCTATATTTAACAACCACCACCACGAAGCCTCAAAACTAGATGTAGTGTGCTTTCTTTTTGGATATTATAATCAGATAATGTACGAGCATCTTCTAATTGTTTTCCGGCAAAAATTAGGCGTTGTTGGTCAGGTGGGATGCCTTCCTTATCCTGGATTTTCTGTTTTACCGATTCGATAGTGTCCGAGTGTTCTACATCTAGAGTAATAGTTTTTCCCGTGAGCGTCTTAACAAATATTTGCATATTAATATATTACAACAAGTTTTATTTATATGGTTTTTCTAAAAGATTTTAAAAAAGATTTTAAAAAAGATTTTAAAAAAATCTTAAGCAAAATACTGGATACAAGATTTTAAAATTCTCTTTTTGCCTAAGATTTTTCTAAAATCTTTTAAAAATTGATTCAACAAAACACCCTAAGAAATATGTAATACTCTTAATTGCTCCAAGAACCACCATTTAACATATTATAATAATGTCTCATTTTAACTCTACCACTGGTGTAATTACTCGTTCAATGAAACGCACTATGGATATCGAGAATAATAAAAATACTTCCGTGTCTAAAAATCAAATCATTTTAGAAATTTATGAAGATACTAAACCGTTTATTGTTACACAAGATAATAAAAATAAATTAAACAAACCTGTTTATTATTTGCGTGAAAGAGTAACGCTGGATTATTCACGGTATTTTGAAAATGATCATGAAGACGAATACAATAGTAATAAAGACAATGACGATGAAGACAATGACGATGACGATGAAGATTATGTAGAATTTGTTAGATATGTATCAACAACAAAATGTGAAAAAAATAGTAAATATCAAGAAATTGTTGAGTATAATAGTTGTGTTTCAAGTAATTCATGCACTGATGAAGAGGAGGAACAAGAAGAAGATGAAGAACAAGATGATCCAAATGATGAAGATTATATTCCCAGTGATGACGAGGATGATAATGAAGAGAATTGTATTCAACACACAGGACAACAAGATAACCATAACCATAACCATAACCATAATTATAGTTATGATTATCCAAGTGATACAGAAACAGAAGAGTTTGAAGAACAAGATGACCCAAACGATGAGGATTATACACCTAGCGAAGGCGAAGAAGACGAAGATGATTATTAAAATTATAAAAGTAAAGTAAAATATATATATAAATAAACCACACAATAAATCACACAAATTTTTATTGCGTGATTTATGTATTCAAATTTACAATATATTAATTATGTTTGCTATCGCAAGTAGTATCACAATTACATAATATAGCACCCTTTTTAGAAGATAAATATGAAGCATATGAATTTCCACCACTACCTTTTTTATTTAAATTTCCCCTATTTTTATATTCACTAGATTTACCATCTTCTGTATTATAAACACTACGTGCCGATATATTAGAAGAATGGACTGATGAACGTGCAGCAAAGCATGTGAATATATTTGAAGGTACTACGTTACAAGTCCCGTTATTACATCTGTTTTTTTTAGGTATATAAAACATTTATATAATATGATATTAAAATATTTATACAAAAAATTTATACCTATAAATATACTACCTATAAATTATAAAATTGATTTTAAATATAAGGATTATTTTATAATAATAACAAAACAACAATCATTAATTACATGATGAACTTAGTAATTAGCGAAATTCAAGAAGAACATAAACATAAATATCAACAAGATGAAAAGAAAAGTATAAATAAGTTAGAAGAAGAATTAGATAATAAAGCGAGAGAAAAAATACATAATCAGGATATTATTCCAGACTCTCAATTAATGTATTTTAAAAAGTTCAGGAAACTAAAAAAATTAAAATACTGGTGCAATATTTGTAAATTAGGATTATACACCAAAAAAAATTATGATAAACATATAGTAACGTGTAATTATATTGAAGATAATAAAACTATACAGTGTAGCAAGGAAAAAGGAGTAAAAGAAAAGATAAGTGGGGAAACAGATAAAACAGATAAAACAGATAAAGAAATAACACATAAAATTGATAAAGACCAAAAAGACCAAAATCAAGATAAACAACACAAGACAACACTCAACACCAACACCAACACCAACACCAACACCAACACCAACACCAACCATAATAATCTATTACAAAAAATGAAGATTGTCAAAAGATCAGGAAAAAAACTTATATACAAAAATAAAACTATAGGGGATAAATCTAGAGTAAAAGCACGAGAAGAACCAAGTTGTGATATGGTACCCGTAACACATATATCACCAGAAGCAAATACCACAACAAACATACAAACAAACACGCCGACAAAGACACAATCAACCACACAAGAAAAACCAACAAATGATTTATTATATTCAATGTTACAGGATCTAATGTTAAAATATAATGATATGAAAACAGAATTTGATGAAATGAAAAAATATATACAGAAAACGAAGAAAAACATAAGTGTATTAGATTACCTAAATGAACAATGTGATAATACAAATATAATGCTATATAGTGATTGGGTACAGTCATTATCTATAACACGCAATGAATTAATATATATGTTCGAGTGTAAATATATAAGTGGAATCTTAAATGGACTTATAAAAAATCTCCCTTTGGAAAATACCCAAACTCATTGTATTAAATGCTTTGAACAAAAGAAGAATATATATTTTAAATATGATGTTGTAATTTGTGAAAATGAAATTGTAGGAAACGATAAAGATACTCAAGAAGATAATAGAAGTTATAGATGGCAAATAATGGATGAAAAAGACTTTAATATATTAATTATGAAAATAAGTCAGCAATTTATGAAAGAATTCCAACTGTGGAAGAGTGATAATAGAGTAAAAATAGAGAGAAATGAGGAATTTTATGAAGTATATATGAATTATATGAAAATTTTATTGGGTGGAAATCATGAAAAAGAAAAAAATAATAAAGATATTAAGACGCGATTATATCAGTATCTTAAATGCGATTTGAAAAATTTAATACAGTATGAATTTACCTTTTAAGAGGGGGATATATCCCCCTTAAACCCCCTTTTAGATGGGTTGTTTATGTGGTTGTGTTGTGTGGTTGTGTTATATTGTTGTGTTATGTTGTTGTATGTGGTTATGTTATATTGTTGTGTGTGGTTATGTTATGTTGTTGTGTTTTATTAAATATATTGGTTAAAAAATTAAAATATAAAATATATTATACCCATAATACACACAATACCCACAACATAATACACATTACATTATTCCACTAGAGTAGACTTATGAAGTGTTAACATATCCTCTAATCCTTTATATGTAAAACCAAATTCATTCATTGATATCACACCCCAATTGAAATTTATTAAATCAATATTTTTTTCTATATATTCCACTGTAATATTAGAACTATTTGAAATAATATATCCCACCTCATAACAATCTTTATGATCTTCAATAAATTTTAAAGATATCCCTTTATGTTGAACAATTTCCAACCATATATCATCATCATGCTCATTATCTCCAAATAATAACTCAAAATGTTTCTCCAGAAATTCATCATTAATGACATTATCATTCAACACGAAACTATATAACAACTCACTATCATATTTAAGACATTTCCTAAGCATATCTATATTCTCTTCAATAAATTCTATAGTAATATTCCTATTTTTAAATATTGGTACCCATAATTTCCATTCTTTAATTTTATTATTATTATTATTATCGTCACTAATCACGATATCATTTTTACTATTCACACTATCATTACCATCATTATCATCATCATCATCACTCAATTCATCATTCAACTCATCACTATTATAAGTCCGCATCTTATCTAATATATATTCCAGATGTTCCTCTATTTTAATAAAAGGATGTTTTGCTATATCAATCCAGTTCCATTTAAACCCATCTTTGTTACCATCACCGTAAATATCATTTTTATTTACTATATCCATATTTATATTGTAATTAGTACCGATTTCCTCCAGATAACACTCGCTATTTTCATATTTAATCATATCCATATTATTTTTAATATCGTCAATAGAAATTCCTGGATTTGTGATAATATCCCCCCAATACCATTCTATCTCGGGATGGGATTTGATAAATTCATTGTTAAGTTTGGTTTAAGAGAACAAATATTATCATAGCACCACGGTAAATCCATATTTGTTTCGATATCATCCATAGTTATCTTAGGTAGGTTCGTAATTTCGTCCCATTTCCACCCAGAATAATAAGCAGGACGGTCGTTATTTCTCTCAATTAACCCTTTTTTTATATTGGGATATTTATTTATAAAATCCATATCAACATTTATATTTTTAGATAATTCACCCCATTTCCAAGGAAACATATCCTTATATTTCTCAATAAATTGGAGGCTAACCCGTTGCGTTAAAATATCCCAGTGATAGTCATTTTTATTAGGATATTTTAATAGTATTTTTTCTAATTGTTCGGTATTATACATTCTATATTCTATATTTTATATTTTATATTATAGATCTGTTGTGTTTCTAACTAATTATAAGTAATATATTATACTTAAATAACATATTACTTATATCAATTTTATAATCCTTAATCCTTTATTCTTTATCCTTTATTCTTTATCCTTTGCTTTTTATATTTTATATTTTATCTTCTATTGAAATTTATCATCAAATTCTTCTCTTGATATTATCCTTATTCCCAGTTCTTTCGCTTTTATCGCCTTACTAGAAGTTAAATTTTCCATATCCATATCCATACCAATACCTCCATCTTTTACAATTACCATATGCGTAGTTTTGTTGACACTAGAACCAATAATTCCACCAAACCCCTTTATTTTATTCTCCAATTCCTTAGAGCGAAACCCAGTAATTACTATTTTTTTATCATATAATTCGTGGCTTGTATTAACTCCATCACTTCCACTTTCACCATCTCCTACCCCAATCCCTATACCTACTACACCAACTTTATTTAATTTCATTTTATCCAATCCTGAATCTCTCATGAATTTCATAAATTCGGGTATATGTGACACAAAATTAGAAGCGGTCTTTATAGCAAACCCGGGTATATTGCTTATTTTTTCAGTCTTTAATAAATCACCTTCTTTTGAAACGAGTATATCTGGATATTTTTTTAATATAGATACTATTCTCTTCTCTCCAAGACCACGCCCGAATATATTTGTTGCACTCATAACCGTGCTTATATCAGCATCATCTATTTGTTTATGAATAGAGTCATAAATCTTCGTTGACATCTTCAATTTAAATCCGTCAATCCCCAAAAAATCACCTATTTCCATTTTAATAATCTTAATTACTGTATCATATCCTGCATCTATTAATTTCTTTACATTACCAATACTTAGACCAATAACACCCAATTTTACGAAAAACCCGGTTATTGTTTTCAGTAATACAACAGGGTCTTTTGATTTATCAATTAGTAAAATATCAACACCGGTATCATTCCATTTATATTCCACGGTTGGCATCTTAGGTTCTTTTGATGGTTCTATAACATCCATAATATGGGGTATAACATCCCCGGATCGAACCAATTGTATAATAGTCCCAATGCCAATTTTTTTATCTCTGACAAAAGCACCATTGAATGCTGTAGCATATTCTATAATTACCCCGCCAATTGTTACCGGTTCTATTCGTATCCGTGGTTTTAAATAGCCATCTTTACTCGCAGTCCATATAACATCTATAACTTTTGCTTCTACGATTTGTTCACTCAACACCATTTTAAACGCAATAGAATGTTCAGGGTTTCCATCTTTACGTGAATAAATCCCATCATTTGATATAATAATACCATCTATCTCATATTCATAATTGGTTCTCCAATCTATAAGCAAACTAGAGAGAAACTCATTTGTTAAATCTTGTTTCTTTAATATATCCAATGTTATAACCAGGTATTTAGATACTATTAACCCGGATTTATCCTCAATAGAGACACGTTTCATTAACTCAAATTGCTGAATACTTGATAATGTAGGCTCAATAATTTCATAACATACAAAATCAATATCTCCATATTTATCCAATGTCTCAACATCTTGTGTTTTTGAATTGACAATACCACTAACTAGGTTCCTTGGATTAGACCATTTTGCTTCGTATTTTGTCTTAAATACCTCCTTTTTAATTACGAATTCACCCCTTATTGCAAATGTGTTTTTAACATCATCTTTCCCAACATTAACATTCAATAATGACGAAGGCAATTTTAAATGAGGTATTAAATGGCTCACATCTTGTCCATATACTCCATTACCACGAGTATATAACTTTTTCTCTCCATTTTTCACTATATATAAACCACTTACACCGTCCAATTTAGTAGAAATTACATAAGGTCCCTTATACTTAGATTTCCAACTTTTTAATGCCCCTGTATTAGGTTTTATCTTATCCATTGAACCCATAAAATACGGTAATTTTACTTTATCTTTTTGCTTATCTATTGGCGCACCAATTAATAATAGGGCTTTTTCACTGGGATATTCTGATTCTATATATTCTTTCAATATATCATATTGACTATCTGATAAAATAGGTTCATCATTATAATATAATTCATTTGATAACAATAATAATCTAGCAAGTTCTTTTTGGGTCTTGGTATGTAAGAAATCAATACCTGTTTGAGAGAAAACCTTCAATTGGTTTTTTAAATAACCCCTAGAAATATTATGTTTAACATCCTTAGTGCTTGTATGTTTTGGATCTGTTTCCACCCCTACACTTGTTCCTATTTCAACCCCTAATTTAGGTATTTCTGTAGGAGACACATGCGTTTCAGTAATCCCATTATCTTTACTTATTTTTTCCCCTTTACTTTTTAATCCCTTTTTTAACCCCTTTTTTAATTTCATAACTCCTTGTTTTATATCTATTATACCGTCCTTTACTTGTAGCTTATCTTGTGTTTTCAATAATGTTTCAATTTCTACTTCATCAATAATATCCTTTAAATCGTCGTCAATATCTTTTTTAATGTGTGCTATTATTTTTATATTTCTCTTTTTCCTGGGTATTTTAATTGTCCTTTTCTTGGGTTTTTGTGTATCCTTAACACCCTTTTTAAAATCATCATCATCTATAATATCTTTTACAGTGTTAGGTTTCAATATGAAATTTCTAAGGCTCTTTTTTTTTAAACTTTTAGGTAACCTTTTAATAGATTTAACAGCACCTTTATCTTGAACCTCTTTCTCTCCAATATCTCCAATGTCCTTAACATCACCATGACCAATATCATTACCATCATCACTCAACAATACAATATTATTCCCATTTTTTCTCTCTGTAGGTTCTACATATTTTAATCCAAGAAATGTAAAAATATCACCTTCATCATGAAATATTACATCTACTTTATCTTTTTTTACTCCAGATACTAGTTTATATATCCCATGTTCATTCATTGTATAACCCATATCAACCGCATGTTTTCGCATTACTGTATTGAATAAAGCACTCCCAGTAAAATATAATTTAGCAAATGGGTATTCTTCACGCGTAGTAAATAAGAAATCAACCCGTCTTGGGATATATCCACCATCAACTTTACTATGACCTTCACTATGACCTTCACCATCACCTTCACCGTGACCTTCACCATGACTTTCACTAATATTTAATCCCGGTAGTTTTGCTATAACTAGGCTCTTTGTTTTACCCCTGGATAGAACCTCAATTACAATATTTCTCTCCAAACAAATATCTACAAATCTCTTAAAAATATCCATATCATCTCTATTATTCGATATGATAACATCTATGTCACCGGAAGTAATCGCACCTCTTCTATAACTACCTACTATTTCAATATTGCAAATAATATCCCCTGTATCACCGATATCACCCATTATGAACTGTTCTTCTTGACATATTGATTTTATAATATCATTGAATTGATTATTATATTTATCAATTTCATCCCGTGGTATTCTCTCTAAAATATCTTCATAATATCTCAATCCAATTATTTGTTTATCATTTAAAATATCATGTCTTAATATCGACAGTCCCACAGTATTAGTTATTTGTCCCTTAATATCAATACCGTAAATAGCCTCCCTCAAATCTTGGATAGTGTTGAATTTATATTTATTAACTAATTCTTGAGCTTTTTTAGGTCCAACTCCATATATTTTTGTAAATATTAATACTGGATTATCTTTCTCTCTTTCTAATATATTCAATTTACCTGTATCTATATATTCTTTTATTTTCTTCATTATTGTATCCCCAATACCTGGTTTCCCCATGAGATCCCCATAATTATCTCTTGTAATATCCCCATCATTCATTAATATAGTTTCTTGTGCTTTTTTATATGCCCTAGCACGAAATGGTTCTCCTGTAGCCATCATAGTTTCATACAATTTACCAAAGATATCATATAATCCATCATTATAAGAAGGCATTTTATATAACATTTATGGAGAGAAATATTTAATATTTAATAAAATAATACAATAATGAGAATAAATACGAAAACACGAAAACATAAAAACATAAAAATTCACAATTAAATAACTAATAATAAAATCTATAATATATACATTAGAACGCTGTATGAATACTATGAACACAATACGTGACAGATTAACATCAATAACTCCAAATATACATACAGAAGGATTAGCACATAGTAATGTATCCAACTTCATGCTTGAAAAAACACTTGTTCAACTTGTTTTAGCGGTATATTTAGGTCGTGTTTTACAAGATTTATTTACGTCTATTGTTGAAGGATTTATAATGCCTTTATTATTACTGTCAATACCAAATATTAGAGTTGATACTTTCTCTGAGATCCAAGTAATATTTTTAGGGGCAACAATAGATATTGGCATGATTGTATACAATATAATAAATGTCTGTTTAGGATTCTTAATATCATATTTCTTCGTAACATATGTATTAAGTCGTTACATATCCAAATAAATAATTACACAATAATAATAACATCAGTAAATAATAACAACAGTAAATAAGAAGTATAGAGTAATAATATCCAGGACAAAATAAAAACATACATAGAATACAAAAATAAAATGACATTGTATGTTATACATCATAACTTATAACTCATAACTTATAACTCATAATTGTAAATAATGAAATCTTATGATTTTGGAATAATAAATAATGAAGAAATTATAGAAGGTCTTGTAGCAAGCATAGTATTCGCATTAACAGGATTTATTTTTAAATATTATTTAAGAACAAGTTATTTAATATACGCATCAGTTCCTTGGTTTATTACTTGGGTATTTCGTAAAATGAGTGTCCATGTTTTCAAGAAACTAAATGAAGAAAAGTATATTAATAATAAATTATATATAGCAAAAATACCACTGTTATAACTTAATATCTATATTTGTATATTTTAACCATTATTAAATAATAATATTCATAAACATATATACACATATACAATATATATACCATCAATAAGTTGTAAAATATTAAATATTCTATAAAATAATACTATATTATAGAATATAAGGATATCTCATATAAAATATAAGAAATATGAGTGACGAATATAAGAAATATGGCGGAACACGAAACTTTCAAAAAAATAACTTTATACAGGCTAACTCTATAAGTTCTAATTCTATACAAACAAATGATTTTGCCTCATCTAATAATGGTAATTATATGATGACAATAAATAACGATGTAATAAGTGTGAATAATAACCGAATACAAAACATAGCGGAACCTATAGATATAAGTGATGCTGCTACAAAAAAATACGTAGATGATGAATTTACGAGTATAGGGGATAAATATGTTGATGTTATTGGAGATACTATGTCAGGTTCTCTCAAATTCAATATGCCTCTAGATAATAACAAAATATATTTTACAGATAATAGTAGCAATTCACGGTTATCATATATTGAGAATACACAAATAATAAGTATTTATTCCGGGGATACATCAAAACAAGAAAATACCGGTTCATTTAATATATATACTCATTTCAATGGTGATTATGCTGAGAGATTACATATAAGACCTGATGGAGATGTATATTTTAATGACGCACAACTTAATATAACAGGGGAGTTGAATAAATGTATATTAAATA
>Ga0307980_1000913_pt1 | contig 12610 bp, 6 predicted proteins | sample OrgLakmetage1060_FD_201817 | JGI IMG/M metagenome (GOLD analysis project Ga0307980, IMG submission 201817) | Saline water microbial communities from Organic Lake, Antarctica - #1060 | ecosystem: Environmental > Aquatic > Non-marine Saline and Alkaline > Saline | place: Antarctica: Organic Lake... | reverse complement strand
ACAATATAATATTATTAAGATAAATAAATACCTTAAACAATAAACTATCTACTTAATATCTTTCTCACAATAAATTGTCTACTTAATATTTTTTTCACAATAAATATTATTTGACTTAATATCTTTCTCACAATAAATATTATTTGACTTAATATTTTTCTCACAATAATATTATCTACTTAATATTTTTTTCACAATAAATATTATCTACTTAATATCTTTCTCACAATAATATTATTCGACTTGATAATATTGTCTTGAATAAAATTGATAAATGTTTCATTCGTTATTTTCCTTTTTTCTTCATATATGGATGTATGACGTTTAAAGTCAAAGGTTTTAAATACAATTGCATCCTTAAATCCTGTCTTTTTGACAACCTGATAATTTTCATCACTAATATAAGATTTTATTGAAAAATTATTATTTAATAATTTCGGCATAGATTTTATAAAATCTAATATATTCTTTGTAACATCAGTTTGGGCTTGAATGAGGAAACATAGATATAAAGGTAACTTGTCATGACTCCCACAAAACATATTCGATGCATATAACCATGCAATATAACCCAATTGTTGTTTTGTCCTCATATTATCAAAGAAAATTTCTGAATATACAGATGTAATTAAAGTCACATAAGAATAATTCTTTGGTGTATTTGCAAATGGTATTACAACTTCAATACAATTTGTTTTTTCATTTTGATTTATATGACGATATGTTACACTTTTCAACAACGGATATTTTATAAATTTATTATCATCCTTAAATTTTGTATACTTTATATATTTATTTATGATATTCCAGTTATTTCCATTGATATAAAAGACAATCTTTTTATCAATAAAATTATTCTTATAATAATTAACAAAATCTTTATATTTTAACGTTGTACTATCATTTATTAGTTTATCAACACTGTTTTGATAAAACACTTCATATAATTTATAATTATTGTTTAATTTATATGGAGATGAATTTAAACTATCTTTTATCCTCTTTATTATTTTATTTTTATAATTATTAAATTGATCTTCTAAAATTGTGTTGGTTAAATTGTTTATAATTTTAAAAAACGTTTCTAATAAATCTTTGAATATATTTTCATCATTAAATCCTTCTATTGTAATAACAAATGATTCAGTTTCATATACATTCATTTTTAATATCTTATAACTGATACTTATAAATTCTGACAATGCTACATCAATTTTTTCAGATAAAATATCATTTATAATAAAAATAAACATTTGGTGATATTTAATTTCTCTAAATATAATTGTTATAATACATCTATCACTATTACTATACTTGAACCATATATTTTTGCTAACTTGTTTAATATATTTAATGTCAAGATTATTATATTTAAATTTTAAATTTATCGGTTTCCATTTTATACCATATATTTTCTTAACTATACTTTTATCAATATTATGTTTGATTCTAACTTGATAATAATCCATATTGAATCCTCTAAATTTATTTTTTTTATAATCATTTTCAAATAAAACAAAAGTATTATTAATATCTGTCACTATCTCTTTTTTTGCTCCTATTAAGATAGTAACATTATCAATAATTAATTTTTTTATTTTACTAAATTTAATCTTGCTATAAGCATTAAAAAATATATCTTTGTACATATCTTTAGGATCATCGTTGTCATTTAATTCATTGTAAATCAACCCTAATTCTTCAGTTAACATATTAAAATCTGAAATAAATAAATTATCATATTGGAATTTTTTTATCTTGTCTCTTTTGCTGTAGAATTCTTCAAGATATTTTATGTTATTAATAACAAAAGTTAAATATGACATAATATAATGTGTAATTATATTGATATTGTAATCGTACAATATTTCCAGCGAAATATTTAATATTCCTTCTCTATCTGTAAAACAATGCAGATCTATATTTATATTGTTTTGAATAAAATAATAAGATAACGAATTTTCCAAATCACTGTTCATGTATGCAGAAAGTATCCCAAACACAGTAAGAGAATCTCTGTCATTCGGGATTTCCCAAGAATATGATATATGTTTTTTTTCAGTTTGAACAGGTATATAAAACTGTTTATTTTTAGGATAAAAATTAGGTTCAATACATAAAGGAGAATATTTTATTGACGTTTTATTGTTAGATAATCCTCCAAATAAATCATCAATAATTTTTATTATTTTGTCATGATTATAACTACTGTATATTGAGACACAATAATTATTAGGGGTATAAAATGTATTATAAAAATCTTTACAATTATCTATAATATTATCTAGTATGGACTCATTATTACCAGATGAAAATATATTGGTTAATGACTTTTCATCTGCTATCTGATTTTTTAAATGTTCTATAATAAATACACCTGTAGTGTACTTATTAAGAAATTCATTATTAACTGCATTTATTTCACGTTGTACCGAATTCTTATTAAATAATGGTGAAATAAAAAAATGGGCAAAGACATCAAAGATCTCTTCAAAAACTCTGTTGAATGTAGAAAAATGATACATTGTATAGAACCCAGTTGTGTATGCATTTGCTACCCCACTATTTTGACTAATTAGTTTATCAAAGTAATTTTCTTTTGGATATTTTTTGGTTCCCATAAACAACATATGCTCAACAAGATGAGCTATACCTTCATTCTTATATCCCTTAATCAGTTTTTCATTATATGAACCAGCGTTAACAGAAAAATATACACAACAATCTCTGAGACTACTATCTTTGATATGAATAAATTTCATTTGATTGGATAGTTTTCCTGATATTATACTACGATGATCTATTAATGGAGTTTCAATTTCTGTTATTTTCATACCTATATATTTATTATTGATAATAAAAAGTCATCAATAATAAATATTATTTTCGAGCAAAGATACAAATTATTGGTACAAAAATAATACAAATTATTGGTACAAAAATAATACAAATTATTGGTACAAAAATAATACAGATTATTGGTACAACAAAGATAATATTTATTATATAGACAAGGAAGCAGAAAATATCTGCTGTATGAGAAGCAGAAAATATCTGCTGTATGAGAAGCAGAAAATATCTGCTGTATGAGAAGCAGAAAATATCTGCTGTATGAGAAGCAGATATTTTCTGCTGTATGAGAAGCAGATATTTTCTGCTGTATGAGAAGCAGATATTTTCTGCTGTATGAGAAGCAGATATTTTCTGCTGTATGAGAAGCAGGAAATATTTTTTTTTGTAGAATAAGAATAATTATGTTGACAAATGTAAATAAAATTATCAGATTATTTATCAATAAATAAATAGTAATTATAGATTATCCATGAAATTCTCGTTAGTAACTTACCTAATAAACGGGTTAATCCATGAATCTTTTCATGACGACAATAATGCTGTATTATTTTAATTTTCTTAGAAAATGATTTTAAATCGTTAATATTTTCATTATTAAGCAGCGATATATTATTCATTTCTATTGTTTTCCATATTGTATTATCTACATTGTCTGCAATATAGATATTTATTTTATTAAGTAATAAAATAATGGTATTATAATTTTCTTCACTGATGTAAGAGAATGGTTTTATAATATTTAATTTATTATCTGTTATTTTTATGTCAATGAATCTAGAAAGAAAATGAGCAACATTAATTTGATTTATTTCCAAGGTATGACATTTATCCTCGAATAATCTTCTGAGATATGGGATAAGATATGAAATGATAATGCTGTCACTGGAATATCTTAGTTTCCAGTTTAGATGGAGATAATTATTGTTATCGGGATAAATAATATTATCATTTATTTTTAATGAGTTTTTGATATTTATAAAATTAGGATATATCATTTTTTTATTGTTTAGATCATTTATTGATTTTTTTAAACTTGTTATATTATTTTCTGTTACAGATCTAACCAATACATTTTCTATATTTGAACTGTTCTTTTTTAGATTGTAATTACTTTTTGCTCTTTCTTTCAGATATGAAGTTTCATGATTAGTTATATTATTTATAACTAATTGTTGTGCGTGTCTTATGCCGTAGATGCCGTCATTTAAATCGCTAATATTAACTTTTGCTATATCATTTTCATATAACTGTTTAATTTGATTGAATGAAAAACCCATAAATATTACATTTCCTTTTTTGTCAAGTCCTCTTCGTCCAGCTCGACCTATCATTTGACGGAAAGTTATAGGAGAGAGTATAGATGATTCTGATTTTATAATGACAGCACTCTTAAATGGCATATTGACACCATATACCAATGATTTATCGCTGATTATTATAGTTAATAATTTTTGGGATGCTAATGACTGTATAATACGTAAATATGGATCCGGCATTCCTTCAATATAGAGACCAATACCTCTCCATAACATTTTTATCACAAAATGATAATTTTTACCTTTTGAAGGAAAATATATTTTTAATTTTTCAACTAATTCTTCTATATATGCTTCAGAGAATGTTTTTCCATTAAAAATAAAATCTTTATGAGGTTCTCTTAAAGATACGTAACTTATATCATTAGATATGATCTTTATTTCTCCTGTTACAATCTTTTTAAAGTCTTTTGTATTCTTTTTATCATTAGTGTCATTACTGTCGTTATTTGTTTTCACTATATTTTTTTTCTTTTTTAATTTATTATTATTAGTATTGTCATTAGTGTTATCATTAGTATTGTCATTCATTTTGTCATTATTTTCAATAATAAAAATATCATCTGTAATTGAGTTATTACTATCTATTCTATCATGTGTTAATGTTGGATATTTATCTTTTTCCATTGCTTCTATTTTATTATAAAACTCTTTGAAATATTTAATGCATTCTTTAGTATCATTACAAAAATATATCCCAGGAAGGTCTTTATCATCTCTTAAAGTAAAGCTTAGAGATACAATGTCTATTTTATTCTCATTAGTATTATCATCATTATTATTTTTTATTTTTTGTAAAATACTTTCCTTTGTAATAATATTATTGTCAATTAATGCAGAAAAATATTTATCTATTTTATCTAGTGATAATCTTTCATATTTACCAAAATACTTATTAACTGAATATATATCATCTTTAATATCTTTTACTATCTCCCATATATCCAATGGTGTTGGTTTTAATTCATTCAATTGTAACGGGATATTATTAGAAATTAAAGAAAATGAATTAATAGAATCAATTTTTTTAGTATTACTATTAAACTTATATTTTTGTAAATTAAAAAACCTTTTATTGCATATAACAGTATCAATATTATTAGCTTGGTCTTCATCAGAGACAAGAAAATATAAATAATTATTCAATTCAGTTAAATTGTCAATTGTTGCAGATAAACCTAAAAAAGGAATCTTATTAAGTGATTGAAGTATAAATCTTATCTCATAACTAGTTTCAGTATCTTCAATGGTATGTATTTCGTCAAATACTATCCAATTAAAGTTACAGTTTATTAGCGGTAAAAGATCAACGATTTCTTTACACGTTGCAACAACAGCTTGAGATTTATTTATCAATTGTATTAATTGATCTCGTATAGGTGAACTCTGATATGTGTCTGTAATTATTGGAACGTTTTGTTTTATCACTCTTTCGAGATAAGCAGACATCTGCCATGTAAGAGCATTGGTCGGAACGATAAATAAGACTCTATTATCGTTAGTTAATGTATAACTTGATAATACTGATTTACCTGATGATGTTGGAGCGCTGATAAGTGTTGATATATTATTTTTTATATTATTAATCACTTTAATTTGCCAATCATCTAATTTACTAAAATTTTTATTATTTAGTGGTGGGAGAAACTGATAAAGTTTAGTAAACTGGACTTTGATCAAATCTGCTTGGGTGACAATATCCATCATTCTAATAATATATTTTCTATATTCTTCTATTATTTCTTTTATAAATTCATTATCAATATCAACACTGAGAATATCATTAATATCAAATATATTTTTTGTTTCATCTAACAACTTTAGATAAATGGTTATAACCATATCATCATTTTTACTAATAATATTACTCTTCAGCAAGTTCATTAATAGCTTTATTTTCCCTTCTAACGTCTCTGGACTATTAAATGTTAATGTATTATCATTAATTTTATTTATTTCTTCTTTTACTTTAGTATTATGTTTATCTACAATATTGGTGTAGATAAATAATTCTCTCTTTGTTAATTTTTGTTTATTCTTAATTTTATCTTCTAAAATATCTCTAGTATTATTTTTAGTAGATAAAAAATCATCTATTTTTGACAGAGTAATATTGTCATTTGGGTTAAGATCAATTTTAATTTTAGATTCAGATGTAGGATCGAAGAACTTTTGATAGAAACTGAATTCCCAATTACCTTTATCATATGACTTTGTGTCAGTTTTATAATTATTAGAATAAAAATTATCAGTGTAAGATTTTGAAGACATATTTTATATTATCAATGCATGCCTTTTAATCAAATATAGAAATATTTTATCAACAAAGATATAAAGATTATGACATCCAGTAGTATTTCCAATGTTTATGATCGTAACAGATTTTTAAATATCTTTGATATTAACAAAGCTATATTTACTGTTAATTTTGTCATAGAAAAAGATTTATTAACAAAAGATCTCACAGTTGACATCTTAAATGCAGATAATATTTTATCAAATGAAAAAACAATATTTAATTCATCTATATCAAACAGTATTACATCAAATAATATTGTTTGTGATAATGTTATTGTAGTTAATTATAATAACGATAATAATCTTTTTATAAATAATGCTATCAATTCTACAAACATGAATCTAGATAATATTATTGTTGATACTATAAATATAAATACAGTATCATCTAATAATATTGTATCTAATAATATAACTACACAAAATATATTTTTAGATAATTCTTATTCAGATGATTTTATTATAAATTGTGAGATTATTGAGTTCAATAATCCTGTAAATATTTCGCCAAAGAAATTACAGATTGGGACGAATAATTCAACAAATTATGGATTTAATATTCCAGACAATCAAAATCCAGTAAATTTAATATTTATTGGATTTGACATCAATATCAATAAATTTGTTATTGATAATAATACAGATGTAAAATTTATTACTTTTCTTGATGAAAATGACTCAATGACAGTATCAAACAATTTATATCTAACAAATATGAGCTTGATGAATAATGTATTTATTGATAATTTTATTGCTAATAATATTGTTTCAAACTCTTTATCTGTCAATGGAGATAATGTAACATATGAGAATATTATTGCAAACAATATCAATTGCTATGACGTCAATGTAGATAATTATACATCTACAAATATAATCATTGATAACTTGACAACTTTTAGTATAAATGTTGAAAATAATTTAGTTTCAAATGTAATAAAAACAACAAATATCACTGTTAATTCCATTGCTGTAGATTTTATTACTGCTAATACTATCCATACAGAATCTATAACAAATAATTCTGTGATTGATGCTGGTAATATTTCAGCGAATACGTTAATTACTAATTATCAATTATCTGATGCTGTATCGAGTAATAATGTTTCAGCGCTTTTTATAAACTGTGATAATATTACTGTTGGTAATGATTTCAATTGTGATAGTAATCTTACCGTCAATAATACAATCGAATGCAATAATCTTAGCACAAATTCAGTTATATCACCAGAATTAAAAAATTATAAATCTACAAAAGAAGCATGGAGTAATGGTGTTCCTTTAAATACATTATATAGAACTGGATCAATCGTGAGAATATGCAACAATGTATATAATCCAGTAATAAATATCATTGGAAATGAAAATTTATTTGTTAGGAATGATACCATAGTAAATGATTATATTGATCCAGGTATCGAGATTCTCCCATATGATAATAATATTAACACACTTAAAATTTATATCTCTGAAATCAAAGATATAAATAATAATGAATTTATAGTAAACTACAAAAACGTCATTTTACTTGGTGAAGTCTTATCAGACAAAATCAATATTCAAACAATAGAAAATATAAATACTAATATTTTGTTGTCAGCGTTTACGATAGATATAGTTTATATCATTACCTATCTCATAATTGATTCATATTACAACATTTATAAAATAAATAGAAATTTTACAATTACAGTCTAGTTTAATTTATCTAATAAATCATATATGTCCATAACAGATAAATTTTTGAAAGAAATTTATAGAGAAGTTTTTGGATTAAATTTCATTGATATTTTAGAGAATAATATCGCTATTAATTTAGATACATTTATTGATGGTAATTTAATTGTTAAAAATAACAATGTTGATAAATCTACGTCCATCAATCAAGCTAATAATATAACTATTAATAATAATATTTTGGTTAATTTTGGAATAATAGATATAGCAAATGTATCTAATGTTATAAATAACGCTGTTGTAAAGAGTAATACTATAAATGCAGGATTTATTACCGCTCAAACCATCACCATAGATAACAATATTACTCTAACCAATCATATTAATTTTGAAGGCATTTTAAATACCAGCAAAGATAATCTGTTTAATTCTTCAATCAATGTAGATAAAATGGTCTGCAATAGTATTAATGTAAATGAAGTAATTGGAACTAATTTTATCAGTATAGTATCACCTATCATTAATATTGGTAGCGATGATAGCATCATCAAGATTGTTGGAACTAATATTTCTGCTTTAATTAGTGATATTACAATTAATCAAGATAATTTATTATTGTTAAATATAGATCAGATTAATGAAGGTCCATCTGACAATGGATCATTATCAGGGATAGTTATAAAAGCAGCAGATAATAAAGAGGGATATATCAGGCTATCTAATGATTTAAAAGAATTTGAATTTAAAGCTCCAAATAATGAAAATAAATATTTTGTACTAACATCTAATCTAGCGAATGATGGTATCTATATATCTGGAAAGTCATATTTTGAAAAAGATATTGAATCATTATCAGCGTATATATTTGATGTAGCTAATATTAATTCTGATGTAATTGTCCATAATGATTGTATATTTAATACTTCTACTCTTGAGGGCGATTGTTCATTCTTGACCAAACTGGAAACAAATAATATCAATTTAATTAGCGATACTATTATCATTGGAAATGAATTTAATGGAAATAATGAATTAAAATTATCCAATATAGAAAATATTGATTTTACAAATAGTATTAGTATAAATTCTTACTCTATGAATCTTAAAAATAATAGTTCTGTCAATCCTATTATTTCTTATAATAGTACAGTTGTAAATACAGATAATTGGATTGCTGAAAAAAATGTAACTATAAATAATACACTTTCTATCTATGGAGAAGCTATAGTAGAAAATAATTTAATTACTGATAAATATATAGAATCAGAAAATGACATTAATTGTTCTGGTAATGCTGATTGTAATATTACTAATAGTATAAATTGTACAGTTGAAAAAGATCTTGTTGGAGCAAATGAAGCAAATATATTAGCTTCAAACAACAGCATCTTTGGAGAGGATAACAAAAATTCTAGATTACAGATATCCAATAATATCGATATTCTTTCAAATAATGTTATTGGATATTTAAATGAATATACATCTAATGAAGATGCATTAAGTAATGGTCTTTTACCTGGAGAATTATATAGAATTGGTGGGATTATTAATATTTGTATTCAAAATAATTCGATATAAATATTTGGAATTAATTCCAGATAATTCGATATAAATATTTGGAATTAATTCCAGATAATTCGATATAAATATTTGGAATTAATTCCAGATAATTCGATATAAATATTTGGAATTAATTCAAAATAATCGGCTAATAAATATTTGGAATTAATTCTAATTAATCGGCTAATAAATATCTGGAATTAATTCTAATTAATCGGCTAATAAATATCTGGAATTAATTCTAATTAATCGGCTAATAAAATGAAAATATATAATTATGCAATAATATCAATATAATTACTATCCACATATTTATCAAGATAAAAAAGATATTATCTGCATACAATTGCAAGATAATATAAATATATACTTATTGTTATATATAAAAGCAACAAATAAAATGGGAATGAACAAATTTATCAGTTTTATTTTCAAATCATTATTCAATAAAAAAAACTATACCATTAGCAATGTTCAAGTAGATAAAAATTTCATTAAAAATATATCTAATATTGTTTTATTCGATATTAGTTTTATCATATATCAAGAAAATAATAAATTTGAAGAACAAGTAAATGACATTATCAAACTGCTTAATTTGATAAACTATAAACAGATTGATATATATTCGTTTGTAACTAATAATAAAGATAATAAATCTTATTGGGTCCAAAGTGGATTGAAAGAATCTGATATGGGTTCGCAGAATTCTTTCATGAACTTTATAATTAACAACAATAAAATATTATTATTTAATAGAATTACTGGGAGAATTGAATTTCTAATAAATCAGATATATAATCCTGTTTTTATCAAAGAAATTGTTGTATTTTTTGACGGCATACCTAGTTTATCAAAGATATTAGAGCAAAAAAGAAGAAAGATTAGAAACCAACTGGAATCATTTGAAAGAAAAAAATTATACAATGAATTCAACTTGACATATGACATCCAGGATGAAAGAGATATCACCACAGATATTGTTTTTTATAAGAAATATGAGATTATCAACTTAATAAATAAATATGATACTAATGATAATCATAAAAAACATAAATTTATTTACAAATTCAGCAATTGGAATAATAATCGTTTTATGAGCGATATTGGTATTTATCCAGGATCTGTTTTTATTAATGAGTTTGAAGATTTTATCAATAATTATACAATTGCTATAGAAAATGAAATTGTTTTTTTTAAGCCCAAAGATAATAATTCGGCCAGAAGTAAGATAAGTTTTATTATTGATTCAAATAAAATTAATGGTGAAGCAGATATTAAAGTCTTTAATTACATTAAAAATAAATTAGATATGGAAAAGTTCGAATATATTTATACAATTCATTCAGTGGATTCTGATCTCATATATCAAATGTTGGTTCAAACATTAAAATATAGGGAAAAAATGAAAAAAGTACATTTTAATTTTATAAAACATTGTAACTACAGCTACAATTCAATCAGTATTTTAAATAGTAATACTGTAATTGAATCTATATCACAAAATTTCAAGCTAGAAGAGACTGAGAAAATAATGCTAGATGTATTTTTCTTGTTTATATTTTTTGGGAATGATCATATACCTCAATTACCAGAAATATCATATGAATTAGAATTAGAATATTTTATAAATATACATAAAACAAAACTTAATAATATTACAATCATTAATAAGGTAAATAATAGTTTGAATCTAAAAAATCTGAATATTCTGTTAAAAGAAATAAATTTAGATCAAAATAATATTATCACAAAAATAATATTAGTGAAATATTTCAAAGTGGATAAAAGATTTACTAATTTATTAATTGATAAAAAACAATTTAATTTTAACGAGATACTTAAATTTCTGAAATATTTTTGTATATATAGTGGAAAGAAAAATGGATACGATACATTGTTAGAAGATGATATTAGAAAGAAATTTATTGATAATTGTACATATGATATAGATTATAAAGTATTGTATAATGAATATAATGAAATAGAATCATTATTACTAGACAATATTAATTTTTATGAAAGTAAATATAATGGACTAATATTATACCAAAAAAGTTGTGGTATAACTACAAATTCAGTACTAGATATTGTAGTTATCAACAACGATTTATCATATAAAGAAATTGAGAAAAATTATTCAACCATTATGAACAACATTGATATAGATCAATATATAGATAAATTAAGAATAAATCAAAGCGCTCTTACCTCTGGCGGAGAATTCGGAGTAGAGGATACCTCGGGCGGAGAATTCGGAGTAGAGGATACCTCGGGCGGAGAATTCGGAGTAGAGGATACCTCGGGCGGAGAATTCGGAGTAGAGGATACCTCGGGCGGAGTAGAGGATACCTCGGGCGGAGAATTCGGAGTAGAGGATACCTCTGGCGGAGAATTCGGAGCCCAAGACCCCCCCTCCCCGGACGATTTAGACAATAACCAAATGACAAATTTATATCTCAAAAAAATATATCATTTATACCAAGTTCAATATAATGAAGATTCAAAACTTATAGATAGTAATTCTGTATATTATCCCTTTAATAAAGCCCCAACCATCAAAAACATTATACATTTTATAGACTCGTATTCTGATGAAGAATTATATAGCTTACAAAAACAATGGTATAGTGAAATTATAAATAACAGCTATAATATCAATGATGAATATATAAATTCAGATAATCATTACAAGTTATTGAATGATTATGCAACTATTAGTGAAGATATACAAAAAAATAAAGATATTATTGATAAATATAGAAAAATTATTGTATCTGATTACTTAAAAAAATAAATGATAACTGAAACATTATCTGTTGATCCTATCTTTAGTGCTTGCATCGCCAAATATCTCGCATAATCTATCTTTTTTAAATCATGGATTAATTTATTAACCATATTAA
>Ga0307980_1000912_pt1 | contig 12618 bp, 10 predicted proteins | sample OrgLakmetage1060_FD_201817 | JGI IMG/M metagenome (GOLD analysis project Ga0307980, IMG submission 201817) | Saline water microbial communities from Organic Lake, Antarctica - #1060 | ecosystem: Environmental > Aquatic > Non-marine Saline and Alkaline > Saline | place: Antarctica: Organic Lake... | reverse complement strand
AAACTTAGAATCTCCTGGGATAGCACGAATAGCTTTCCTAAAAAAGTTAGTTTTCTCTGGTGCTCCCTGGCTGATTATTGAACCTTCATTAAGGATAGATCGCTGTTGAGATACCGTTTGTTTGGGCTGCGGTCGAGTGCCTAACGAGGCTGTCGCCAGCTGAACCTTTTGTTTAGTAGGGAATAAATCCTGGTAACTTTTAGGAAAAGTATTCTTGTTTTGTCCAATTGGCGTATACCCACCACCTTTCTTGGTTTGTGAGATTGGTTGATACGCCATATTATTGCATTTGTTTTAGAATCTCTTGGTCAGAGAAACCTGCTTCCCGATAAGAGTTAATCACACCATCAAGGTATTTAAGATACTCTCCTGTATTAACATCTTTAAGATTAAACACTCCTTCTCCCATATCCCCAAAACCAGCTTCTGCTGCGGCTTCTTCTAGTTGACTTGTTGTAAACAACTTACTAAAATAATCTTGAGACAAGAATTGCTCTCCTGGTCCTTCTTCAGCACCGTATGTTTTTTCTAATGCTCGTATTTGCTGATCCGTTGCTCCAGTAGCTTTAGCATTTTCAATAACTGCCGGTAGACCGTTTGCGCGAACATCCGCATCGATTGAGGCCATATCTCCTTCAGACCACCCTCCTCCTAGTAGAGTCTGTTCATCAGTCGATGAGAAGGTTGATCCACCTGTTCCACCTCCCTTTGGAGCAAATGTCTTAGGGTTCTTGAAAGTTTCACCTGTAGTTGTGTCATACAGCATGTTGCCTTCTGACAGTTTAATAACTTTACCTGACTCTATATCAGCCTCAATCTTCCTAATCTCTGCTTCTGTCTTGCGTGTCTCTAGTCCAGCTGCTGCACCTTGTGCGTCTGCCTGTGCCTTATAAACAGCATATCCATTGCGTAGTTCGTCTTCTGTGATGCCTGACTCAGTTGCAAAGGCGTTAAGTTCCTCTGGTGATAGGTCTTCGATGTCGATACCTTGTGCTAGTAGCGATTCTGCAAAGGCGTTGATGTTGTTCTGTCGTCGTTCCTTCTGTCCCTTGATGTCTGCTAATACAGCCTCAGCGTTAGTGCTGTATGCGAGCCGTCGTTGCTCTACGTCAGCTAGTGCTGATGAACGAACCTTACCCATGATGTTACCGATCTTTGCTTGTCGTTCAGCCTGAATACCATCACGTTCTTGCTTGTTCGCTGCTTGTTGTCCAGCCTTCTGTGCTCCTGCAAAGTCACTTCCTAGAAGACCTCCTCTTGCTCCTATAGCTCGTGTTGAACCAATCCGACCTTGACCTTGGACTCGCGCTTCATTTAAAAGTTGGTCGTATACTTGGTTAGTTGCGTCAATCTCTGCTTGGTGCAATTTAAGCTGTGCACGTTGCGATCGGCGCTGTTCTGCTTCTACATCAAATGGATCTGTTGTTGTCCCTTCTTCCACACCAGGTGCGTTGAAACCACTACCAGCTTCGTCAGCTTGTCGTTGATTTAAGATATCTTGGATACGTAGAGCTTCTGTCTTGATGCCTTGCAGCGTCTCCATATTAGTTGGCGCTGGTTCAGCAACAGGCTCACCAGTTACTACTGATTGAGCTGGAGATGATTGTGCTGGTGCTGGTGCGGGTGCTGCAACAGGTGCTGGTACGTTGTCTAAGATTGGGTTTCGCCCAGTAGCAACACCCCCGTCAATTGTTGACATTCCTGCTGGTGCGTTTCGCTCTGCGTCTGTTAGGTTGATAGGCATATTATGAGTAGTATTCGGTTACTATAACCTGGCCGTCGGCACCAGCTCCGGAGTTTCCATTTGCTTCATTACCACCGACTGCTCCACCTCCGCCGCCACCAGGCTGAACACCAACTGTCCCGTTTGAGCCACCTGTACTTCCAGCTGCGCCACCATTTCCTCCTCCTATAGAAGTTCCTCCTGCGCCTGATGAGTCACCTCCTCGTACTCCTCCGCCTCCTGCTCCTCCATAAGCTGCGTTCCCTCCAGATAGGTCAGCACTACTTCCTCCTCCCTTAGAAGTTCCTCCAGCTCCTCCTCCCCAGATTACACCGTCGTGAGTACTGACTGTATAAGCAGTTACTACTCCCACACCACTAATCTTACTACTCCCGCCACCATCACCACCCTCAGTAGCTGCGTCAGCTGCTGTGCCGGCAGTTCCTGCTGCTGCTGAAATTAGAGAACCAAAGGTTGTTGCTGTTCCAGTATTTCCATCAACAAAACCTGCTACTGCCCTCTTAACTGAAGCTCCTCCTACTCCAATTGTTACTGTTTCAGTTGCTCCTAAGTCAGCTGCTTCAAACCAAATCTCTTTATATTCTCCACCTCCACCTCCACCAGCGTAACCTGTAGAACTTGATTCGTAATGACCAGCTCCTGAACCCCCAGACCCCCAGACTTGCACCCGGGTGCGTACTAGTCCAGTATCTTTAGTCCATGTTCCATCTGCTGTAAATGTCACAATATCTGTGTTGTCGTTTTGTGTCAAAAACTTATTAGATGCTGACGGGGCTGATAAAAAACCAGCCATCGCTGCTTTTTCATCACTCGTTGGTGTCTCTGGGTTTACTGGTACTAGTAGTAGTTCTGTTGTGCTTAGTGCTACTCCTATCACTCGGTTAGTAGTACCTGCTGACGTTCCAAAGACTCCTGCCACGTCTGTTGCGTAGTAGGTTGCACCCGCAGTAAGACCTGTTGTTGTGTACGACCCTGAGATTTGTACACCTCCTGTAATAGCAGCTCCATCGGTACCAGCGCCTAAAGCCAATCCCATTTGTACGTTGTTTACTTCTACTGCGACACTTGCGTCTGCTAGATAGAATTCTTGGTCTGAGGTTTTGAAATATACTAACTCACCTGCTGCCACTGTCTCTCCTGCATTTACTCCAGTAACAACTTGACTGTCAAAAGCTACAGTACCTCCTGTAATGTTATCTAAAACATATGCAACTGTTGCTAGTTCCTTTCGGTCTGTCAGAGTCGGCTCTGCGTCGTATGAAATTGGATTGTCTCCATCTGCTGTTTCCTGTCCACGAAGAATATCTGCTACTCGTTGAATAGCGGCGAAGTCTGATAGGATCGCTGGAGCACCCACACGGTGTGCTCGGGCAGCACCACTTGACTCAACACCTTGGCGAGATACAGAAACAACTGATGTAAGATCTGTACCATTAAGCTGTCCCAGGAGATACTCTTTGTTGCTTGACCCGTTATCAACAGTAAAGCAGTACTTACCAGCTGGCAGTGCGTTACCATCGTCGTCATTTGCTGATGACAATGTGATTGATGTGTCGCCGATAGAGATAGCGGCAGCTAATTGTAATTCGACGTCAGCGTAAGCTAGAGGGATTTTATTCATATAGTTTTTAAACAAACCCCCGCCTGTTTCATATAATTATACCACGTTTAATAAGCTGGGGAGTTCTCGTCGGTTGTGGCTCCATCGAGAGATACGTTCTGTTTCAGTCTGAATTTCTTTGGCAGTTTATCCTCGTACGTCCAGATGTCTTGGTCAGTCAATTGCTGGATAGCACAGTACCCGTAGCCAAGTGCTTCTAACCTTACCTGTCGTGTTCGGAACTTAGGTAGTCGCATCTTAATCTCCATCAAGAACGGATAGACAGTTGTTTCATCACCTCCTCCAATAGTGTCTTGCCCTACGAACGTTGTACCGATAGCATAGGTAGAGTTGTAGCTCACGTAGTCACCTGATCCTAGAATAGTTCCTACAAGCTGATATTCACCACCATCTACAGCTACTTTCACTGTAATAGACTGAGCTGGGTCGATTAGCCCTCGGAATCGGAGTCTCTTTGTTTTCTTTAAAGCGGCTTCTGAATATCGATCAGCCTTTGATTCCCAGTAATTAGTTACCCTTGTGTTCATATCATCAAATCCACTGAAGAGCTCGTATGTCGTTTGTGATAAAGGATCACCTCCATATAGGATACCTTCGTCTTTAGCGAAGCAACGGATGCCGTATGGTGCGACATCGACTGTCTTCTCTACCATATCACCCATCAATAGTCGGTTGTTCTCTCCGTCCTCGTCTGCACAAGCAATAACGATGAACTTATCCCATGCCTCCATAGCAATGTCAGTGAACGTGTAGTTCTCAAACTTGAAGTGAGGGAACTGTGGAGTCGTCAAGAAGTCATCTCCTACTGGGTTACGCTGTAGGATGTTTACTGTCGGCTTACTAGGATTCCCTGTGTTCATAAACATGATACCCGTACTTGTAGCGACTGCTGACCGTAGGGTGTTCACACCGATGTCAGATCGGATAAGTAAGTTAGTAGGGTTCACATCGAGGATGTCTAAGGTGAACTGGTACACAGAATTCTCCTTGAAAGAGAAGTAAGACCCGTCATGTGGGATAACCACCTTAATACCGTCACCTCCCTTATCCTGTCGTACAACAAACCCTTCTCCAGCTGCTCGTGTAGCAGACTTACTGAAGTCCATTACGCCTAGTGCTGTACTGTCCTCCCATTGGTAGGTACATGTTACTGCACCAGTAGTTGTTGCATCAAAGGTTACTGCGTATACCCCAGAAGTAAAGTTGACTGTACCAGATCCATCAGAAGCGCTAGTAGCACTACCAGTAAAATCAATAGTGATGGATTGTGTACCATCAGTGAATACCGCGCCAAAGCACGTTCTTTTTGCACCACCAGCTTTGAACGCCAGTGTTCCAGGGTAAGCAGTGGAGCCAAGCGACCCGATAGCTTCATCAGCGATGGTCGTATATACGTCACTATCTTGTGCGTCGATATATGAACCATAGAGCCCAGTTGCATCATCTTTCGTGTTCCACATGATGCTACGTCCTTTATCAATGAAGAAATATCCTTTAAAATTTTTTGTACTATCATAAACATCTGTGTAGCTATCTGGATTAGTTGTTACTATTTTGAATAAACCGTCTTCTGGACCACCAATAAACACTGCGTTCCCAGCTAGGGATGCGTAGTTACTGAATGTCACCTCTGCATTAGGGAGTCCGGTAATGGTATCTGCCCAGGTTGTGCCGTTGAAATACTGTACCTTGCCCTCTGTACCGTCCCACACCTTACGGAATCGAACTGGAGTACCATCTGTCTTGAAACCTGTGTGCTCTGCGAGTACACGACCTGTGAGGCCCTCTGCGCCTTGCGCTTGGCGACCATACATAAGCTCGATGCGCGCGTCCTTAGTCAACCACCCCAAAGACTCCGATGCAGCATCGTTTGGGATTAGTTCATCGCTGAGCAGGTTGTGTGTGCCAGAAATGAAGGCTGGGATGTCTCGGCGGTCTTTAGCCATAATTAAATTTGCACCAATTGGCTATTCCACAATTTAGCGTTGTTAAGGATGTCTAGGGCTGCGTTAGTATTCTCGGCAGCATAGCTTTTCATCTTTGGGGCCTGCTGGATCATGAAATCATCTGCGGCCATAAAGTGAAATAGACCGTCATGGTACTCAGCTGGGAACCACGGGGTGTCTGTCAGGGTTAGATCTGCTTTCTGTGCGTGATAATCGTATTCGATTGCTTCTACCTTAGTAGGAGTAGCTGTAAACGCTAGGGTTGAGTTAGCGTAGTCAATGTACGCGTAGTTGTTGTTGTTTCGATACTGTCGTCGGTCTGACCACGATACAACTTTAATTGGTGCGTAGTCTGTTCCACGGAAAACAACTGGACGACCAGCTTCTTCAGAAGCATCAGTGAAGTTGTTGTTAGCTGTGAGGTACAGGAAATCAGCTGGTAGAGCTACTGTTGCTACAGATGTAGAGGTTGTCCCAGAGAATTCTGTTTTGGTTCCTTCCCATGTATGGGCTGAATTCCAGAACCGGTAAACCTTGTTTAACAAGCCAAGCTCTTCCTGGGTAGAAAGCTCTGTTGTGTCGTCGAGATATAGCTCGAACTTCTTGATGATTTCTGCTGCTGTCATATCACTATTATACCACTTATCGAGTACCCATCCCTAACCCCAGAAGGGTCAGAGTGGAAAGTCGATGTTAGACAGCGATTTTCACTTGAACAAATTTCTTTGCTCCATCTGCGAAAGTCTTGATACCAGCTAGGTATGAAGAGAATACTACAGTTGCTCGTTGTCGAGATTCAGTTCGCATATCAACTGGTGATAGGTCCTGAACTACAAGGTCGATAGCTCCTTTCTTACCGAAGTAACAGTTTAGCCATTCAACTACAGCACCTGACATATCAGTTGTGAACTCTAGTCGTCCAGCTCCTGTGATAGTAAGTGTGTCTGTTGCATCTACATAAGTAGCTACGATTCCAGCTTCAGTTAGGATAGCTCGGTCAGCATCTGATACTTCAAAGTATCCAGTTGCTGCGTCTTGTCCTGTTGCTGCACCGTTAATCATGTTAGCCATGATAGCTCCTTGTGCGTCTGCTGAACCAGCGATGTCAAATTCACCTGCTGTTGATGGAGTTGCTTTCGCTGTGAAAGTAACACCTAGGATAGTTACAACTTCGTCAGCTGTAGCTACGTCAACAACTTGTGTGACTTCACCTGTTAGGTTTTCTGAGATGTACATAACAGCGTTTCGTACAACACCTGCGTATCCGTTCTTGAATACTGAACCAGCGATATCGATGTCCTTGCCCATCAAGTACTGTTCGATGTCAGCAGCAGCATATGAATCGACAACTAGTGCCATGTTCATTGATACTTCTTGGTTTTCTTTTCGTCGTAGTTTTGCAGCCATTCGAGTCGTCATCTTCGGTACAGTTGTAGCAGATAGTGTGATTGGAGTTCCTGTAGATACAAGAGTAGTCAAGTCACCCTCGTCGAATGTGTTTGCAGCGTTTCGTACTTCACCGAAACATTTGAAGTCAAGATCTTGTGCAACTTTGTGCGCAACGTCTTGTCCAATGTTTTCTCCTGGGTTAAGTGGTCCAGCTTGTGTTACTTCACCGTCAGAGATACGGAATACAGCTTCTTTTTCAAGGTTGATATTCAACAGTTCTGAACTATCTGAGATAGTGTCGATTGTTGAATCAGCTCCTCGGGTTACGTCTCGCACAACAACACCTGAGATGTCGAATGCTACTCGTTCAACGCTTTGTCCAAATCGTAGAGTTGGTTCAAAACGCGTGTTCATAATTTCCTTAGACACTAGAGTCTTTAGGAATGTGTCCTGGTATGAGTTATCGAACTCAGGACGGAAGTCAGTTAATGACATGATATTTAGGGATTAAGTCTATAATCCCCGCCCGCTTAGCGCCGGTTATCGTTGTACTGCTTTCTCAAATCAGGGTCTGCTAAGACCTCTCTTCGATATTCAGTATCTTTCGATGCCCGTTGCATGTCTACCTTCGTGTCTGCGGTTCCACCTCTAGGTACAGTGGTTTCCGTGGTGCGCTTACCAGGGATGGCGTTACCATACGCCTCGTCGAGTAGCTCTGGGAAAGTCTTTGCCTTATTAGCAGGACTTAGGGCCATTTGCTTAATTAGAGCAAGATTGGCGATGTCCTTATATTCAGGGTTTTCCGCAATAGCTTTATTCAGGGCAGCAGTCAGCTTGACATCTTGGTCAGCTCGCTTTCCGTCCTCTTCAATTTTTGCTAGCTTAGCAGCAAGTTGTTTAACCTCAGAATCTTTTTCGGTATCAGCTACGGTTGTGTCCGCATCTTTATCTTCTCTCAATTCCGCAAGCTCAGCTTCGAGGGCTTTTCGACGAGTAATCTCTTTATCTAGTCGTGCTTTGGGAATGTTGTCAGAACCGTTGTCCTCTGTAGGTGTTTCCTCCTGAAAGTCACCTGCTGTAACTTCAGTTACTTGCTCATCATTTACAGTTTCTTCTGGAGCAGTGTTTACCTCTTGCTCTTGAGTATTGTCGACGTTAGTCATAGAAATCCTGTTTTTTATCTGGTCAGTCCAGTGGGTCTTTTAACCGTTCCCAAACGTATCTTAATTATACCACGCCACAGAATAATGGTGTGTGTAGTCTGCCTAAGCGGGCGGGGAGATACTTAGACAGACGACACACCTCACTATTGTGAGAGTGCTTCCTGTAGCTGTTCGAGAAGGTCACTTTCATTAGCCCTAGCTGCGTTAAGCAATGCAACTAAACCTAATCTTGTGTCGATGTCTGCTGCGTATGATTGGAACTCAGCCAATGTATTTGTGCTTCGGCCTGAGCGAATCTTGTACACGGCTGATACGGTGTCCTCAAGCAGCAGAGCAATCAGCTTCTTGCCCCCTGGGGTATCAGCTAAGGCTTTAATATCTTGGAGAGAATCGATCTGTTCCGCAAGGATTACAGCCTCTTCGTTTCCCCCATCCTCGATTGTCTTATCCTTTAGGGACATCGGGGTCGATAGTTACTGCTTCTTCACTTTTTACAAAACCAAACTTTTCGTATACCCCTTCGAGTAGTTCATCGTACTTTGCTAGTTGCTCAGCAACTTCTGCTAGTTTTGGTTCTGCTTCGTTTACGACGTTCTTGTTTTCAAACGCCATCCATACACTGTGCATGTCCTCGTCTGACATGTCAGCTACGTGTGGGTGGTTTCGCTCAATGTTCTCAATCGTTGCTTTACATAGAGAAACTTGTGCAGTCATCTCACGCTGTAGTTTCAATAGGTCCGACTTGTGTTGCTCAATCAGGTCTGGTGTAAATTCAGTAACGACATTCTTCCGTTCGATTACTGAGTCTTTAAAGTTCTCTTCGTTTAGTTCCTTCATCTCGAAATCATCGAGGTTTAGTTTATCTGACATTTTGTTGCATTACATCTGCTAATGGTTGTGCCGGTCCTGGCTGGCGTAATTGAGCTGGTTTTCGTGCTCCCCCGCCTGCTAGTGCCGCCTCTTGTTCTTGACGTGCTTGGTCTTGTGCAGCTCGCGCTGTATTAGACACAATCACTTGATCAAGACTTCCCACGTATTGTAACATGGTGCCTACCTGCTCATTATCCATATCTTCCTCGTGATCCAACAGATAATCTACGAACCGTTGCTTGTACGCTGCGTTGGCCATTCGGTTCGGCTGGATTCGCTTTCCATCAAGGATAGATTCGATATCTCGCTCTGCCTCAGTCATAATCTTAGCGTTACCATATTTGTCTACATCGAGCAGCTGACGGATAGTTTCTTTATCTTCTCCAGCAATCATTCCTAGTCGTTCAACGATAACTTTGAAGTTCACTTTACCTTCTTGTCCTAGAAGAGCTGAGTAGTACGCACCTGCTGAACGCTTACGATTTTCTGACAGTACTAGTTCTGCGTTTGATTGTTCAGTCATAACTGCAAACTCGTCGTTCTTCCTAAAGATGTCTCGACGTGAAATGTCTTTTACTTCAATCCCTTCTGGACCGATGATGTCTACAGCAATCTTTTTACTGAGGTGCTCTCGCACTCCATGCTCAAACAATACAGCGAAGCGCTTGTACCCAAATGAGTATGACTTGTTGAATAGCCCGAAGCGGTCAGCTACGTTCTGTTGGTTCCCTTCATAGATAGTTGCTCGTCCGTCTGTGTCTTCTACACCTTTTGCTCCGGCTGTTACACCTGATGCTGAGGCTTTAATTCCTTCGAGCGCTGCGAATACTTTGAGAGGCGTCTCGATAGAGGGTGTCTCTTGAATCTTAATAGCGTTAGCGGCCGTACCTTGAGTAGATTTAATGTATCCATCCTTCCGATACTTCAACTCAGCTAGGTTACTCACAGCTGTAACGTCCACTACACGCATCGGTCGGTTGACTCGTTCAGCGTTATCAAGCATCTGGTTGATAGATACTGACTGCGCCATGATGAGCTCTCGTACGTAATCACATGGTGATGGTGTCCAGAACTCTGTTAAGTCAGGCGTTGCTGCGAATGTCCAGAATGGCCATAGTTCGCTTTCAAACAGTTCCTTCAAAGGTTCCACACGAATTGCTTTGCCACCACTCTCCGTCAATAGTAGGTAGTATCGATTACCCTCGTACGTTGTATACCATTCCCAGAATACAAACTTGTCCTTAGACCCGATGTTCTTCTCAGGTGTTTTATGCTCGTTAGCGTATGTTCGGTTGTTCTTATTGTTCTGCTCCTGACTAGATTCAGTAGAGTTGCCATTACCAGCAGCCAATTCTTTTACAACTGTCTGGATGTACGCTGAGTCCTTCTTCATGTCGTTGATGTCCTTGATCACTCCGTACCGTCCCATGTACCGTCCACGCTCAATATCAATCCCTCCAGCATCAGGGTCAATCAAGAAGTCATATACGTCTACGTTGTCCAGGTGTGGCTGGTAGCCATCCTTATCTGAAGAGGCTGCATACGCGTAGATAGCTCGCCCGTAGATAATAGCCTGCTTCTTACCTGCAATATCTTTGATGTCCCAGAAGTTACGGTCAGTATCAAAATCCTTTAAAGCATTAAGCCTGTCCACTCGTGGCCCTTGCGCCTCCTTACGCTTCATAAACTTAAACGTCAGTGGAGAATCAATCTTACTCAACAAAGTATGCACATGCTCTTGCATCTGTCCCAAGTCCACGTTTGCTCGTGATTCATTGCTTTTTACCTTCTTACCGTAGTAAAGTGATTCGTTGAGTTGCCAGGACGCGATTCGCCCCTGCTTATATCGCCGTGCGTGCTGGATTTCTTCCAATGCCTGCACTACAATCTTATCTCGCGTCTCTTTTTTAATAGTTTTTGCCATAAGTGGGACCCGCCACTAAACAAATTGATCTAATATGAGTAAATTATACCATGGTTAGATACCGATTTCTGGAAATAACAACTCTTCCTCCTCGATTTCCTCGTACTGTTCGGTGAATCGCGCCTGTTTACGCATCTGCCATCCGATAGTTGCAGCCAGAAGTAAATCGAAGTGTCTTGTCACCATACCAACCTTCGTATCTGTCATGTCCATAGTAGTATATGACCGCATTTCCTTCAGCAAGTTCTTGTCATAAATCTTAATCTTCCCGTCGTTGTAGTCCTTACGGAACTCGAAGAACATTAAAGGCTTAGACTTCCTAGTAGTTGTCCATCCTAGCTTCTCAGTACGCTTAACGGTCCGACTCCCCTCATTCACCTGCGTATATATGTTGGGATACCCGCGCATTGCAGCGAGCGTAGCGTGCCCAGTGTTGTTGGCTTCTGGCCCGATAATACAATTACCGTACTCAGCTCCTACTCGCACCAACTCATTACCAAACAAGTCAGGTGGAATACGGTTATTAAAGTACGTTGCTATCAAAACAGCTACGTCGTCGTCAAATGTCCCAAAGTCATATAGAGCGAGTGTGTTCGCGTCGCGACCTATCCCTTCGCTTGTATCAGCCCCTATACCGTATTTATGGTGTGGTTGGTACTTTCCCCAGTATTTCACCCCTGCGCTCTCTGAGTGGGGCTGTGTGGCCGCTGCGATGTCCCTGTCGACTAGTGTACGGTCAAAGAAGGCTGTATCGGCCCGTGACGGGTCGCACATGTACTCGCCGTAGAAATCCTCAGCGTCAGACTTGATAGATTCAATCTTCTCTTTGTTGTATCGCTCAGGCCATGTCGGTTCGCCATCCTCGTCCATAATAGGTATTTTGTCGATAACCATGTCCGACTTGTTTAAAAACCACTGGATAACCCCCTCGTCGCTAATGTAGTTACCGTTGCACATATAGTTACCGTCAGCAGACAAAGAACTAATGGCCTCATCAATCCGAAAGATAGTTGCCTCCGTAGTAGTCAGGGATGCAATAGACTCCCTATCCTCCACATCGTCGAAGATAATCCAGTCAGGACGGTTGGCATCCTGAATGTGACCACGCTGTGTCTGCCCAATGGTACCGGCAAGCAACTTCCTACCGTCGCGTGTAGTAAAACTACCCATCGTCTCCTCACGCTTCTTAGCGTCATCCTTCATAAAGATGTCACCGTATATAGCGCGCATCTCCACACACATGTTATACACGTCCGTAACGATCTGCTTAGCGTTACCGAGGTTTCGGGTCAGAATCTTAATGTACTTCCGAGATAGATCCCGGTCGTTCAATATAACAAAGGCGATAAACAGCTTAGTGAACGATGTCTTGGCACAACCACGAAAGCCCAAGTTGAGATACTTGGTGCGCCCATAGTAGCTATCAATCATATTATCGATAAACTGGTCATGGAATTTGGCCTCCGGTGACTTAAAGTACCGGTTGAACATGAACTTACTGAAGATTTCAAACTTCCAGTGTATATAGCGTGTTGTGTCCGTCTCGCTAGAAAATGAAAAGAGGGTATACATATCCTCTCGCGTCCCGTTCTGCAAGATATCGATAGCCATAGCCATCAACTTCTCATCGTATTTCCCTTTAGGAAAGGGGTTGTGTACTTCGTCTTTCACCTGTGTATTATAGCATGGCGGTGCTTGTCTATATTATTTACCAAACGGTTTATTCCCACAGTGAGCGCACAACTTACGATCACACGCTACAACATCATCCCAGTAAGCTACTCCGTCTGTCATCCACCACCATACGTCTTGTATCAGCATGGTGTGGTCGCTGATCCATCCAGTGAATCCATACCAGTACCATTTCCAGCCCATGTCTTTTTTAGCGTTGGTTATGTAGATTTGAAAGTCTTGTTTGTCCATCTTATTTTTCATCATCTTCTACAAAAAATGGGGTATTT
>Ga0307980_1000906_pt1 | contig 12661 bp, 7 predicted proteins | sample OrgLakmetage1060_FD_201817 | JGI IMG/M metagenome (GOLD analysis project Ga0307980, IMG submission 201817) | Saline water microbial communities from Organic Lake, Antarctica - #1060 | ecosystem: Environmental > Aquatic > Non-marine Saline and Alkaline > Saline | place: Antarctica: Organic Lake... | reverse complement strand
TTTTCTTTGATAATAAAAGGATCTTTTTTACTTCTTTTTGGGATGTAATGTTTTGTGTTAAAATATTTAGTAGCAGTTTCTCCATAAATTGATTTCAGAAAAAAATTAACCAAAGATCTTTTACCTGAACCAAAAGGTCCATGAAATATAATATGTGGGATATCAGCATACTTACTCATTTGTAATAATTCTTTGTAGATGTCTTCATGAAAGTAACAAAAATTATTTAAATCTGATTTGTATTTGTCAACAAAAAACTTATTTATTTTTTCTTTGTTACATGCACTATTGAATTCTTTTAATATTGTATTGTCTGTCATTACTATTATTTTATTTCAAGATATATTTTTAAATCTATTAATATAAATTACTTTTATCAATTTTATTATGACATCGAGACCATTTATAGGAGCTCATCTAAGTACTTTATCAACGTCAATCAAAGAAGCATTGCAATCTGTCGTTAAACATAAAGGAAATGTATTGCAAACCTTCTTAGTATCATCTAATAGCAAATATATAATTAATAAAGAAACTAGTGATTTAGAAACAGCTAAAAAATATGCAGATAAAAATAATTGTAAAATATTTATCCATTCTTCTTATTATCACAACATATCTAGAGCATGGCAACCAGATAGCTTTTGGGTTGGTAGTATTATGAAAGAAATTAAACTAGCACATCAATTAGGTGCATCTGGACTAATTGTTCATTTAGGAAAACAATTAAACCTGACTCAAAAAGATGCTTACAACAATATGTTTACCTTTTTATTATATATACATAATAACACTTTGCAATATAGTGATGTTAAAATAATACTTGAAACTTCATCTGGTCAAGGTAGTGAAATGTGCTATACGTTAGAAGACCTCGGATATTTTTATAATAAGTTTTCAGTTAACAAAGAAATTAAGAATCGTTTTAGAATATGTATTGATACTTGTCATATTTTTGCAGCTGGGTATGATATTTCAACACAAAAAGGAGTTGATAAATATTTGAAAAAGTTTAATAATTTAATCGGTTTGGATAATGTAAATGTGATTCATCTTAATGATAGTAAAAGTGAATTAGGAAGTAGAAAAGATCGTCATGCTAATATAGGCAAAGGGAATATTGGTTTAAAATCTTTGAAGTATTGTTTTAAAATATTTTCTGATAAAAAGATACCAATGATATTAGAAACACATAATAATGGATATGTTTGGGAGATAAAAAAATTATTAGAAAATGTCAATAATTAAAATAATATATACATATAATTTATAATGGCAGTCAAAACTAATATTAACGCTTCGTTACCAGCTCCTTCGATTCGAGTTACTTTAGTTTTCATAATAGCTTTTTGTTTATTGTGTAGTTGTTTATCTTCTTCAATATACATTGCTAGAAAACATCTATGTACTTTTATTTGCGGATGTTTTTAATTGCGGATGTTTTTAATTGTTTGTTTTCATTTTTCATATCTTCAATTGCATGTAACATAAGTTCCATGTTTTTACATGCTTGGTTTACCACAATCACTTCATCGATTGTAGTAAAGAAATTTCCGTGTTGTAAACCTCTATTAACAATACTTTTAATAAAAGCAATTGATTTAGCACATTGTGATAAGTCCAATTGAGTAGATTTTTCAGCTTCCATTGTGATATATAATAGAAAAAAAAATGAATTTTCTATTCTCTAACGAATCAATCCATATAAAAAGTAAACAAAAAACAACAAACAACAAACATGCTATTCTCAGTTTCAGATATCTTATCCCATATTTCTAAGTACGTTAATCCAAAGACATTACCACAATACTTAATGGTCAACAAATCAACTTATGGTATAATTGATACAGTTGACGATGATGATGTATTATACAATTTTATTATTAGTTATGGTATTTCCAATGGTGAAAATAAAATGTTTAGAAGAGCAAATTATAGTAATTATAAATTTAATCAATTTCCTAAAAAGTATTTGATTGATTTCTATTTAGGATATATGTGTTTAGGTGGAAATATTGATCAGTTAAATGGCAGTATAATCAAAAGTAAACTTACTTCACTATTTTCAAACATGTCATTTAATATGTTCAATTTTCGTTACATATTATTTGAAAAATCATTTTACACAGATTATAATTTAAAATACTTATCTCAAAACGTCAAACATCCAATTTCAAATGGAGAGAATCCTGATCACTTAGAACAATATTATCATAATGTTCAAAATAGTAATGAAGAATTAAAAGCAATCTATTTAATATTCAAAAACACAGTTCGTGAAGATAAAAGATTGTTGCAATATTTAGAAAATAGAAATCAAAAAATCAAATTAAATAAGAATATCGATAACTCACTTGTTATGACTTTGTCTCTTGAAGGAATTTCTAAAAAAATAAACAAATCTAATTATCAAGAAGATAATTCAAGTGCACCATGTTTAGTTTATAACAAAAACATTGATCTGGCAGAAAAAATATCTACTGCATTTTCAATAAATGACGTGGAAAATTTCATTAATTTAGTTGATATATGTTGTCAAAAAAACACTTCGACTCATATATCATTAGAGTACTTATTAGATGATAGATATCTCAAAAAATTTTACTTTGATGATAAAGTAAAAATGGTTTATTATATTATTCAAAATATGGATAGTTTCATTTTTGATATAAGTGCTAAGATTGTTATGTTTCGCTTATTGTTTCAATTAAAAGTATTGAATCCAGAACCTTTTTATAATAATTTTGCTCATATTTTCAAATCTATTTTAAGAATTTCTAAACCTGTTGAAATTATTTCTTTTATCGACTCTGATAACAAACCATATATTGAATATTATGATTGGCATAAATTATTATATTCTGCAAATATTCATATTGAAAAAACAAATATAATGAAAAAATCATCTAAATATAATGCTTTGTTTAATCTTTGCAGGTCTTCAAAATATAGATATATTGAAAGTAATAAATTAGAAAAGAAGATTCGTTTTTTAAAATTTTAAATATGTAATTATTATTATTAATAATTGTATATTGTAAAATGACTAAAGTAATGACTAAAATATTTATTAACATCATATTGTTTAGTTTAATATTGATTAGTTTAATGTTGTTTAGTTTTATTTATTATCATAAAGTAGAAAATATGAATAATTCGAAAACTATTCCAGGCAGCTTTTTAGATTGCTATCGATCATGTAGAGAGACTCGAAACTGTTATAGTTTTATTAATCAAGATGGGGAATGTTATAAATATTCTAAAGTCACTGAAAAAGATTCATTGAATGATAAAAATATTATTTGCAACAAAACAATGGACCCAGATTGGAATGACCAAAGTGATCTAGAAAGAAAAAAGTTATCATACAATGTTTGTCAATCTAAGAAATGGAAGTATCCAAAATATTATTATTTGTATAATAATATTTTGTATCAAGTGTCATCTGGAGAAAACATAAATAATATTACCAAAGTAGATATGTTTTAATTAGTATAACTTAGTTTTATTTTTTAGTCTTTTTAGTTTTAGTCTTTTTAGTTTTAGTCTTTTTAGTTTTAGTCTTTTTAGATTTCTTTTTACCAGAAGAATTTTCTAATTCTAAATCGTCCATCCATTTATCATATGCTTCTTCTAAAATATTTAATTCACTTAGCCATAATCCACGCGGAGTTGTCTTTTTATATTCATCTAATTCAAATTGTTTTTCTTTTACTTGCTTTTTTAATTTATCTAATGCTTTGGTTGTCATATCAAACATCTTTATGTTAGTTAAATAAGAATATGATTCTTCTCCTTGTCTATAACTAGATGATAATTTAGGAAATTTATTATCTACCAACTTTTCAATAATTACTTCTATGTCTTCTGAAACATTAACTTTTTTAATTTTCTTTGTCATTTTAATTTTTCCAGAAATAATTAGCTCCAAAAATTTCACTTTGTAGTAAAATATATTTGCTTCATATTGTAGTTTATCAATAAAATATGCAATACGTTTTTCGTAAATAGTTAAACGATAATCAAAATGAGCATTAATAATTTCAGATACTTTGTTGTACTTACGAATTTGTTTATCTTTATTGAATAAATGCATGTTAGAAATAGATATTTTAGAATCTAGTTTAAAAACAGTATTAATTCTATCAGGATGTTTCATCAAGTAACGATAAACAGATGGTTCTATTTCTATTTCAATATTGATTGTATTATCACCGGAATAATTGAAATACTTTGTGATAATTTCAGAATCTACATCTTTTTTCTTATCTTTTATAGTGAGTGATTTCAAATAAGAGATATATTTTTCTGTTTGTGTACCGATTGGTAATTCTGTGATACGAATTTTTCCATCTCCCATATCTTCATATAATCCGCTTACTAAAAACTGTCTTTTTGTTTTATGTTTTAATTTTTGAATGGTTCCTTTGAAACCTCTATACCAAGGTCTTAATTTTTTCATTTTATCATCTGATAACTTACTTCTAACAGCTCTAAATATATCTTTTGGGTTAAACATAGATACATCAGAACTATACCCAGTTCCTATACCAACAGTTCCATTTACTAATACCATAGGTATCACAGGAGCATATAGATAAGGTTCTACTGGTTTTCCATCATCTTCAGCATATTCATATACACAAAAATCTTCTTCTCTGAAAATAAGTTTAGTCAGATGGTTTAGCTTAGTGAAAATATATCTTGGTGCAGCTGAATCATGTCCTCCCATATGACGACTACCAAACTGACCTTCTGGTTTGAATAGATTAATATTATTAGATCCGACATATTGTTGAGCCATTTTAATAATAGTACTGTATAAACTAGCTTCTCCATGATGATACCCAGAACGTTCTGATACATAACCAGCAAATTGAGATACTTTGATATCTCCTTTTATTTTTTTCAAAAAAGCAGAATATAATATTTTTCTTTGTGACGGTTTCAATCCATCAACTACAGAAGGCACTGATCTAGATAAATCATAAACTGAAAAATGAATCAATGTTTTATTAATGAAATCATATATTGGAACAGATCTTTCTGAATTTTCAATAATTAGATCTTTATCATAATTACTCATCCATTTTTTTCTTTTGTTAGCTTGTGTTTTATCGAAAGCAAGTAATAATTTTTGATATGATGAAAATGTTTCATCTCTTTCTAATTGTTGAGTAGTAGATAATTTCGGAGTCTTTTTACTTTTTTTACTTTTAGTTGGTGATGTTTCTGTATCGCTAATTTCTGATAAATTAGTTTCTTCATGTTTATCACCCCATACATAAAAAGTTCTTCTTTCATTGTATTCACTAAAACATTCTTTAGCTTCTTTATTAGTAGAAGTACCTAAACCTTTGTAATACTTGTAATCCCATTTACTGAAATCAGTTTTGTCTTTCCATTGACGGAAACCAGTTAAAGTGTAAAATTTCTTCATTTTTAGTTTCTTTTTATCAGTCTTTTTCCATACTTTTACAATAGGCGTAGTCATCGAACACAAAAAGTTATTATCTTTTATTAATGATGGACAGTAATATTCAAAAAAGTTCATAATTAAACCTTTAATATGGTAACCATCAACATCTTCATCTGTCATAATTAAAACTTTACCGTATCTTAATTCTTTCACATTACTAACATCTTTTCCTTCTTTGATTCCTAGAATCTTTTTCAGATTTTCTATTTCTTTGTTTTGTTTTAGTTTTTTAACAGAAGCATTACGAACATTAATCAATTTACCTTTTAATGGAAAGATACCAAAGTATTCTTTTTCTTTGTTGTTAAAACTAGAAATACCACATTGAGCAAAATTCTTTGCAGAATCTCCTTCGACTAATATCATAGTACATTTATGTGCATTTCTAGTTCCTGCATGTTTTGCATCAGTTAATTTATCAACATTCAAAACACTGGATGTTTTAGAACCGTCTGTTTTCTTGAGAGCTTTAACTTCATTATATCTTGCTTCGTCAATAACTTCTTTGAGTAAATCTGTTTTCATTAACAAGTTAATAAAGTCATCACTAATCACACATTTACTTCCAAATTTTTTAACACTAGTTGTCAATTGAGATTTGACTTGACTTTGAAATGTAGGATCTTCAATAGTTGCATTGACATAAAAACTAAGTCTATTTTTAATTGTACTTGATTTAATAGAAAGTGATCTTGTTGCAGGTGATGTTTTAATTTTGTCAGTAATTTTCTTGATAACTTGATTAGCAATATAATTAACATGTGTTCCACCATTATCAGTGAAAATACCATTCACAAAAGAAACTTGATTATATCCTTTGGATGAATCAAATACTACACCTACTTCCCATCTGTCATTGAACTTTTTGTAAACTAAATTATTACTCAAATATTTTTCATCTTTGTAATATAATTTAATATATGAATTGAAGTCGTTGGCAGATATTTTTTCATCATTGAAATATACATCTAATTCTGGTCTAGTACATGCAGCAATATCATAAACTCTTCTTTTAATAACACCAAAAATATGTGGGTTCATTGTTATTCCAAATGTTTTATAATCAGGCATTAGCTTGATCGTGATACCTGCTTTTCTTTTCTTAGATTTTGATATTCTTGGCTTTTGAATATCTTTCATCCCATTAAGATTAAGTTGTTGATAACGTAACTTTCTTTCAGAATCAACAATATCTAATTCGAAACTAGTTGAAAACATATTAGCTAATTTAACACCAAAACCATTTTTTCCTCCTACTATTTTGTTAGTAGTATGATAATTACTTGAAGTAATTAAGTTGGAAAAAATAATTTCTGGAACATATTCTTTATATTTGTCATGAATCACAACTGGAACACCATTATCACCATTATTGAAAAAAGTAATTGAATTATCTGGATTAATAGTAACACTAATTTTATTACATGTTTTATCTTCAACACTATGATCTTTAGCATTAGTAATAACTTCATCAATTATTTTGAAAAACCCATCTACACAATCGAATGACTTTTGTTCAATCGTTTTACTTTCTTCATCATAAATATATTTATCTTGTTTTGATAAATCCATTGATCCAATGTACATATCAGGATTCTTTTTAATTTGATCATATAAGGTCAGTTTACGGTATTTGTTATTATAGTCGTCCATTTTTTATTAATAATATTCTATTCAATAGTTTATATTAATTATTTTATTCAATTTTTAACTAATAATTATATGTTTCCTAAACCAAGATTTATTAGCTCTCATGTTGGAGGAACTGTCAAACCAGTCAAAAACAATAATTATTTACAAACACAGTCTAAATTAATAGATATTAGTAAAGAAAAAGATCCAGAAAAAGATTTTGGAAAAAGAAATTTTAATTATCACTACATAAATATTGATAGTTCATTTAGAAAAACACAACCAGAGTCTATTTTAGAAAATAGAATACGGCTCATTAAAGATCCTCTTGATTTTAATATTGGGTCTAATAAAATATTTATTAATCATAAAAATAATAAATTTGTTAATGGAAATTTAGTATCTGTTTCAGGAATTATCGGCAATCGAATTACTTTAAGAACAAGAGATAATAATAACAATGCATCATTCGAGATACCAGTTAATTGTAATTTTATAAAAATATTTGTTAAACACAATATTCCATTAGATTATACAGGAGATGATATATTAGTAACTCTGTCCGGTATCAAAGGAGATACTGGAAACCCATCTGCTGTTTCATATCTTGGAAATATTCCTATTAATTTAATTAATACTCAACTAATAGCTAAGTTAACATTAACTGCTAATGATTTATTACCTAACTCTGTCCTACCTACTCAAGCTGGATATTTTGACATCAGTCCAGATTATTTTTTTGTTGTTATTTCTAAATCACAATCTAATGCATCGATAAATATTACAGAATATAATTATTCTGTTTTATTTCAATCGATTGGAGGAATTCCATTAAGTTTTTTAAATGCATCATATCCGATTAGTATCGATGTCAGACAACCCTTTCATAAAATATTTGATGTATCTAGTTCGGGGTATTGTATAGAAACTTCTATCTCAGCATCAATTGATATTAATGCGGGAGGAAGTAATGTTATTATTCAAAAAGTTAAAAAAGCAATTTCTGGTTTTCCAAATCCAAATAATTATATGATCGACCTCGATAAAACATATAATAATATTATTTCAGCAAGATTAGTTAGTTTGGAATTTCCAAATACACAAGATACAATTATTGAATCCGGTGATCAACAAAACAATAAAATATATTGGAATAATTTAGATGACGGAAATTTCTTATATAGTATCACTGTACCACAAGGAAATTATTCACCAGAACAATTAAAATCATCAATGGAAGAATTGTTTTTAAATACCCAACGTATTAATGTCGGTTTTGGATCATCCAATGGTAGTTATTCACCTGGTCATTTTATGCAAGTTAATATTAATCAAACTACTAATATAGTTAGTTTCAAATCATACAAAGAGTATAATGTAGCCAGTCCTATCACTACCGTTATTCCTCTAATTAATACAATACCTCAACAAAATGAAAACTTTTCCAACACTAAATTTATTATCACTATTCAATTAATTGATCATGGTATGATTAATGCTGGTTCATTAATATTAATAGAAGGTATGATTGAACATTTATCAATTCCAGCTTCTATTTTAAATCGAGAACATGTTGTCAAAGATATTATAAGCGATGATGAATTTACTATTGAATTGCCCATCATTAACTTGTCGCAAGGAACTAGAACAAATAGTGGAGGAGGTAATGCAGTTACTATTTATATCCCCGACACTTTTAGAATGCGTTTTGACTTTCAAGATACATTAGGAAATGTTTTAGGTTTTAGAAATCCTGGAGATAAAAATAGTGTTACTGGATATGACATTGAACATACTAACAAAGAAAAATATGCATTTGAAATTAGTAAAAACTCAAGAGGAGAAGATATAATATTAACAAACAACACTTTACAGTTGGCTGGAAATAATTATGTAATTATGAAAGCAGACCCTTTGAGATCAATTAATAATATCGGTTCTATCAAAAATGCATTTGCTAAAATTAAATTATGTGATTTACCTGGAAGCATCTTGTATAATAGTTACGTTAATACTCCCATATATTATAATGATCCTATTAACAAAATAGATAAATTAGATATCAAATATTATACTCCTAAAGGAGATTTATATGACTTCAATGGAGCAGAACACTCATTTACATTAGAATTGGTTACGTTGAAAGATTTACCTAGTGGAACTAATATAGATCTTAAAAATAAAATTAGAATGATCAAGTAATTTTCTTGACATTGATAAAATTGTTGCAATTATGTTTCTTTGCTTTTTTGAGTATTATCTAACTCTTTTTTATATTGCTTTATCATAATACGAGTCATTTCAATATATCTATAATCCATTAATATATGTTTAAAATAAATATCAACCATTTCTTTTATTTTTGGTATAATTGCCTGTGATACATCAGTATAATATCCTAATATATATTTTTTAATATTTTCAATTAAAAGAGAATTCCTATCAATTACAATGACATCATTTTTAGTTAATATATTTATTATATTTTCAAATATTGTTTCGATTGTTTGAGCTTTTGAATCATCTGTTTTTATATTTAATATTGTTCTTGTTAATAATCTTGGCACATCGCTTGTTATATAATTCTTCAAATCGGTAGTTTTAATTATTCTGTCAATTGCTTTATTTAAATCAGCTGGTGCATATAATTTTTTTGGAAGTATACCGGCCCCACCGACTTTAGTGAATTCGTCATTATTATTATCTAAATCAGGGACGAATTCATCTGGATAAATTTGCTTTAAATACGTATAAATAGTTTTAATTATTGCATCATACATACTATAACATATAACTGTTTTTACATTGAATGTTATTATGTCGATCACGATACTAAACTCTTTAAACTTTTTTCCATATTTTTTTTGTTTTTGATATTTTTTAATAAACTTTTTGTATTTTTTGTATTTATCAAGATAAGGTATTATACATGTATCAATTGAAGTCAATTGAGTTATTTTATCACCAATACTATCATTACTTTTAGTTATATTAAATAATTTTGTTATTATAGCGTCAATTTCTTTAATGTCTTTAAAATACATATTATTTTTTTTTGGCCCACCTTTCATATATGTAGACCACAGTTCTCCTATTTGATTGGCTTGACATTTTTTGTTTTCAAAAATACGTTCATATCGGTCAACTGGATTTTTATCTAAAGCTACATGACCTAAGACGACATTACCAAAGGTATTTCCGTTATATGAAGTTGCATTATGAACATTGTAAAAATATTCATTTATCATTACTAATACAGCTGGAAGCATAGTATCAAGATTATTTAGTATATTATTTTTATTAGAGGGATTTGCTAAAATTTCTTTCTCCACTTCTTTGTACATAGCTACATATAATTTTCCACCTTTTAATATCGCCATTTTACTTACATGATTTTTAAAATCTTTAGTAAAAAAAGTTAATGGAGTGTATCCGACTCTATTCGCTAATTTTGGATAACTAATATAAGCTCCTAGTTCTATTAGTTTATTTATTACGTCTGTATTAAGTATTTCAATACCATAAAATATTGGTGTGTTTCCAATAAAATCAGGTTTGTTGATCAGTGATTTATTTTTTTTATGTATTTTTTCTATCACACGTATATCATAACAATAACATCTCAAACTATTTTTACTTGATTCAATATCTATGATCTCGTATTTTTTTTTGTTTGGTTCATCTTTTGGTAAATCTTCTTTTAGTAAATCTTTTTCATATTTTTCGGAATAATTTTTATTTAGTGATTTACCAAGAGTAACACTAAATTCTTTATCTAATGATGGCAATTCTATCTCAAAAACATTATCAGAATCAACTTTATTTTCTATAGAAGATAAGTATATTTGCAATACCTTTTTTTGAATTAGATTGGTAATATAAGATAAAACTAATGAATCTGCTATTTTTCCGACTGTTGAATATATTTGATCAAAGGCCAACGTTTCCGATATTTTAAAATTATCTTCTATTAATTTTACAAAAGACATAAAAAGGGGTTCTGTTGCTGGGTTTGGTTCCATTTCATCAATTACGTTTTTTATAATATTATATCTTGCTAACAGTAAAGTTGAATCTATGTATTCTCCAGCTCCCCCCAATCGCTGATATATTTTTGGGTCTTTGAGTAGTTTTGAAATTGGTTTTTTATTCCCTCCTTTTTTTACATTTGAGTGCTTACCCTTTTCAATCTTGTCCATTAGGGTATCAAGTTTTTTACAGTTGGTATCATCAATATTTCGAATAGAACCACAAGAAGATGCACCTATATTATTGAGAATATATAGCAATATATCGTTGATATTGATACCCTTTATCGATATACCGTCGACAGTATTATCGATTTTAGACTTAGAGTTAAAAATACGATCAGTAATATCTATTAATTTAATTATATTAGCTTGAATATTTTTTATATTAGCATTTAACACTTCTGATTCACGCTTTTTTTTGGTCTTTTTTTTGGTCTTTTTTTTGGTCTTTTTTTTGGTCTTTTTTTTTGTATCATCGACTAAAAGTAAATAATACACTTTAGTGCATTGATAAAGTTTATAAATATCTTTCAATTTAATTTTCGATTTATTATTAATAGCACTATCAATAGCATTAACACTACCATTAACACTATTTATCAATTTTTTTATATTTGTTTCAGTCTGATCGTATTTTCGAAGCATATGGCACATAAACTCTATATAAGTGTACCCTTCCCCATAAAAATAATAGTTAGTATCATAATTTTTTTTATTGCTTTCAAGATATTTTTTAAGAAAAGAGTCATACTTTGCAGACACTTTTTTTATTGTTTCATCAAACGTATCATTACTCCCAAGGCCATTGTAACATGAAGCAATCTCCACATAAAGAAGCTTATTTAATTTACCATTAATAAATCCCGAATATCTACTAGATTCGAAGTTTTTTATTTCGATTGTTTCTAAGTTTAGTAGGTAACCCTCAGTTTTAAGAACTTTTTCGTATTTTTTTATCGATGCATTTGGGTCTGAACAATTTTCATCAATATCATCGCCGTCATCCTCATCAATCGTATCGGACCCCGATTTGTCGGCAACAGTCTTGGTATCAGTCTTGGGATCAGTCTCGACAACAGGCTTGGGAGCAGGCTTCTTGGGAGCAGTCTTCTTGGGAGCAGTCTTCTTGGGAGCAGTCTTCTTGGAATCAGTCTTCTTGACAACAGGCTTGGGAGCAGGCTTCTTGGAATCAGTCTCCTCGGAATCAGGCTTCTTGCCAAAATCCATCTCTTTGTTTTCTCCCTCAGTCGCATCGCTCCACAAGTTGGTGTCTTTTTCACCTTCTTCTTTTTTACTTTTTCCATCTGTTTTTTGATCAACTGCTGTTTTTTGAACAACTGCTGTTTTTTGATCAACTGCTGTTTTTTGATCAACTGCTGTTTTTTGAGCAACTGCTTTTTTTTGAGCAACTGCTTTTTTTTGATCATCTGCTTTTTTTTGATCATCTGCTTTTTTTTGATCATCTGCTTTTTTTTGATCATCTGCTTTTTTTTGATCATCTGCTTTTTTTTGATCATCT
>Ga0307980_1000904_pt1 | contig 12676 bp, 14 predicted proteins | sample OrgLakmetage1060_FD_201817 | JGI IMG/M metagenome (GOLD analysis project Ga0307980, IMG submission 201817) | Saline water microbial communities from Organic Lake, Antarctica - #1060 | ecosystem: Environmental > Aquatic > Non-marine Saline and Alkaline > Saline | place: Antarctica: Organic Lake... | reverse complement strand
GAAATGAATAGATCTCTTGACTCTGAAGGTAGACTTATTTCACTGAATATTCATAAGGGTAATGATGATAAAATTTACGTATGCTATACACCACATATAAATAGCTTTGAAGAAGCAATTGGTGTATTTAAAAATTGGTCGTGTGTTGTTTATTCTCAAATCTTTCTCGGATTAACTTACCAGCAGCTAGGAAAAGAAATAGACAGTAATAATTTTATTAAAATATCTGAATATGCTGAAAAGAAACTTAATAAAGAGAAATTAATTCTTGATTATAGTAGGCAAAAAGAATGGATAGAATTTACGGAGTTATTGAAAAAAGAATCAGATATTATTGATTCACTTTTTCCCGATAATAATGATCCAATCGTTAAATATTTTGTTAAATTTAATCTAAAATTGCAGCTAAGTAACTTTGAAAAAATGGCAATTCACTATAAGAATGTTATTGATACAACTGAAGATTCTACTGATGAAGACAGAAACAATCAATTGTATAAAACCGCTAAATATTTTGAATATACTCAAGAGGAAAAAGATGCTTTTGAAAATTTTCAAAATAAGCTACGCGAAGCAAAAAAGATTAATTCTCGAATACAGGAATTAATCAATAATAATTAATACATTACAAAAACCAGAAATAATATTTCTGGTTTTTTTGTATAATTAGATTGCTTCAATAACAAAAATAGTATTCGTCGATCCGACTTCACCAAAGGGTGTTCCGGCGGTTACGACAATTTTTTCTCCAACATCTGCCCAATTATTTTTCTTGACCAATTTTTGAATTTCTTTGGATACTTGGTCGATACTTCCTGACATTTTTGATAATACCGGTCTACATCCATATAATAGCTGTAATTGGTTAAAGGTTCTTTGTCGTGGAGTAATAGCAATAACACCATGATGTGGTCTAAATCGTGCAACACTACGAGCTGTTGAACCAGATTCTGTGAGGGTAATAATTAATCGCGCGCGAACATTGTTTGCGATACGTACCGCGGACGCCGAGATACTATTATTTAACTCTTTTGATTCACCAAAATAATCAAGGTCTATATTTTTTGAGGCTGGTTCTGTTCGCCTGGCAATCGCACTCATTGTCATGATTGATTCAATAGGATATTTCCCAACAGCCGATTCACCAGAGAGCATTATCGCATCAGTACCATCTAAAATAGCATTAGCAATATCAGAAACTTCTGCACGTGTTGGCACTGGTGATTGCTCCATAGAATCCAGCATCTGCGTTGCTGTGATAACGGGTTTTCCTAATTCATTACATTTTTGGATAATCATTTTTTGAATAAGAGGTACACGCTCAACACCGACTTCAACCGCCATATCTCCACGGGCTACCATTACTGCATCGGCAAGAGCAAGTATTTCGTCAATATTTGCTACCGCTGGTGTTGTTTCTATTTTTGCGATTATTTTTGCCTTGTTGTTATGTTTGTTCAGTATTTTTTTAAGATCCTTGATATCATTTACTGTTTGCACAAACGATAGGGCAATATAATCAACATCTTGTTTAATACCAAACAATACGTCTTTTTTATCTTTTGCGGTAAGAGATGATATTGATAATAATGTGTCAGGTAAATTAACTCCTTTTCGTGAAGATAATTTTCCTCCAATAATAATGTCACAATGAATATCATTACCTACTATTTTGGTAACGCTTAATTCTAGTTTACCATCATCTATTTTAATCGTTGCTCCTGTAGTTACTTCTTTGGGAAGTTTTTTATAATTAACAAACACACGCTGTGCAGTACCCATACATTTGATGGTCGTTAATATAATTGAATCATGTGCTTTTAATGCGGTATTTTGCGTTACTTCACCAACGCGGATTTTTGGACCAGAGAGGTCTTGAAGAATAGCAATAGGTTTTTTTGTAGACTTTTCTACTGCTCGTACGAGGTTAAATGTTTCAAGATGGTCTTCGTGGGTTCCATGGCTAAAATTCATACGCGCTACGTTCATACCTGCCTGTACCATTTTGGTAAGGATCTTTTTATCGCGTGATGCTGGTCCCATTGTCGCTACAATTTTTGTTTTCTTGTGTTGAATTAATTTCATATATTACAATTGTACATTGAATAAAATGTAATGTATAGTTATCTATATGAAAAAGGAAAATATTATTATAATTTTAATCGTTTTATTGTTAGTGTTAGGTGGGGTTTGGTATATACAATCAAATAAACAACCCGTTGTTATTATGAATGATTACGCTGAAAATTCTCAAGAACAAGAACAAGAACAAGAACAAGAACAAGAACAAGAACAAGAACAAGAACAAGAACAAGAACAAGAACAAGAACAAGAACAAGTTATTAATAATGGTGAACAAGTAGATGATAGTTCTCCTGAAGAATCTTCTGCAAATCAAACAAGCACAATAATGGTTCCATCTATTAATGTTAACGGGGATATCGTAATGGTTGCTCACGAAATTCCTTATACTCAATCTGTTTTAAAAGAAGTCTATCGAAAATTATTTAGCCTAAAATCTAACCCTCAAACGGGTTGGCATGGATTAGCCTTTAATTCAGTATCTATTGATAATGGTGTGGCAATGGTTAATTTATCGGGGTCTTGGCGACCTAGTGGGACTATGAGCTCCTTTGACTTAAGGCAGTCAATTAATGCTGCGGCATTTCAATATGATTCTGTTGATATTGTTCAAGTATATTTAAATGGTAATTTATTTGATTGGTGTATAGATGATCAATCAGGTGGAGAAAATGGTTGCCCAAATATGCCTCGATATTGGATTGATGCAGAATAAAAAAACGCATATGCGTTTTTTTATTTTTATTCATTTATTTTTTATAATTCTTTTTAAATATAAAGAAAAGTAATCTTTAGTTTTCTTTATTCTTTGATATAATAAATACATGAAAAAAGAAAATCTGATAACTATTTTAATTGTTCTATTCGTTGTATTCGGGGGAATTTGGTTCATAACAAATCAGACACCACAGAAAGAAATTGTATATATTGAATCAGCACGCGAAAATATACAAGAACAAGAACAAGAACAAGAACAAGAACAAGAACAAGAACAAGAACAAGAACAAGAACAAGAACAAGAACAAGAACAAGAGGTAGATATCCTTAATCTTTCTGGTGATGTCTACACAAATCAATACGCCTATATTGTTGAACTAAGTACTTCTGGCGGAAAGGAAATTGCCACCGTAGATATTATTACAGACGTTATCTCTACAGGGCCCCCAGAAAATAGGAATATAGATATCATAAATCAAAATTTAAAAACAAGAAATTACCTGATAAATGATAATACGCTATTTGTAGATAATCCTACTGTTAATATTAATAATTTTGAATTAGAGAATATATTTAGAACAAGTATTCAGTCTGACGAAATCTATTTCATAATAAATACAAATAGTAATGGAGAAATATTAAAAATCGTATTTCTTAATGCTGGATAAAAAACGCTTATGCGTTTTTTTGTTTTCTTAAATCTATTTAAAGAGAAAGAGTATGTTACCAATTGATCTCACTTTTATTATGTTTTTTTAAATATTCATTTGCTCTAGAAAAATGTCTACACCCAATAAATCCTCGATAGGCTCCAAGAGGTGATGGGTGAGATGTTTCTAATACAAGATGTCTTGATTTATCGATAAGAGATCCTTTTTTTTGAGCATAATTCCCCCAGAGGAAAAAAATAACGTGTTCTTTTTGATCTGAAATTTGTCTAATAACAAAATTGGTAAATTCTTCCCAGCCAATATTTGCATGGCTGCTTGGTTTATTTTCTTCAACGGTGAGGATTGAATTTAATAAAAATACTCCTTGTTCTGCCCATGGCTCTAGATTTCCATTTGAGAAATCTTTTTTAATTTCTAGGTCAGATTCAATTTCTTTGTAGATATTTTTTAATGATGGAGGAAGCGTTATTCCCCCAGGAACCGAAAACGATAATCCATGTGCTTGACCATGTCCGTGATAAGGGTCTTGTCCTATTATAACTACCGATAGGGAGTCAAAAGACGTTTTATTAAATATATTGAATACATATTTTTGCTGAGGATAAATATTTTTTTCCCTAAACTCTTTTCCAAGATAACTATTTAGGTTCTTCCATTTTTTTGACATCAAATATGGTGAAAGTAATTCTTTCCATGATGCAGATATATACATGCCCATTACTTTATTGTACCATATTAAAAGTCTTATTTTTTAGGCTTTCAATGTTTGTATTAATTTTTAGAGACTCTATTTTTTTATTTTTTATTAAAAAATATGATATAATGATTTCATTAACAACAATAATAAATTAATTATGAAAATATTTAAAACCATTTTATTAATAGGCTTATTTAGTTTTGGAATTCAATCTTACGCCTATACATTTACAGAAACTATTAGATTCGGTGCCACTAATAGCCAAGATGTCTTTAATCTTCAGGAAAAACTTATTGATGAGGGATATTTAAATGGAACTCCTAATGGTTCTGTATTTGCAACTACCTCAGAGGCTATTAAAAAATTCCAAAGAGCAAATGGACTTAATCCTGACGGAGTCGTAGGGCCAATAACACGTGCGGTACTTAATCGTTCTTCAGGTGTTATGTCGACCACAGTAGTAAATAAATCAAACTCAACAAGTCTACCTACTACGAACAACAGTCTTGCTCAATCTGCTGTTGTGAATCAAAATGTTAATCAAAACCAAACACTTCCTGGTAATTTACAAGTATATATTGATGCTGAGTGGCAACCATTGTGCAATGGGGGTTCAAGTGAATGTATAGATCCAATTATAAACGCTCTTCCTTTGATTCCAGAAGCTTTGTGGTTAGTTTCTGCCGAAACTGGAACCTTTGATGACTCTGTGATCAGGTATTTAGATGTACAAATTGTAGCTTGTGCAAGTGACAGTGGTTGTTCAGAAAAACATGAATATGATCAATTGAAAAGATGTCGAAATCATGATAATTATTCAGATGCATCTATACAATGTAATTAATTCCGAAAGGGGTTTTTTTTTCTAGATTTTATTCATGATCAGATTTATACTTTAAAAATTTTATTTTCGAATATAGCTTATTAACATATTCATTTTTAATAACATGTACTAATAATTCCCACTTTTGACCTTTGAAATAAGGTTTTAATGCTCTTTCCCAGCTTTTTGTAATACATACCTTCATTACCATCAGAATACCATATTTTTAAGGCTTTTTAAGGTCTTTAAGCTGCATCAAGTATGGTATACTGTTACTATAATATTATGGCTAAACAAGATAAAAAAGGAGGATACAATGCATCAGATATTGCAGTTTTAGAAGGACTTGAACCGGTACGAAAACGTCCTGGGATGTACATTGGTTCAACCGGACCTGATGGACTTCATCATCTCATTAGAGAGATTTTTGACAACTCTCGCGACGAAGCTATGGGTGGATTTTGTGATCATATCGAGATTGCACTGTTACCAGGAAACATGATTCGTGTTGTTGATAATGGGCGAGGAATTCCTGTTGATAAACATCCAAAAACAAAACAGTCAGCATTGGAGGTTATTATGACCACCTTGCATGCTGGAGGTAAATTTGACAATGAATCCTATAAATTCTCTGGAGGATTACACGGGGTAGGTGCTTCGGTGGTGAATGCTCTTTCAACCTATACACGAGCAGAAGTCCACCGCGATGGAAATAAATATTTTCAAGAATACTCTATTGGTAAACCAAAGTCAGACGTAAAAAAATACGGCAAGACCGATCATCAGGGAACCATTATTTCATTTGTTCCTGATGAAACTATTTTTGCAGAAGTTATCTTTAATTGGGAGCGAATCATTAAACATTACCAACAACAAGCCTATTTGGTAAAAAATCTTCGTGTTTCTTTGATCGATGCTCGAGAATATACAGGTGATATCGATCTAGATATGGTATACCTAGAAGACCTGAATATGCAGGTGACCTCAAAAAGTTTTTACTTTGAAGGGGGAATTGTATCAATGGTACGGTATTTGAATGCTCATCAAAAACATGTTCATAAGAATATTTTTCATATAGAAAAAGAAACTGACGATGGAATTCAGGTAGAGGTGGCACTACAATACGTGAATGATATTTCTCCTCGAATTGTGCCGTTTGCGAATAACATCTCAACACCGGGAGGTGGAATGCATATTACGGGATTCAAATCAGCATTGACTCGATTATTGAATGTCTACAATAAAAATAACAAAATTCTTTCCGAAAAAGACGGAGCATTAACCGGTGATGATGTTCTAGAAGGGATTACCGCTGTTGTTTCGGTTAAAATGAAAGAAATTCAATTCGAAGGTCAAACCAAAGATAAATTAGGTTCGCCCGAAGCTCGTGGGGCAGTTGAATCAATCTTTGGTGAAGGATTATCTCAATTTCTCGAAGAACATCCTGATGATGCAAAGGCCATTCTGCGCAAGGCTGCATTGGCTCTCAAGGCCCGCAAGGCAGCAAAGGCAGCAAAGGATTCAATCTTGCGTAAAGGAGCCCTCGAGGGATTCACCTTGCCAGGAAAACTAACCGACTGCCAAAGTAAAAATGCAGATGATTCTGAGATATTTATTGTCGAGGGAGATTCCGCGGGAGGAACCGCAAAACAAGGTCGCGATAGGCGAACGCAGGCAATTTTGCCCTTGCGTGGTAAACCATTGAATGTTGAACGTGTTCGATTGGATCGCATGCTGGGAAATAATGAAATTAAATCAATGGTGATTGCCTTTGGGACATCGATTGGAGAAACTTTTGATATCGAAAAAGCACGATATAAAAAAATAGTTATCGCAACCGATGCGGATGTCGATGGAGCCCATATTAGGATTTTGTTGATGACATTTTTCTTTAGGTATTTTCGAGAGTTTATTGATCAGGGATATATCTATGTTGCTCAACCGCCTTTGTATAAGATTAAAAAAGGAAAATCATTAAATTATGCCTTTTCTGATGAGGAACGTGATGTGATATTAAAAGATTTGGGTGTCGAAGTCGATGATGATATCGATGACGAAGAAGATCAGGATACTTCAGAATCAAAAACAACCAAGAAAAAATCTTCAGGAAAAGTCTATGTACAACGATACAAGGGACTTGGGGAAATGAACGCCGAGGAATTATGGGAAACAACCATGAACCCAGAAACCCGAACATTAAAACAGGTAACGGTTGATGATGCTATGGAGGCTGATAATATTTTTGATACCTTGATGGGTGCTGATGTTGCACCGCGAAAAGCATTTATACAAAATAATGCAAAACTTGCCGAAATTGATATCTAAAACAAAAAACGAGCGAATTTCGTCGTTAGTTTCAGAAAATTTTTACGCACTGTATTTTTATACAGCTTATAAAAATTTTCTTTCACTGCCTTGAACTTCATCTCGTTTTTTGTTTTAGATAAATCAGATTAATTGTAGATTGTAGTAAAAAAACCGAACAATATATTCGGTTTTTTAACTTTCAAATTTTTAGAGACATTTCTTTGCCATGGCTGATAATTCTGCAATAGCTTTGGTTTTTTGTGTTTTCATTTTCTTCCAAAATTTTAGTTCGTCTTTGTCTGTTGCTTCGTTGATGTAATGATTTTCAATGCGCCACAGGGATTTTTGTTCTTGGACCAATTGGTTAACAATATTAAATTTAGTATTTTCCATATATTTTTGTGTTTATCTGATTAATAGCGACAGTATATCATGTCTTTGTAGGTGTTAAAAATATATAAAAATGATAGGGTTTTAATATGCTCAAAAGGATAAAAAAATATGTTTGTAATACACTATACCCAAAGAAAAAAACTCGAGAAATAGTTTTGGTTTTTCCGTTTAATACAAAAACCAAAGAATTATTTATTATCCGGGAATATATTCATCATTATAAAAAATCGTATTGGAAATTCGTCAGTGGTGGTATTGATAAGAATGGCAAAGATTTTATTACTCATGCACGAGAAGAATTGGCTGAAGAAGTCGCCATGGAATCAAATAATCTCTATCATATATATTCAGCACCAAAGATTTTTGGAAATAGGGGAACCCATTCTTATGTTGCAGAGAATCCAATAATTATGGAACATCCACCAGAGAATCCAGATACCGATGAGATTATTGATCACCAATGGATAAACGAAGATCAATTTAATCAGATGTTGGATAGCAAAGAATTGTTGTGGGACGAGGGAACGATGGTCGCAGGGCAGGTCTTTAGGAAATATCAAGATATAGATTAATTTATTCTGATTATTATATATCCGAGATTGCCGCGCTATCGTTCGCAATGACAATGTGTTTTATTATATAGGTAATGAATTCACAATTCATGCATGTTTCTATTTTCCCAAGGTAAAAATATTTTAATTATTGTTTTTTAATCTTTGTTTAAATAATGAATATTGCATAAAAAAACAAGCGAAACGCAGTGCGTTTCGCTTGTTTTTAAAAATTATTTACCTGCGTAATGTCGAGAGTTTCGACGTGTTTTTGCTACTTCAAGCATTTCTTTTTTAATTTCTAATCGTTTTGCTGTTTTGTGAGAGCTGGTAGTCTTCATTTTTCCCACACTGTTTAATCGTTTTCCCATATGTACTACAGTATACATAGATTCATACATTTGAAAACATATTAATATAGTAATTTATTTTAAATATGTTATAATTGTATCAAGTAAATTGAAAACATGATTAATAAACAAATTAGATCTATTATTTTTGATATGGATGGTGTTATTTCTGATACACAAAAAAATCACTCTCAAATTGAATCGCAGTTACTTTCAGAAAATGGAGTGAATATTACACCTGAGAAAATAACCCAAAGGTATTCTGGGGTTCATACTAAAGAGTTTTTCACAAGCTTACTACCGGAAGATATAGATATTGCAAAGATTCTTTCAGAAAAATGGGAAATTATGGAAAAGATGACTCGTGTTTCTGGAATTAATGAAATTCAAGGTTCTGTTGAATTAATAAAGTCTCTTTCAAAAAAATATTCACTTGGCGTTGCTTCTGCAAGTCCTCTTAGTTTCATTAAAATAGTTTTACATTCTTTACAGATTGAAAGCTATTTCGATATCATAACGAGTGCCGAAGAAGTAACAAAAGGTAAACCAGAACCTGATATATTTTTGTTAGCAGCTAAACGATTAGGTACTGACCCAAAGCAATGCCTTGTTATTGAAGATGGTATTTCTGGAATGATTGGAGCTAAAAATGCAGGAATGTTTTGCATTGGGCTTGTTTCTACTACTTCTGGTGATACCGATTACCCTGCAGATATTGTAATAACAAAATTAAATCAAATTAAGATATAAAATATGGAAACGACTGTGTATTATTCGTCTTTATTATCAGCAGGATATAATACATATGATATCTCTAAGAGTGAAATGAAAAAATATCTTGGTATTTCAGGTCAAATTTATTCTATGACTCATCATACCATTGGCGACCCTAATGATTCAGCAATTGTTGTTAATTACTCCGGTTCACAGAATTCTGACGATGATGATTACGACTACGAACATTTTTGGGGTAGTTAGCTTGTTCATGTAAATATCATCTTTCTTAACAAAAAAATACCAAAAAGACCTACATTATCGTAGGTCTTTTTTAATACGTTCAATAAAATCTTCTACGGAAACTCCTTTTTCTCCACCATCTTTAGTTTCAATAGTTAGAGTATTTGATGATACTTCTTCATCTCCAATAATAATCCAATAGGGTAGTTTATCATTTTTTGCCTTGCGGACTTTTTTACCGAATCCTGCGTGATCATCATTCCATAATTCTACGCGAGCTCCTACAGATTTCAATGCATCATAAACTGATTGCGCATATTCATTATGAAATTCTAGATTAATAGGGATAATAGCAATTTGCACTGGTGCCAACCATAACGGGAAATGACCTGCAAAATGTTCGATGGACAATGACATAAATCGTTCTAATGATCCCGCGATGGCTCGGTGAATCATAACGGGTGTTTTCTTGTAACCTTCGTTATCGGTGTAGGTTAATTCAAATCGTGCTGGTTGAACAAAATCTAATTGAGCCGTTCCTAGTTGCCATTCACGTCCAATGGCGTCACGAAATTGGAAATCCAATTTCGGTCCGTAGAACGCAGCCTCGCCCTCGACACGTTTATAATTCAGATTGTTTTCGCGGGCGATGTCTTCGAGGATTGATTCTGCCGTATTCCACAAATCATTATCGCCAATGTATTTATCGAGGTCCTGTGAATCTCGAACCGATAATGAAACCCAATAATCACCATCGTTAAACATATCCATGGCGGTGTAGAATTCTTTGATAATAGCGACGATATTGTTTACCTCAGTTTTGATTTGATCAGGTGTACAAAAAATATGACCATCGTCCTGCGTGATTGATCGTACGCGTGATAATCCCATTAATTCTCCAGCCTGTTCATCACGATAAACCATGGTTGTTTCTGCATAGCGCAGTGGTAAATCACGATATGATCGCGGTTCAGCATCAAAAATTTGTGTATGATGCGGGCAATTCATAGGTTTCATAACGAATTCTGCATCAGATTTTCCTTTGACATAGAATAAATCATCTTTATATTTTTCCCAGTGACCCGATGTTTTGTATAAATCAGATTTGGTAATATGAGGAATACATACCTGTTCGTATCCGTATTGTTCTTGGATAGAGGTGATTTTTTCAATAACTAAATTTCGAATTTTTGTCCCCTTGGGTGTGAACAAGGGAAGTCCTGGACCAACCTTTTCTGAAAAGGTAAAGAGGCCGAGTTCCTTACCAATTTTTCGGTGGTCACGTTTTTTAGCTTCTTCTTGTTGATTAATATAGCTATCTAATTCTTCTTTGGTATCGAATGCCAGTCCATAAACACGCGTTAACATTTTATTATTCTCGTCACCGCGCCAGTACGCACCTGCGACACGTTCTAACTTGAACGCATCCATAGATATTTCTTCTTTAAAATTATCTACATGTCCACCACGACACAGATCAGTAAAATCTCCTGATGTATACAAAGTAATATCTTCACCTTTGGATTCAATATCGTTAATTAATTCAATTTTATATTCGTTTCCTGCAAAGACCTTTCGAGCTTCATCGGGTGAAACTTTTTTACCTTCAAAGGTTGTCCATGAATTTGCCATTTTTTTCATGGTTTTTTGGATCTTTTTTAAATCGCTGTCATTGATAGGTTCCACAAAATCCATATCATAGTAAAATCCATTTTCTACGGCTGGGCCTAAGGTGACCTTGGTATCAGGATAGAGTTTTAATGTTGCTGCTGCTAATAGGTGGGCGAGCGAGTGTCGTTTTTTTTCTAGATCAGTCATAGCTACTATTGTATAACGAAGTCATGAATCTGCAAATAATGGTATGATAACATTATGAAAAATTATCATTCAGGATTTGATATTCCAGGTATTATGCGTAGTTTTAAAAATTCGATACGTGGACTTCATGTCTTGTTAAAAAATGAATACAATTTATATATACAAATTGGATTTGCCGTAATAGCCATTGTCTGTGGTTTTGTTTTTGAAATTAATGTTACTGAATGGGCAATACAAACAACCGTTATCGGTCTGGTTATATTTTCTGAATTGGTAAATACGGCGATTGAAAAAATGATGGATTTATTGTATCCAGAATATGATGAACGTGTTCGTGATATAAAAGATCTTGCCTCGGGTGCTGTATTGTTTATGGTGTTGGTTTCAGTTGCAACAGGGTTGTTTATCTATGTACCTAAAATATTCGCTCTATTATAAAAACACCTTACGGTGTTTTTATAATGTAGAGATTGCCGCACCACAGGAGTTAGCCCAGGCTATTCTCTCTTGCTGTGCAATTCACCTTAACTTCCATTTTAATATTCACTTTGTTCATTTAAAATTAGGTCGCACCACAGGAGTACTTCAAAAAATATACTACGTTATTTTTTAGGTCGCGCACGCTCGCAATGACAGATATCTATAACTATTACAATATTTTTTGCATTCGTCTATTTCTCTAATTTTTTCATTCCATTAAGAATAATAGTTTTTTGCCCATCACGGTCTGAAACAATTGCCTGAATGGCAATAATGGTATCTGGCACAATAAGATGTTTATTTGATTCATAAGTCTTGGGAAAGACAACACCTTCAATGGTTCCTGTAAAATCTGTCAACGTTACAAAGGCCATATGTTTGCCTTTTTTGGTGGTGATTTCTTTAACGGTATCTATTATTCCGCCAATAATGATTTTTTGTTCGTCTTTTACTTCGTTATTTAATACCATACTGATATTGTGTTTTGACTGTGCAAAACGTTCTTTGAATGGATCCAAGGGGTGACCCGAAACATACACACCAAGAATCTCTTTTTCGATAATTAATCGCTGGTCTTCGTTCATTGGTTCGCATTCACGAAGGGTAATATGTGAAGTATCTTCTCCGAATAATGATCCTTGGTCAGCATGCATGGATTTTTGACCTTTGTTATATTCTAACAATGCCTCGAGGTTGTGTAATAGTTTTCCTCGTTCACCAAACGAATCTAGAGCTCCTGCCATAATTAATGCCTCCAGTGATTTTTTGTTAAAATTTTTGTGCCGCACTCGGTTTAAAAGTCCTTCAAGAGAAATAAATTTGCCTGCACG
>Ga0307980_1000903_pt1 | contig 12689 bp, 13 predicted proteins | sample OrgLakmetage1060_FD_201817 | JGI IMG/M metagenome (GOLD analysis project Ga0307980, IMG submission 201817) | Saline water microbial communities from Organic Lake, Antarctica - #1060 | ecosystem: Environmental > Aquatic > Non-marine Saline and Alkaline > Saline | place: Antarctica: Organic Lake... | reverse complement strand
CTTCTTTATTTTCACCGTCCTTTACGCGAACGCTTACAAACAGAAATTCATCAAAACTCTCTGTTCCCTCTGCGGTGAATTCATACATCTTTTCCGCATCAGTAGAGCTTATGACAACTGGAGTCACCCCGAAATTCAAGCTTGTTGCCGGTTTAGTTGTCACTCCCCCGATTGTATAGGTGTAGGTTTTTTCTTCTGGGCCAAGATCGTCCAAGTTGAACTGGGAAACATCAAGTGCTGAGAGGTCTTGCCCTTGAGCAAGATTCGCTAACGACGAAAGATTAAAGGCTTTCGAAACAACTATATCGATCGATTCACCGAGTGCTTGTTCGCTGTTATCGAATCCAAGCAATTCAAGATAGGTATCGGGAAGCAATACTGTTCCAGCTTGAATATCGCCATTTTCTGGGATAGACCCAGATTTGACTTCTGGTTTTTGTGCTGGGTTATACGCAGCCACTGATCCTGTGTATTTTTTTGCTCCATTTTTAGTGATGTATTGAATAGTAATAACATAATTTTCTCTCACCTGCTCGACATCATCTCGTGCTTCTAGTTCAGTTATATCTGCGCGTGATACTTGTTTAAACTGGAAGCTACTGTCGCCACCAACCGACTGGAAACTGCTGATAGATTCATCGTATTCCTGAGGAGAGTCTGATGGTGCTCCATTGTTTGTAAGTTCTGCATCACGACCAACGAATAGTTCGGCGGGGTCAAAATTGTTTTGCACAAGATCGGTCGTATAATCACGTACTCCATTGCCGGCACCTAACGTCAGCGTCAATGTAAAGCCACCAACTGAAATAGCGAGTGCTGTTAGTATTGTACGAAGTTTTGCGCTACGTAGACTCTTGCCGGCTCTTTTGATTAAATCTAGTGTTCTCATGATTATTTACTCACCTTACTACTCACTAATTCGCCATCTTTTAAAACTATTTTCTGTCGACATAATTTTGCCAGGTCTTCGTCGTGCGTCACTATAATCAAAGTTGCACCGAGTTTTTTATTGAGATCAAATAACAAATTCGTCACCAGATCACCTGTTGCAGTATCAAGATTACCAGTTGGTTCATCGGCAAATATAAGAGAGGGTTTATTAACAATAGCTCTGGCGATAGCGAGACGCTGTTTTTGTCCACCCGATAAGTTCCTGGCTTTCACATTTTCTTTATCGCTCATATCGACTGCAGCTAATGCATCTTTGGCCATTTTTACCCGTTTAGCAGCAGTTACTTTGGCAATTTCTAGTGGCAACATGACGTTATCGAGACATGTTTGGTTTGCTTCAACAAAAAATGCCTGAAATATGAAACTCATTTCATTAGCCCGAAAGCTATCAGCTTGACGACGAGTCATTGTACTCAGATTCTTCCCGTCGATCACAATTGATCCTGTGCTGACATGATCTAATCCACTCATCACGTGCATAAGTGTGCTTTTGCCTGAGCCGCTTTTTCCGGTAATAGAAACTGTTTGACCGCCTTCTATATCAAGAGAAATGTCCTTAAGTGCTGTAAAAGCGTTTTGTTTTTTGCCAAATGTTTTAGTTATATTTTCTATGTTAATCATGCTCGACGCCTCTTTCGTGTATAGAAACAATTGTATCAGATTATTGGATACTATATGCTTAATGGTAATGGCTAAAAAACGAACAGCATCAAATGGCTTATTGTCGCTCACGAGGCTGACTCGAAGCGTGTACTTCTTTGCTTTTTTCTATGGGCTATCGATAGTCATATTCGACTCTGGCAATCTCATTACCCGCGAAGCTGTTATTCAAAGGTGGACACTACTAACAGCCTTGCTTGTGTGTAATTCACTTTTGTGGCTTCTTTCATCGCAATTACCGAAAAAGATCACGAATAAAGCATTGCTCACTACAGCCATCACGATTGGTCTTCTATTGTTTGCAGGATTCACGACATATTGGGAACGTGGCATGGCGAGTACCTCTACTCTGTTCTATGTCTTGCCACTGCTAGTAACAACAACCCTTAAAAATCGCCATGCACTTATTGCAACTGCGACTTTAGCGGCTAGTACCTATGCGTTTGCAGCAGTCAAATACTTTAACGATTTTTTCAATGAAGGCTTCAGGATCCAGCTCTGGGGCAACATTGTTTTATACGGTGGTACTATTTTTGTCTGTGCGTGGCTGATCATGATTCTCACCGACCTCCGCCACGATAGTAAATGAGAGTCATTTAATAAGATTTTTTTAGTTTTACGACAATATCTTTATAGTCGCGATCTTCTACATACTTCCAAGAAGAAACATAAGCTTCTTGGTTAAACTTTTTGGTTATTTTTAAATCTCGTTTCAAACGTTCAGGGCTTTTTATGACATCTAAATATACAGCTTTATGGACTGCATGAACCGGGATATGTATTAAGCACCCAAAGGAGTGATTACTACCGAATAGTTGACTCCATCTATCACCTAGATCGTTTCCGCTGCCTTGAATAGTGAATTTATTATTATCAGTCAGTAGTCGGTGTATAAGTTCGTGAGTCAAAAGATCTACAAAATGATCTGGCTCAGAAGTCACGCCTATAACTAGCGGATCACTGAAAGCATTGAACCACGGAGCTATGTAGACATCGATAATGTTGTGTCTAAATTCTAAATTAAGAAGATTGCACAATCCTTCTAGGATGGTTTTTTCGTATTTCTCCCATACTTTTTGATAAGAGGCAACTCTTGCTGTCATCCACTCATCGTCTGCGATCTGCTCACCCTCATCAGACCATAACTCGTGAAGGTGTTTTGATGCATTTTCTCTTAAAAGCCAAGCGTCTTGGATTCTTATTTCTGGCAAATTCATAGCTTGAGTTCGGGGTAGATCGCTTTCGTGACTTCGTCTACTTCTGAGCGGAGTTGTGGGAATGGCACTCCCTCGCGGGCAGTCACACCTTCTAGCATCCAGAATAATCGTTCGCTGTAGCCAAATCCGCAAGCGGGAGGCATGCCGTATTCAAGTGCTTCAACGTAGTCTATGTCCATCATCATGGCTTCATCGTCACCACCATCGCGCATATTTTGTTGTTCGACAAACCTGCTCAATTGGTCTTGTGGATCATTTAGCTCACTGTATGCTTTACACGCTTCTGTACCGCCAAGTAATAGATTAAATTGCTCACTTAAACGCTCATCACTTGCCTGATTCTTGGCAAGCGGCTGCAAATACGTTGGTATATCAACTAAAAACGCCGGTCCACCTAAAGTTACTCGTACTTTTTTCCATAACTTGTCTAAACCACGCGGTATACTTTCTGTTTTTTCGACTTCTAGTTTATTTTCTTTGAGAGCTTTTGAAACTTCTTCAATTGTCGTATCAAATACGTCTATGTTGTAATTATCTTTAATAACATCCACAAAACTGACCCGAGGCCAATCATCACCATCTTTTCCTAAATCTACTTCATGGCCATTAGCTAACGTAAACTTTCTAGTGCCCCATGAATCGTCAGCAACTTTGCGGACGAGTTCTTGCGTGAATGTCATACCCATTTCCCAATCGGCATATGCCCAATACCATTCCATAGCGATATGCTCAGGTAGGTGTTCGTCTGAATAGTTTTCGTTTCGGAATCTTGGACCGATATCGAAAACCTTCTCATAGCCACCAACGAGTAGCCTCTTGAGTGGCAACTCATGAGATATGCGTAAGTAAAAGTCTTGATCCAGTGCATCCATATGTGTCACAAATGGGTTGGCATCTGCCCCGCCGGCTTTGTTTTCTAGTACTGGAATATTAATTTCCAAGAAACCGTTTTGCATTAAAAATTCACGGGTTGCTTGCCAGAACTTGCTACGACGAATGTAGCGCTGAAATACATCAGGGTTAGCGTTCGTGTCAACATAGCGCCGCCTCAAGCGTTCTTCTTTGTTTGTGAAGCCATCTTGCTCTGCTGGTAGCGGACGAAGTGCTTTGGTGAGCAACCGTAACTTCTCACATGCAACAGATATTTCACCTGTTTGAGTCTTGACCACTTTGCCGCTACATTCAACAAAATCTCCACTATCAAGCAGTGTAGCCTCTTTTGGCATTAATAGCTCACTATTATTTCGGTCTGGGTCTTCGTTCGTCTCGCCTTTTCTGATAAACAGTTGTAGCTCTTGGACTTCATCTTTAATAACTATAAACGCGAGTTTACCAAACTTACGAATAGATTTAATTCGACCAGTCACTGTCACTTGCTGGCCCTCTAGTTGGTCAAAATCAGCAATGATAACCTGGTTGTCGTGCGTACGGTTTGCTTTTGCAGGGTATGGATTAACACCGAGCTCTTTTAGCTCGTTTAATTTGCGTAATCGTTCATCTCTAAAATCTTGTAGTGTTGCCATAAACTACAGTTTACAACAAACAACTAACAGATGACACCCTATGAGCTATGAAATTTTTTCTATGGTGTATTTGTTTGTGGCGGCTGGGGTTTTGATTTCTACTTCTTCACCAAGTTTTTTACCAAGCAATGCCATGCCAATTGGTGACTCATTAGATATTTTGCCTGCCATTGGGTTGGCTTGTACGGATCCGACAATAGTAAATTTCTTTACACCATCTTTATTCTTAAGTTCTACTTCATTTCCGAGCTCTACTACATCTGCATTGGTTGGCTTCGTGATGATTTCTACGTTCTCTAGTATTTCTTCTATTTCAGATATTCTTGATTCTGACTTTTCTTGGTCTTGCCTTGCACTGGAGTATTCCGCGTTTTCGGATAAATCACCAAACTCTCTAGCCGTCTTGATGCGTTCTGCAACATTAGGTCGATCTGCCAACAAGCCGTCTAACTCAACGCGTAGTTCTTCGACGCCTTCTTTGGTTAATTTAAAATTCTTATTTAAACTCATATTTTTCTACTTTCTTGTGTTTCTCTATTAAATTTTGAGCGTTTCAGTCGTCAATTGGTATTTGCTCAGACAGTACTATAGCAGATTAACTCTCGACTGTTCTAGGTGATAATTTTCTCTTTTATTATCTCAATAATGCTATCTAATTTTACAAGCTCAGTGTCCTCACTCGTTCGCGACTTAAGCTCAACTGAATCTTGTTCTATCGTCTTTGGGCTTAATACAATTCGATACGGGATTCCCATCAAATCTGCGTCGGCAAATTTATTCCCTGGTCGCTCGTCACGATCATCATACAACACATCTATGCCGCTTCTCTGTAAATCTTCGTACAATTTCTCTGCTTGAGTCACAACAGTGCCTATTGTGGCCAAATAGACTTGATAAGGAGCGACATTAACTGGCCATACAAGACCTTGAGCATCTGACATTTTTTCTGCGATAACTCCCATAACTCTTGTGATACCTATTCCGTAACTTGCAAGATACAATGGTTTCTTGGCTCCATCTTTGTCTGTATAGTAAATACCCATTTTCTCTGATTTTTCAGTACCAAATTTGAAAATGTTACCAACTTCTGCAGTAACTACCTTTTGCAGTTCAGACTTATCGACACCAATTTCTTCTGTCGCCTCATCTAAGACTTCTTCATTAACAGCAACTGACTTATCTTCACTCATATACAATACATCTTCACCTGCATCACATATTGTCTGAAATTCGTGAGAGAACTTAGTAAATGCACCGCCACTAGCAAAAGTGACAAACGTCGATTCACCGATACCGAGCCTGCTGTATACACGATTATAAGCTTCTATGACGCTATCGTAGTATTGATCCATGTCTTCTTGGGTAGCGTGCAGTGAATACTGGTCTTTCATGACAAATTCGCGGCCGCGCATAATGCCACTTTTGGCTCTGACTTCATTGCGGAATTTTGTCTGGAACTGATACACACTTGTTGGTAAATCTTTATAGCTAGTAATGCTTTGCTTCATCATCTCCATGATGGCCTCTTCATGTGACCATGCTAGACCAATCTCTTGGCCATCTTTTAGTTTGGTTTTGAACCATACATCGACAGATTCATCATCCCATCTGCCGGTAGCTTGCCATGTTTCAGGTCGTTGTAACGAGCTCATAATCAGCTCTGCACTATCAACGGACGCCATTTCTTCTCTGACGATCTGTTTAATTTTCTCTAGGACTCGTATTCCTAAAGGAGTATAGGCATAGACACCTGCCATGACCTTGTAGACATAGCCGGCACGGATAAGTAGCTGAGCGTTTTTAGCAACTTCGTCGGCTGGTGCGTCTTTAAGAGTTTTTGTAAATAATAGTGAACGTTTCATAGGGTTAGTCCTTAGTCTTTAGTTAATAGTCGTTAGCAGCTACAAACACTGCAAAAGTGCTAGCACCCTACGGGATTTTGTAAAACTGATAGTTGACGTCTATAACTCATACTTACAGTTTACAGGAGACAGTCGATTGAATACAGCTCTAAATCTTTAGAGTACACTGTACAAGCTCGGAGCTTGTACAGTAATTATTATTTAGAAAAGGAATAAAAAAACAAATGCGACGCTGTTTTTAAGTGCGTGAAGCAATATTGGAGCCCATAAAGACTTTGTTTTCACGTATAAACCAACCAGGAAAAAGGAGAATATAAACGTATCCAGTGCGGCTATCCAGTTTAGTGATGCATCACTAAAAAACTCTAGATGAGCTATCCCAAACAATACACTTGTCACGACAGCCGCTGGAATAAGAGCTGTGTACTGTTTCAGTTTTTGGAATAATACACCTCTGAAAACGATTTCTTCAGCAATAGGTGGCAGAACTGCGAGAGCTATAAATACTGCAATATAGTCAATACCGCTAGTGTTTTCAAAGCCTATCTGCTGCATTTGCTCAGTGTCGAGTGCGGGTGCAAGGTTGCTCGCCACAGCTGCCAAGATGACAAAAGCAAAGAAGTAACCAATGTAGAATAGTCCAGTCAGGCCAAAAATGCTCAGTGCTGGCTTACGTAATTTTAAATAAGAAATTATATTTCTTTTCGTGATCTTCAGATAGAAATAAACAAGCCCAACGGTCAATATTTCTATAAGTAGTATTGCGCCAAATTGCGCCCACGCATTATCAGTTAAAATAGCTTGAATCTGATCAGTGTTTTTACCAAAAGCACTTAGAACGGAAACGAATAGTACAATGCCAATGAATTGTGCTGCTAGGAAAGAAAACAGAACAGCAATAACGGTCAAAATCGCCTTACCGATGTGCGCCTTTTTAGGAGCTTTCGATTTTTCTTCTTGGTTACTAGATGATGAATCTTTGGACATCGACAACAGTAATTAAGACGAATAAGATAATGATTGCAAGAAAGCCACTTCCGTGAATTTTTTCTTCTGTTTCTTTGGTGAGTGGCTTTTTAAGCGCTCTAAAAAGTAGCGTAACAAATAGTCTTCCGCCGTCTAGTGCAGGAATAGGCAGTGTGTTCATGATAGCCAAGCTGAGTGATATCACCGCGACAATCATGAGCATAAATACTATGCCAAGAAAACTCGCATTGCTAAATATAAATCCAACACCAACAACACCTGACACTTGTTCGGTTGCTTGCTGAACGTCGCCCTGGAATAGTCCCGTGACGATACTACCAAGACCTTCTAGTGTCAATTGGGTGAATTGCACAGTTGTCCCTGCTCCAACCAGAGGAGCAGCCCATGTATAGCGTTTAGTACTATATTCAGTTGGCACCACGCCAAGGTAACCTTTTGGGTCGTCGCTGTCTCTACTGGACTGAACTTCTTCTTCGGTGAGCAAAGACGCTTCAAGAACATTGTTCTCGCCATTTCTCTCAACAATAATAGTAACCTCTTTGCCAGCCAGTGCACTCGTAGCAGCTCCTAAGTCATCGGTTTTCTCAAGGCTATATTCTTCACAACTGACACCAGAACATTGTTCTGTCGTGCTAATTGACCTGACAACGTCATTCTGCTGCAATCCTGCTTGTTCTGCAGGCGATCCCTCAGCGACGAATCCGGCTAGTACATCCTGACGTTGCGTCGTCTCATTACTCGCGATAGTAAACTGATTCGGGACAAGCTGCGGTATGCCAATAAGCGATATAAATGTGAATAATAAAAACGCTATTAAGAAATTAACGCCAACGCCAGCAACCATGACTTTTACTTTATCGATGAGTCTTGCGGCGCCGAAGGAGCCTTTTTCTGTGGCGGAATCACTTTCGCCCTTCAGCTTGACAAACCCTCCGAGTGGTAGCCAGTTGAGTGTATATTCCGTACCATTTTTTGTTGTGATAACTTTGGCGGTTGGAGGAAATCCAATACCAAATTCTTCTACTTCTATGCCATTACGGCGTGCAGCAAAAAAATGCCCTGCTTCATGAGCAATCACTAATAACAAAATACAAATAAATCCAAAAAATACTAACACCCAAATCTCCTCTGTCTATCGCTGTAGACTTGTATTGCTTGATCAAATTCTTTCATTGTGACATCTGGCCAATAGGTGTCCATAAAATACATTTCTGCATATGAAGATCGCCACAACATGAATCCACTAATCCGCTGTTCGCCAGAGGTACGGATAAGTAAGTCCATATCAGGTATATCTGGACCGTACAGCTTTTGAGATATGGTTGATTCTACTATATCTTGTGCTTTGGTTCCCTCTATCACGATAGACTTCACTGCATCAACCAACTCTTCACGCCCGCCATAATTGAAACATAATGCTAGTGTACCTTTAGTATTATTGGCAGTTCTTTGTTCAGTTCGTTCAATTGCTTTTAGAACAGATTTCTTGATACGATCTCTGGATCCTAGTATTTGTATCTTGATGCCTTGACGATCGTATTCTTCTAGATGAGATTCTACCGCTTTCACGACCAACCGCATGAGGTAGTCGACTTCTTCTGCAGTTCGTTTCCAATTCTCCGTTGAGAAAACATAGGCGCTGACATATTTAACACCACGCTCAAACAGTCCAATAGAAATTTCTTTAAAAACTTCTGAGCCACGCTTGTGCCCTTCGAGGGACTTTTTATTGTTATCTTTCGCCCAGCGTCTGTTGCCGTCTAAAATAATACCGATGTGATTAGGGATGTTAATTGAAGTCTTCAAAATGTATTCTCTGTCTTGCTTAGACTTTCAAAATTTCTGTTTCTTTATCTTTGGCTTGCTCTTCAATTGAAGCTTTAGCCTCAGCAATAAGTGCTTCGATGTCTTTTTCGAATCGACTTGCTTCGTCTTCACCTATTTCTTTGTCTTTTTTAGCTTTAGAAACTGTATTCATGGCTTCTTGGCGAGCTTTTCTGATACCAATCATCGCTTCTTCTTGTTTTTCCCCTAGCTGCTTAACGATTTGCTGACGGCGCTCCGTCGTAAGCGCAGGAATCTGTATTCTGATAATTCTTCCATCGTCTACAGGATTGAATCCAAGCGATTCGTTTTTTCTAATAGATTCTGAAATGTCTTTCATTGTAGACGGATCAAATGGAGAAATTTGAATAAGCTGTGGTTCAGGAGTTGTTACAGTTGCCACCTGAATAAGTGGCGTTGGAGCACCGTATACTTCCACTCTTAAATCTTGCACCATGCTTGGATGAGCCCGACCGGTTCTGAGTTTGGCTATTTCTCCAGCAAAGTGTTCTTTCGCAGACTTTAGATTGTCATTCAACTCTTTTTTCATTGTTGGATCGTTCATTTCATTGCTCCTATCTATTACGCTTGTCTTTATTGTAGCAGTTCATTCGCGTTTAAAGAGTCTGGTTAAGAAACTTCGCCCAATTGGATACGGTTGAATTTTCTGACCACAATGTTTTCACCGAGCTGAGCATTCGCTTGTTTGACGAATTCGCCAACAGTTTGGTCTGGATTCTTGATGAATGGCTGGCTAAGTAGACATAGTTCTGCGAAATACTTTTTAAGCATGCCACTAACAATGTTTTCGAGCATAGCTTCAGGCTTACCTTCTTCTTTTGCTTTAGCAGTGAATTCTTCTTGTTTTGCTTCTTTTACGTCTGCAGGAATGCTTTCATCATCAAGATACTGTGGGTTGCTGGCTGCAATGTGCATTGCAACGTCTTTTACCATATCAGTAAAGTTTTCGTTGCGGGCAACAAAGTCAGTTTCGCAATTTACTTCAACGATAACCCCAATGCGATTGTCGTGAACGTAACTCATGACTGTACCGTTACGTGCTTCGCGTTCGCCACGCTTCTCTGCTTTGGTCATGCCCTTTTTGCGCATAGCTTCAAGTGCTTTATCGAAATCACCGTCAGTTTCTGTCAGTGCTTTTTTAGCATCAGTTAGTCCGACACCAGTTAAGTTTTTTAATCTTTTAATATCTTCAATATTTAGTTTCATGGTTTAGTCTCAAGTCTGTAGGCATTAGTCGTTAGGCTGAGCTACAAACTATTCTCCTCTCTTAATTTTGCTAATTATTTTGCAACTTCTACTTTTTCAGATTTTTCAGCAGGCTTTTCTTCAGTGGGTGATTTTTGTTGGCTTTTACCAAGGTCGATTGCTTGTTTGACGTAATCGCAGACGAGTTCAATTGTCTTCAAAGCGTCATCATTACATGGTACTGGGTAGCTTATAGTGCGTGGATCGCCGTTTGTATCGACAAGTCCAACCACTGGGATTCCTAGTGTTGCTGATTCTAGCACGGCATTTCTGTCGTGGAGTATGTCAACAACAAACACCATTGCTGGTCGTTTAGGCATATCTTTGATTCCGCCATACATGACGTTCATTTCGTCGATTTCTTCTTGGAATCTTTGCACTTCTAGCTTGCTGTATTTTGCAACTAATTCACCGCTTGTCATTTTTTCTTCAAGGTTTTTTAGATGCTTGATACGCTCAGACATTGTGTTGTAGTTAGTCATCATGCCACCGAGCCAACGATTCACAACAAATGGCATGTTCGTGTCATCAGCAAGTTTCTGAATAGAGTCAACAGCTTGGCGCTTGGTAGAAACGACTAATATTTTGCCCCCACCTGCAACAGCTTTAGTAATTGCATCGAGAGCTATTTCCAATTTGTCTGCTGTCTGCGTCAGATCAATAATATGATTCCCAGCTCTTTTGCTGTGGATGTATGGTGCCATTGCTGGGTGCCAACGACTTGTTTTGTGGCCGAAGTGAGCTCCGGCTTCTAATAATTTCTTAGCATCAACGGTAATTCCCGCCATAGTGCTATCCTTTCGCTTCACCAAGGAGTTGTGCCCGCTGGCCACAATGGCCTTGGGAGGATAATCTCTCACTTGGTTGTTTAATTTATTGTATATACTACTATAACAGAGGCGACGGTATTTTCCAACACCTTGTTGACCATAGGCAGTTATTCGCGTATAATCTGTACTTAACTATGAAAAAAGATATACACCCAACCAACTACCGCCTTGTGGTCTTCGAAGACCTCAACGACGGCACCAAGATTCTGACTCGCTCTACAGTTGCAAGTTCAGAAACAACTAAACACACAGACGGCAATGAATACCCACTTGTGAAAGTGCACATTTCAAGCAGCTCTCACCCGTTCTACACTGGACAAGAAAAGCTTGTCGACATTGAAGGACGCGTTGATAAATTCAAAAACCGCCGCGATGCAGCTCAAAAGGCGCGCGAAGCGAAGAATGAAAAAGCTGCAAAAGCAGTCAAAGACGTTGAAGCGAAAGAAAAAGCTGATTCAGAAAAGAAAGCCGAACCACAAAAAATCGGTTAGTTGCTATCTATCAAAGCCTTAAACATTTCGTTTGGGGCTTTTTTATTTGTACACTACATATAACTCATGAAAATAAATGCATACAAATCTGAATTAGAAACCTTGCAAACAAAGCTTGAAGATCCTGGCTATTTTAGTTCCCGGGAGTATCCAATTACTGCCAAGCGTATTTCAGAACTTGAAGAAGTCATTAGTACCTACGATGCAATTGAACAAAATAAATCTGCACTAAAATCAGCTAAAGAACTCATAAAGAGTGGCGGCGAGCTAGCCGAACTAGCTGAGCTAGAAATAGCGGAAACTGAAGAAGCAATTGAAAAACTTAATACAAAATTAGAGAATTTATTGATTCCCAAAGATCCTAACGCACACAAAAACTGCATAGTGGAAATACGCGCTGGGGCTGGCGGAGACGAAGCTTCTTTATTTGCCGGTGAACTCTACCGGATGTATGCACGCCAAGCAGAAATTGCCGGGTTTAAAACAGAATTATTATCTGATAGTCCATCTGATGTTGGTGGATACAAAGAAATTAGTTTTCAGATAAACGGTGTTGGTTCTTACGGACATTTCAAGCTAGAAGCTGGCGTACACCGCGTCCAGCGCGTACCTGACACCGAATCTCAAGGCCGAGTCCACACAAGTACTGTCACAGTAGCTGTATTGCCTGAAGCCGAAGACACTGATGTTGAGATCCAGACACAGGATTTGCGAGTTGACTACTACCGAGCTGGTGGCCACGGCGGTCAATCTGTCAACACCACCGATTCTGCAGTGCGCATCACCCACATCCCTACTGGACTCGTTGTGACGAATCAGGATGAAAAATCACAGATCAAGAATAAGCTAAAAGCTATGAGCGTCTTGCGCTCTCGCCTGCTCCAGCACCGGATTGATACTGAAAACGAAAAGCTATCTTCTGAACGCAAAAAACTAGTCGGGTCTGGTGACCGATCAGAGAAAATTCGCACCTATAACTTCCCGCAAGACCGGATTACTGATCACCGAATCGGCTACAGCCGTTCGAACATTCCAGGTGCAATGTCCGGCAATATAGAAGATATTTTAGAAGAACTCA
>Ga0307980_1000901_pt1 | contig 12704 bp, 7 predicted proteins | sample OrgLakmetage1060_FD_201817 | JGI IMG/M metagenome (GOLD analysis project Ga0307980, IMG submission 201817) | Saline water microbial communities from Organic Lake, Antarctica - #1060 | ecosystem: Environmental > Aquatic > Non-marine Saline and Alkaline > Saline | place: Antarctica: Organic Lake... | reverse complement strand
AAAAATAGTACCGAGGACTGAAACGAGATTTTATTTTTTGATCCAATATTTTTAAATCTTCTATTTTCCTAGAATTCTTTTCCCTTAACTCTTTTACTTTCTTTTGCTTTATATCTTTTTTCTTTGATAAGACTGTAATGTTATAGCTCAAATCCTCAAAATTATTCAACTTTAACCATTCTAAATCAGCTGTAATTCCTTTGTTTACAATTGTTAATTCTTCTATTTTTAACTTAAACCCACGGAAAGGTTTAATGTAAGGATTATAGATTTCTTCGTAGTTTTTCAATCGGTCGTATTATTTTTAATATTGGATTCTGTAATAGTTTTAAATAATTAGTGCTTTAGTTGAATTGGTATTTTCGCATATAGTTCAGCCTTTCCATTTCTATTATCGATAACAATTTGATGGGGATTTTCAAATCCTTGTTTAATCTTTTGAATATCGCCGAGTAGCAAATGTTTACGTCCAATTAAATCATCAGACTGATCGAGTTCCTTAGTGATTTTTTTACTGGTAGCAATTATTTTATTCTAATTTGTAAACTGTTGATGAGTAGTATTCCACTTTTAAAATGCATTCCGTTGAGTAACCTGCATATCCGAAATGACCATTAAATTTTATAAATATGTTTGAATCTTTAACTTCACATAAGTCTCCATCTCCATCTGGTAAGTCAATTTTATAATCGCCTAAATGTTCATTAACTCCAAACCTTTGAGCACTGTAATAATTCTTAGCGTTTGGTTTTCCTACAGGAAAATCAAAACCATCAGTCATTTTAATTTGTCCTCCTTTCGGCAGATACGAATCGCCAAATTTACAGCCAATTAGAATAATAGCTAAAGTAAATATCATTAATTTCTTTCTCATAATTGTGTGCAACGGTTTGTGTAAGAATAGTAGCCGACTGCAAAAGTAGAATCTTTCAGTTTACTACAACTTTTATTACGTGCTACAATGTTCATATTTACTACCATTTCGGCTATTATTTTTATACTTTGTTAGCTGTCTGGGCTTTCTTTTCCGTTATTCTGATAGCGTAGGTAAAGATATACTCTTTTGTAATTTTGGGCTTGTGTATTGGCTGAAGCGAATTGCAAATGTGCGTGGCTTTTAGCGTTGACTATTCTATTATCACTTTTCTATAAGTAATTGAAATTCGTCTTTCTCATTTGTTAATACGTTATTAAATTTACCCAGGACATTCAACGACATATTCCCAAATAGAATTCAAATTACCTCTTCCATTAACGACCACTGTAATAATTCTATTAGTAAATGTTAATGAGATTGATTTTGGGTCACCTGTAGTTTCATCAACAAGCCATATTGGATTATTGTAGTTGATCTCACTTTTGGGACAATCATATATTATTATCTCATCTGCATGTGTATTACCTGTATAGTACCTGAAAGTAAAAATTCCATGTGACTGTTTTAAGTCAAATTCCTTTATTGAATTTTTACCTTCTTCACCAGCATCTCCTCCATTATTACAGTCCTCAATTGGTTCTGATATTAATGAAGGCTCTAACATATTAAGATAGATTATACTCTCTCTAGTTCTAAAATATCCTAATGGGACTAATGCTTGTAAACTCTCATACCCAGATTTTTTAGCAAAAACATCAGTATTTGAACTTCCAAAGATTTGTTTATACAAAGGATATTTGCCATAAGCTATAGAAAGCTCTCCTATACTATCTGTTTTATCATTATGCTTTTGCACTTGATAAATACTTGCTTGAGAACTTGAAATATCTGCTGCGTCAATTGGCTCATTTGTATTTTTATCTAGTACAGTATATTGATGTGTAATTTCAGTAGGAATTAGTAGTAAGAGTAAAAAAAAAAAGACAAATGGAAGCCACCACCATAATACTCGTCTTCTTTTAACCACAAATGAATATTTTGATTTATCCGTATGTGTAAATTCTGTTTTCCAATTAGTCCCTTTGAAGTTCATAAAAATACCATACTCAATATCTTTACTTAAATAGTCAATTTCAACAATACCATTTTTATCGGTGATATAATTAGTTTTTCCATTTTGCCCATAGATTTCAACCTGCTGATTAGTAATTGGCTTTTTTCGCCAATTTAAAAACTCCAGTTCAATATTATTAATAATCGGTGGTGCAATAGGATCGATTACATCATCTTCAACTAGAGGATCATAAATTACTGTGTAAGTCTGATCTTCGCTAGGCAGTATTTCTTGCAATAACTGATCACCTAAGATTGAAAATATTTCGAAATCTCCATCTCTTTCACTATGCTTCACTACACAGTTTCCATTCTTATCTGTTTGAAGTTTTAAATTCTGAAATAATTCAGAATTTAAAAGGAAATCAGTATTAGCAACAGGTATATTATTAGATGTAACTACTTGAAATGATAAAGTGAATTTTCTTTCTACACTAATCGTGTGCTCATCAATAGAACCTACTTTTAAGCTTACTTGATCAAAGGTATTATCAGGACTACTAATAAAAATTGTACTTCCTTTTTCTAAATTATTTAACTTGATAGCTCCTTCATTATCAGATACTCCGCTAAAATTTAAACCCTCGGCAGTAATAAACGTTTGTATACCTTCTAGCTTTTCATCTTTAGCAGATTTAAATTTGACAATAAGTGAGGACTTCATTGCTGAAGTAAATATTTTTTTTAAAACACCTTCTTTTCGTTGATGCTCGTCATTTGTATAACCCCATTCCGTAAGAATAACATTGATTGTATTACTCGAATTTTTAGTGTAGAAAATAGATTCTTCGTTTGGTATCTCAATGATATTGTCCATAAAGTCAGGATCATTGTTTCCCTTTAATAAACTTGCCATTGAGTTTAAAGAATCTTGAATAATAGCGTCAACATATTTTTTACTCTCTATGTTTAGTGACGTATAATTAAGATATGGCCCATCAAATTTTGATTGCCAACTAATACTCCCTTGATTGATTTGTATAATTGGTTTTGCAAACTCTAAGTTTACAATCTGCCCATTAATAGTTTTATGAATAATTTTGTAATAGTGACTATTTGATGCATCATCGTTAAATACTGACTTAATACTTCCTAAGTTGGATTCTTTGACTATATTCATAAGGCTGTCAATTTTAATATTACTTCATCTATTTGAATTAGCTTTTTATTGGTTCCATCCACATTTTCTCCAGTTTCATTCATTAGCTTTTTTATATCCTCTATTGAAGCATCCTTATTCATAGATTTAATTAATGCTACACAACCTGCTATTATTGGCGAAGCCATTGACGTTCCGTCTAATTCATCAAATTCTTGGTTAGGTATACTACTGTAAATACCAACTCCTGGAGCATAAATATCAACACCATCTCCATAGTTAGAAAATTGAGCCTTTTTATCATTTCTATCTGTAGCACCTACTATGATGGAAACTTTTGACCTTTTCATTGGGTCTAAGGAAGAAATAACAGAGGAGTTTCCAGCCGCTTGAACAATAATTGCCCCTTCTTTCTCTGCAATTTCATATACTTCATTCCACATTGCAGCTTCATCTTTGTATATCGTTTTAGCATAAGACTCTTGTTGCTCATCCGTAAGATGTTTGGCAGCATCTGATAAGTCTATACCTAAAGACATATTTATAACATCCGCATCATTTTTTAAAGCATAAAAAATTCCGTCTAGAATGGAAGATGTGGTCATCATCCCATTTTGATCAGCAATTTGAATAGGAATTAATTTACATCGTGGCGCAACACCTGAAATTCCAACTCCATTATTAATTTCACCAACCGCTGTACCGGCTACATGTGTACCATGAATGAGTTTATTATTGTATGTTTTAATTTGGTCTGAATATTCAAAAACGTTCCAAGGCTTTTCAATCTGATTTACAAGTTCCTTATGGTTTGGATCAAACGAATCATCTATTACCGCAATTTTTATACTAGGATCACCCATAGTTTCATTCCATGCTCTGTACAGCCCTATTTTATTATAAAACCAATCGTAGTCCGGATTGTTGAATCCAGGATCAGTTTTCGTTTGATAAGAATAAAGTATAGCTTCATTACAAACGAATTTCACTTTCGGAAAATCTCTTCTGATACTTGTCTTTAAATCTTTTCGCCTATTCGTGGGGACTTCAAATTGAACGCGTTTATATTCATCTGCATAATAGGTAACTTTAATAGAATCTTGTAAATACACATTAATTAACTTATTAGAAAAACCTTTTAAATCAACCGTATCTTGAACATAAACATTCAGCAAGTTGGATATAATTCGACGCTTTAAAGGATCGTCAGGTATTATAATTTTGGTAGTATCAATAGGCTGTAATAAATTTGGTTCATCTGGAAAAACAGGAATTACTTGAGTGTAATTTGGACTCGACCCATTCCAAAATTTATTGGCAGAATTACAGTTTCTCAATAATAAAACTAACAATAAAATGACTACCGCCGTAATTATAAACGGAAGTATTGATCCACTTTTTCTAAATTTTTGAAATTCAAACTCTTCTTGTCCCATAGGATTCTATACAGTTTTAATTCTGTTAATAACGACCCCAATTTCAGCATTTATTTCAGTATTAAAATCACTATCTATACCATATTCTTTTTTTACATTTTCTTTAAATAATTCTTTCACACCAAATGAAAACTCGGATATATAATTTTTTGATGCATTCCCAATAATTTCTTTAGTAATAGCGGTTCCATCTAGTAACTCTGAAGTGTTTGAAAATATAGGTTTGTCATTCTGTCTTTGTATAGGTTTATCATTTTGCTTACTAGATAACCAAGTAGCGGAAAACACATATCTATTTAGAATACTTGTAATACAACTTGATATAAGGTTAAACTTCTCTTTTGTAATTCCTTCCCTTAACTCTTCATCTATTATTTCGATGATTTCATTTTTTATACTTTGCTTAGAATTACTTTTTAAAATCTCAGAGAATATCGTGCTAAAAACTTCATTATTTGCTTTCGTTGATTTCACTTCATTTTTAAAACGGATAGAAGTGAGTTTATTTGCCCAATGATGAAGTACTAAATCTGCAAACTGCTCACTACTGTTTTTAGCTTTCAATTTTGTAGAAAGCAATCCATCAATATTTATGCCTATTTGACTTTTTAAAATTTCATTCAAATCGTCTTCACCTACATCATAGAAATCAAGTAATTCTGTTTTCACTTTAGCCTTAGATGTACTTTGGTTAATATCTATCCCCAAAGTTGCTAAGAATGATTTGACCTTTGAATAATCAATGTTCTCTTCTGAATTTTCTTTTTGAAGATTAAACTTAAATTCATAAAGTAAACGCCAAACTTCATTTTCTGTAGTTGCAATTTGCTTCAAATAATTACTTAAAGGGCTATCTAGATTATTACTTAGACTCAAAATAGCAGTAAAGGCCATTGCTCCTTTAATTTTGGCTTGTCTTAAGTCTTCATCCATGTCACCTGATGAATGTTCACTTTCTAAAACCTCTAATATTTGCTGAACTGCAACATCATAAATACTCTGAAGTTGCGTCATCATATTTATTGGATGCGATGACGGCTCTAAGTATTTACATAAATAATCTATTCCCGTTTTATTAGGAGTTAATAATTCTTTCCATAATGTGTCTTTATCGAAAATAAAGTCGGAAGTCACATTTGAATTTTTAAACGATACCTCCATATCATTTATAATTCCAACTTTTTCAAGTCTAACAGCTTTTTCTGTTTGATTCATAGGTTCATATCCCTCAAAGAAAGCTCCCGAAAATCCTGGATCGCGTATTGGAAATATAAATTTGAATGATTCATTTAAACTAGACCAATTCTCTGTCCATTTATCTTCAACAGGCTTACTCATGTAATTGCTAAAATTCTCTTTGAAACGTGCGTGCCATTTTGAATTATGAGAATCAGGATCGTTTAGTACTTCGGCGCCACCTTTTCCACTTAACTCAACATTAAATTTTGTCATAGCAATCAAAAGCGGTGAAATGTGATCAACCTCAAATTGAATATTCTCTGATCTCAATAAGATCAAAACTTTATCTTGATGTTTTTTTCTAGACTCAGGACTATTTCCAATATATCTTTTAATCCATTGATCTAATAATCCGGGTGATTCTGAAACCAAGGGCGGTTCATTATCCATGCAATATAAAAGTGTAGAAATTCCAATATCTCGATTATATAAATAAAACAGATAAGAAACTTTCCCCCTAACAAACATCGATAGTTTTGCATTTTCTTTGTTTGAATTAAATACTGTTTCCGGTATTTTGTCTCGACTTTTACTTCCTGGAAAGTCTAAAACATCTGTGTATAAAAGAAATTTTTTCTCTTCCTTTTCTTCAAAATCATTAGGGATTTCAAAATGTAACTCTTTAATAAGTGAACTAAATTCGCTTACACCAACACTTCTAATTGATCCGTTTCCGTTGATTATTGAAAGTTCCTCCAAAGATGGCGAATGAAACATTTCTTTTACTCTTTCTACGTCTAGAATATTTGTAGTATTACTAAATTGTGGATCCTTTATACCGTTTATAATTGCTTTATCATTTACATAAGCAACATTAGAAAATCCAATTACATGAAGAGTTTCACTGAGTCTGTTAAAAATAGTGGTAAGAAACTCATTTTTACCCCAAAAAAAATGAAGTAACTCCCACCGTCTGTTGTATGGTATTTTTGGTAATAATGTAATTAGATCAGTAAAGAAATCAATACTCTCGCAGTATTTTATACGGTAATCGTCTTTATAATTACTAGTTAAGTAATCATTGAAATCATAAACTTCATCCTCATTTAAATCGCTTACTCCTTGGTTACTGTTTTGAGACTTTAATGTGGCTACTTTTTCTAGAATTTCTTCCTTATCTAATTCTTCTAAATAATCTTGAATATCTTCTAAATACCCATTTATAATGATAGAAGCAACATCTAACTGACTCAATAGCTCTACTTTATACGGATAATCAGTATTTATATTAGTAGGTTTACTTGTAGAAAATCGTGTGATTATTCCTGTCGATTCTCTTCCTCCAGGAGGGTTTATTTTTTGTAGAAAATCAATTCGTTCGTCTGTGACCGAATTTAAAATTTCTAATTTGGAGGTTTTAGGTGATTTAGCTAAACTTCTTACTAGGAACGACTTTCCCACTTGACTCTGTCCAAAAATTGCAATAGAAGGTCTTTTTTGAGAAGCTTTAATAACTCTATTTAAATTTCTTTTACTCTCTTGAAGTAACTTAATTTTAGTTTCCTTTGTGGCTGGATCAGAATGTTCATGCATCCATTTTACACCATCTTGAAAAGCTGAAATCACTTTTTCGGTCGTGGCATTTATTTCGTCAAATCGATTGTGAATATTTTGCATTGTTAGATAGTTTTTACATTTCCAAATTTTAAAACTTCTTCTGTATCAGCGTCTAAAAGGATATAACTTAAACCGCGTGAAATCCTTTGACCGCTTCCTGATATGGTCTTATGGAATTTTAAGTCCACAAAATTCCCGTCCTCAGGTGAAACTAAACTATAACCAGAAACATTTTGATTTAGTGATTTAGCGATTGATCGATAAATGTATTTTTGTTGTGTAATATTATATTCTTGTAAATTTTGAAGCATCTCACTTAGCCTACTATACAGGTTTTCAATAGAAAAGACTTCCTTTTTCAATTCCTCATCTATATTGTTTAACTCATCTATTAATGTTGTCAAAAATTTAGTGTTATTTCCCACACCATCTTCTATAACCTCAGAAATGAGTGGAGATAACTCTATAAACGCTTCTGGTAATAAAGCTATAAAGTCAGGTCTGTTTTCATTAACCTCTTTATTTCTTTCTACAAGTGATTTTGAAATAGAAAATAACTTATCAATGACTTTATTAGAATTACTTATAAATAAATCTGTATTCTTTTGATTTGCTAGTTGGAATTTTTTAAGATCTTCTATTGCAAATTCCGTAGAGTTTTTACCTAGGAAATACTGTATTGTATCGTTGTTTTCTTCAGGATTAAAATTTTGCCTTTTCTGTTCTATCTCCGAACCTTGATTTTGATTCCTTTTATCTCCTCCTGGATTGATTCTTAATTTATTCATCAGAATAATTTTTTAGTAAAAATGAGCCATTATCTTTCCAGTATTCCAATCCTGTAGGCAATGTTTTGAAGAGTAAAGTAAAATAGGTTTTTCCATCTATATCATAACCTTTTTTATCAATAATGATAATATCATCCATTAATAACTCTTCTTTATCGTCTACATTTCTATTGATGGTTATAGTAAATGGGTACTCGAAATCTTCATTAGTCAGTAACTCTTTTTGATGATCATCTTTGAATCCAAAAACATACAAAGGAGTAGCAATCCAGTCTTCCGAAGGAAGTTGTCGCATACCTATAGAAATAGGTGCACCAAAAAATTTAAAACTCCCCTCAAACTTATCTTTATCAAATATGATTTTATCGTCTTTAATCCTTGAAAAATCATCGCTTAATACTCCTAAATATTCCGCAGTCGACTGAATAGTGCCTAGTTGACTTAGGTCGATTCTAAATTTATCTAAGCGATTTATGTCGCTAAGAAAAGCTACCAAAGCACCGACACTAACTGTTGTTTTAGGGTCTTTAACCTCTCCAAAATCAGCAAATGGATACCAATCGCCAAATTTGTAACTACCGAAGTTTATAATTTTATCAGGACTTAACACTAACGATTTCTCAAACAAATCTCTAATTATACCGAGGTTACTTGACTTTCCTGATAACAGTAAAATATCACAATCAAAAACACCAATCAAAGTAGTTAATTGATCTATCACAGGCTTTATGATATCAGCTATAGCGTAATTTATTAAACTGGTGTCAAAATCAATTAATACTTCAAAAAAGTCAAAAGTAGGCAACTTACATTTGTTCTGGATAATCTCTTCAATGTATGGTATTAAATTATTTTTCGGCTTAGGATACGATTTGAAAATATCACCTATTTTCTTCTTACGATTTACCGCATTACTTAATACATGGTTTAGAGCGTCATAAGCACAAAATGTAGCAACTTGATTTGCAAATTGTTTCCTATAAATTCGATGAGTAGCTGCTTGATTACCTAGATTATTTCCAAATAAATAATTAAGCGTTTCATCTACATTTACTCCATTATTTTCTTTAATGTATTTTTCAATACTTGGCAGTATTACAAATTCTATAATTCGTTTTACAATATCATCACCAGCTACATTAAATCCTTCCCAAAAAACAGGGATAGGTTTTAGTATTGGAATTTCTGATTCTGCATCAGTTTGATAATTACAAATCATCAAGTCTGTCGTTCCACCACCTATATCGACACTTGCAATCGTAACTGATTCTTTATTTGGATGTAATGTGTTTTTTCTCTTCTTTCCTTTATATTTAAAGAACAACTCATGTTTTCCTTTAAATTTATCTACTAACTCACTATATAAATAAGTAATTTGAGAACATGTAGCTTCATCGTATTTCCAACTTTTTTTATCTTCTTCAAATGACATTTCATTTTCTGAAGGATGAACTTTAAGCTGATCATGTAAAATATTTGGATGCTGCTTTTTGACTAAAGATATTGCCGTTTCTAATGATCCTTTCAAATAGGATTGCTCTTTTACTGTCATAGCAGTTGGACAAGTAATAACTATATTCTTTAAAACTCGACGAAAAGAGGAATTCCCCATGTCTTTCCTGAAATTAGGACTATTAATTTGAGAAATGACTTGATATAAAATCTCAACTAAAGCAAAAGTCATTAATGATGCTCTAGAATAATTGCTTTCTGTTGCTGGCAATCCACTTTCATTTAACGTTCCATCAACATTTAGGTATTCAGCAATACCAAATAGTGCCGCCTTTTTTAAGTTTTTAGATTTACTATATCCTATATAACCATCTTTATCAACTTTAATCCATGGCAAATTTGATTCACTGTAATCCCATAAATATCTTTTTGGACTGCTCATAGTTGCTTGAGAGTCTTCGCTTTCAAAGATAGAAGTTAACCGAACTGCTTCTTTACCAACTCTCAACAAGCTTGGCCATTGAAACACATTATCAAAGAAGTCACTAGCTTCATTACCAAATTTTTCTTCGGCAAATGCAACTTGCATTTCAAATGGTTCTTTATAAGTTTTATATGGTAATGATAAATCACGAATTTGAACTTTCTTTGATGAAGTAAAATCAAATGTGACATTTGAATTAGGTGAAGTTGTTTCTACAATTAATCCACAAGTTCTGGAGTTTCCTATATCTAGTACTAGACCTGTTTCTATTTCTTTATCTCCAGTTAATAATGCAATTTCAGGAAAACCACCTGCTTTATCTAAAATATCTAATAAAACAAAATAGTTTGCAAAGTGTCTAAAATAATTCTTTGACTTAGAATCTTTCAGATCATATATGTTAGTTAACCATGTGTCAATATCTTCTCTGCTGTAAAATGAAGTAAAGAAACGCTCTTTTATGACACATTTAAACCTCGTATTTCCTGAATGAGTAGCATCAGACTTATTTGGTTTTAAATAATTATTCTGTTCGATACTAGAAGTGTCCGTATCAAATGCTAGTACAATTTTATGAGTGCAGTTTTCTTTTCTTTTAGTTTCTAAATCTACTTCACCTACCCACATTCTACACCAGTCTTGCGGCCCTGAATGAAAAGGTTTTGATTGATCATTTCTTGTTCTAAAATATGGAATTGGAATCCAGTGACCTAAATAAATATCCAGTGCCTCTCTACCTCTAATTTTATAAATACTCTTTTTATCGATGATCTTTACAAAGTCTTCTCTTATTTCTTCCGGAATTACATTGCCATTTTGATCAATCGCTTCAGCATTAATAGAATCAAAATCTACATAACTATCGTTCCATTTATAGGGGAATAAAATGGAACCTGATTCTTCTTTACCATTTTCATCAAGAATGATTTCTTCAGCAAAGCTTTTTTCGGTACCTAGATTATCGTCTTCATCTATATTAAGAGGAATCTCGATAAATTGAATTCCAGTATTTTTAATTAATTCGATCATTGGCAATAAATTTAATATTGTTGATAATAAAAGTATTTTTTTTGCATGAAGCCATGGTACACTTTATTATCCTTTTCTACACTAACACTGTAGGAATCGAGCTTGAGATCTTGATTTTTCACAAGAACCTTATCGCCTTCTTTGAGGTATAGTTTAATGGCTGGGTATTCTTCTTTAATTTCACCTGGTGAAGTATACAATGGTGCCGATATAAACCCAGAACTGATAATGGCGATTTTATAAACAGGGCGAACGCGATTAGTTGCAACTTGTTTAGAAATAAGTCTATTGGATACATAACCGATCTGATCATCATCATATCTAATCTTTGCCCAAAGAGTTTCTTTATCAAAACCTAATAAATGAACTTTATCACCATCTGCCAAGGTGGTTTTCAAATTACTATCTCCATTATCTGCATTTGGAGTACTCCGTATGTTTACATTATAACTACTGAAACTAATAAATAAATCATCTCCTACTTCATATATATCATCATCATTTGATATATCCGAAGTATTACTACTATTAATCAATGTTTGAATAGCAAAAAATGTAAATAATAGAAAGAAAACAGCCGAAAGAGTTATAAATATATTTCTGCTCTTTATAATCTTTTCTTTCTCTTCCTTTAAATTAGTGATGACTACGTTTACATTATTAGATTCTTCAACAAAATTATTTGGCTTGCTGACAGTAATGTGTGAAGATTTTTTTGGCTTTAATAAATTCTTTACACTTAATGGATTGATCTTACTGCCTTCTAAATAACCTCGTATGTTCTGATCGCTTAACAATAAGGATTCTATGTCACCTAAATCTTTAATACTTTGAAAATAGTGTAAAAATTGTTGAGCTTCATTATTTACAAAAGAAATAGTATCATATCCTACCAAAGATGGATTGTGCGCAAAAGCAACTAGTTTTTCCGACTTAAAGATTTTAAAATCTTTATTTGTGCTAGGTAATAAAACACCTAGATTTTGGTCTCCATCATTGAGATTAGCAGATAGATTTTGTTTTAACTGACTAAGTAAATACTGAACTCCGTTGATTATTTTGTCTTCATTTACCTTAAAGGATTTAAAACAAATAGCACTTCCTAAAATATCATTTTGATTTACACTTTCAAGTAAGACTATCAAATAAGCATCTTTAAGGCTTGGCTTAGTATTGTTACCTGCAATTCTTTTAAAACACAATAGCTGCTTACCAGATGGAACTAATGGAAACAACGCGTTAAATGAATCTAACAATTGCACATCTTCAAACATACCGTTTGATTCAATGGTTAAAGTGGAAGATTTTTTAAAAATTGAATATCCTATGTTATTCATTGAGCATTATTTTTTTTCAGTAAATGGAAGCCTAATATTCGAACCTTCATTAAAATTTGAATTTTCTTCCTTGATTACCCAAATGAAATGATATTCCATTAATGCGGTATTATCTATCACGTTAATAGGTAAATGTTCATAAATATCATTATCATTATCTCCGCGATAGCTATCTAAAACTTGAGAAACGCCACTATCACCTTTCCATAACAAGTAATCGTCCCTTCTTTCTCTAACTTGTAAATTTTTTAAAGAAATAAAAAAACTGTTTTTGGAGGTTTGTGATAATTTCT
>Ga0307980_1000886_pt1 | contig 12850 bp, 23 predicted proteins | sample OrgLakmetage1060_FD_201817 | JGI IMG/M metagenome (GOLD analysis project Ga0307980, IMG submission 201817) | Saline water microbial communities from Organic Lake, Antarctica - #1060 | ecosystem: Environmental > Aquatic > Non-marine Saline and Alkaline > Saline | place: Antarctica: Organic Lake... | reverse complement strand
GAGTAGTATAGACCACTGCTCTTGATTTAAATGGCGACTGTTATGGTCGTCATTTTTTTTGTCCAGTATTTATATACTCAGATAATAACTATATAAAAAAAGAAAAAATTGGACAAATTAAAAGCACTTTGGGAAAAGATTAAGAAATGGGCGAAAGAAACAGCATTGCCTTGGCTAAAGAAGTCTTGGCTTCAAATAGTGAACGTAATAATTGTGTTATTCGCATATGGACAACTCGATAACGCTGGAGCAGCAGTTGCAGCAGGAATCGTTGGCTTATGGGGATTCATCCTCTTAGGGTATTGGATTTTCTGGAAACTCTTTGGTATGGATAAAGTCGTAAAGGCATTCATTAAACAACAACGAGAAAAGAAGAAAAAGTAAACAAAATTGTTTATAAATGAATAATTTCTAATATTTAACTAAAAATCAGACGATTAGAAATTATCGAATTCTGGTATCCATTGCTTGGGCATACGCTTAAACCATAGAGATTGTTCCTCACCCTTTTCATATTCTTCATCACTTTCATGCCATTTAGTATATGGTCTGACTTGAAAATTCCATCTGCTTTTTCCCTTATGCATTTTCGAATCCCTATGCGGTTCAAATATTCCCATATCTTCTTTCCAGAACCCCCAAATATCTCGATTATTTCCATGATGCCATAAAGACATGTTGTAAAAATAATGAGTATAATTCTTTTTCAGATATTCTTTGACTTCTTTCAAATAACCTTTGAGAACGAAATTTCCTTTATATTTACTATATACAAAACACAGAACATATGCGCCACCCATCCATGTTGGTTTTCCACTTGCTGGAACATCAATTACTGGATATTTTTTATTCTGAAGTGCTTTTTCTCGTTTAGCGAGTCTCTTGGCATAAAGTTTTTCGGCTTTAACTCTGTATTGTTGATATGCTTCAATATCAGTTACACTTTTCTTTTCTTCTGGTGTGAGTTTGCGTTTGAAACTAATTCCAGTTATGTCTTGGAATAATTGCCAAGCAAGGACTTCAACTGCCTCAATTCTCTCAGCGTCAAACCCCTTTACGTTTTTTAGGTCATTAATCATTTCAGGTGTAAATTTCAATTTATCCATGTCATTCTTATTTAAAATTTCAATTGTTGGGGTATTTGAGGTATCACCTATTGCGTATAATAATCTATATTGATTTCCATTGATTTCATATCTTTCTTCAAAAACATGTAAAGAATTAGCTGTGCTAATGGGTTCGAGTTTTTCAAAATCAATATCACAGTCTTCAACAGTAACCCATTGTTCCTTAAAATAGTTATCAAACCAGTCTTTATTCATAATATTTTTCTTTACTAACGAAATTTACAAATAGTTCACACATCCTGATTATTGGTTTGTGAAATATTAGAAATATAGTAATACCAATTAAAAATCCAATAATTTCCATATAAATCGTTTTAATTAAAAAGTTTGGGGAGATGTTGAAACTATATCGGTCAGTTAAGCGTTCTATAGTATTCAACCAGATTTCAACATCTCTGGGTCAGTTAAGCGTCTTAGTTGTTTAACCACTTGTCTGTCCACACTATTGGTGGTGGATTTATACAGACCCCAAACAGTAACTAATAAAACCTGTGCTCCGTTCACTCACAACTCTCCCGTAGGCATGTGGCTAAAGAACATCTCTACACTTCACAACGACCTCTGCATCAGTCCTGCACTTACCTTTTCCAGCAAGCACGTGTCGCTTCAAGCGATAAAACTTTAGTGGTGCTGGTAGGAATTGAACCTACGTGATGTCTTGTGATACTTCGGTTTGACCCTTCACCAACAAGTTGCCTTGCCATCCTCGGCATACAACACCGTTTAAAAAACCCGATATCAGATGTTTTAATAAACACCGCAAGTTATTAGCTGAACAAATGCTTCTATTCACCCAATATCGGGTTTTGATACAATTCATCGTGGACGGATGAACGCCCCTTGTACCACCATTGCCGTCAGAGTTGCATCTTGTGTGAGTAGGTCTCTAAACCTGACATCTGCTATTACCTATTATGGATTCGCTAATGCTAACACTTGCACCATCACACCTTACGGGTCTCCTGCTCTTTCGAGACGAAATTAACGGTTGGTTTTTCTTATCATCAATATTTTAAAGAACTATGCAATTATACGAATAATATTTGAAAAGGTTACACTTTTTTAAAATATTTTATCACTAATTGTATGATTTGCCGAACCCAACTCCAAACCAATAAACATTAACACGATGATATTGAAGTTAAATGATTTAATTATCTCAAGGTTTCCTTTAAGTAAAATAAATATAAACGGTACGACTCCAAGATATAATAATCTAATAATTGTTCCAATAATCAGACCATGTGTCCAAGTACTTCTGTGTTCAAACATCAATTGGTATGGAATCCAAATCATTTTAAATAACCACCATCTATTATATGGTCTGCTATTGGTATCAAGGTCACCATTAAACATAAATGATGCGAAAACGTAGGTAAACATCAAAACCATTGTGATTTTAATGTCTGATGTGATGAGATAAGCACCGATTCCCACTATTGGCGCAGTTATGGTACTTATTTTGTCATGTGTCTTACCGCAAGGCATATCAATTAGTTTTTATTTTAATGATATTATACGAAAATAATCTGAAAAGGTTACGTTTTCGTACAACTGTGTTCGAATTCGAACGATAATTAAAAATCCAAATTCGATATAAATTTCTATTAATTAAAGACTTATGTGGTTTGGCATTGCGTTTGTTTAATACTGGTTAAACACGTAATTATGAATAAAAATAAAATCATTGGGACGCTTATATTAATCACATTACTACTCATTTCGTCTCAAATAATAAGTGAGGTGAAAAGCGAATCAAATAAAAATGTTGTTCAGGAAGACGAACTCGTACTTGAAGACTGGATGACCGAGCCATTCATAACAGACACTGTAAAAACTGAAAGCCATGTATAGATTGAGAAAAGTAAGTGGGAAAGAAAAAAGAATATTTGGTGTATGTGCGGGAATCAGTAAATATATCGACCCAGATATCGACCCCGTAGGACTTAGAATATTATGGGTTATCCTCACGATATTCGCAGCACCCCCAATGATTATCTTGTATCTGGTGCTTGCCATTGTCTTGAAACCAGAAAACCACGGTATTGAGAAAGAAAAACAAACGGGTGTTGAATAGTTATTGGGTTTCCGAGTATTTATGGTAAAGTGTAGTTATGGAAAATTTTTATCCCGTAGTCGTAAAAAAAGACGGCACAGTTATTCACGATATATTTGCTTCGGGTCACAGAGACCTTTTAAATAAGTATTTGAGTCCTGCTGAGATAGCTGAAAAAGATTATTTTGTGGGTCAATACCGACCAAAAGAAAGTCATAGACTTGATGACGTGGATAACTACACGTTAATAAATAATAAACTATATTTTCCCGATTGGTTCACAGGTGATTTCCAGAAGAAAGTCATGTCGGAACTCAAAGACGTAATCGCTAACATGATTATCAGGGGTAGAAAAAAACTCTTATTGCATGATGGCGTGATAATGAATAGGATGACACGTGTTGAAGAAGCCAAACATAGTGTGATTTTCGCCATGTATGATGAAGCCAGAGTTAATAATATTGATGAATCCACGGTGGTTAAACACATGACAGACGATGCGTTTATCGGTAAAATGAAAGACGGAAGTCGTGTTGATGAAATGATGGGTTTCGCTAAAGTCAAGGAAATGCAGGGCTATTCGAAAATCGTTAAGATGTATGGTAGAGCCAAAGTCGGTGAAATGCGTGACCATGCGAGAATCGGTGTGTTGAAAGGCGATAGTAATATCATGGAAATGCATGACCAGAGCAAAGCCGATAGACTGAAACACATGTCGAGGGTAGATGAGATGCACGACCACACCGTTATTGATGAAATGTGGGAATGGACTGTTGTGGGAAAAATGTTTGACTACGCCCGAATTAATTTCATGGACGAAGACAGTAAGGTTATGGAAATGTTTGGTGACAGCATGATTGACCAGATGTACGGAAATTCAGTTGTGGAAAGACTCTATGAAAACTCGTTGGTGCGTAAACTCAATGACGCAGCACAGATACTAAGTAAGGAATTATAATTGATATCAGAACAGAATCAGGGGACAGTCAATCTGCTGTCCTTTTTTTTTGTTTAAATCCTTGCATATCTAATTTATTCTCCATATATTTGTTACCATGTTAAAAACATATACGCTATACGAAGTACTGGAAACCAATAACATGTTTCAATTAAAATATGTCGTGGAAGCCGAACACGGTTTCGAAAACAAGGGAATGGAAGTTGGAAAAGAATATCAGATAACCGTTAGGAAAGAATAAGACATGAAAACCAAAGAAATCATAGAACTCGGACAGAAACTCGGCTTACCATTTAATCCCGAAACGAATTTTGATGATTCGCTTGAAAAAAAATATGTGGTTTTTGATGGCGTAAATGGTCAGCGTTTTGAGATTGATGGCAACGAAATGGGTGATGACGAGATACTCGGTAGAATGGGAGACGCTCTGAAACTAATGGGCAGGAGACAACTCAAGTTGGAATTACGTACATTATTAAATATAACCAGTGATAACTAAACCCAATATCGATAGATACAGGAAGAAAAGCGTTGTGGGTCGAATCACAACACACAGTAGAAGAACGAGATTCGCTTTACTCAAACAGTTTTGTTACTTCGGTAAGGAACACGATTACATCGAAATCACGGAATGGAAAAACGGTGAGGGATTTGATGTGGATATTAACGGCAGGAAATCCGAACGCATACAGTTAACATGGGGAGAATTTAATGCGATTAAAGTACTGGTAAAAACATTGAGAGAAGAATGACTAATAGAAAATTAAAACTGGAAATCCAAGACCCCGTGGGAAACGTGGCAACAACACACCATTTCTACTACAATGCGGGTCAAAACAATAAACTCGTGCTAATAGTAGATGAAAGAGTTTTTAATTTAAAACCCAATGGCACGCCTATAAATGATAAATCAAAAGAAAATAAAAAATAGTGGATATTATTGCAAAATTTGAATTCGGAATCGAAGTACAGGACTTGATAACAGGTTTTAAAGGCGTAGTCGGTGGACACGCACGCTACATCACGGGATGCGACCAGTATCTGGTGCAACCAACAATGGGAAAAGACGGCAAGTACCCCGACAGCGCATGGGTGGACGAAGGCAGACTCAAGGTCGTAAAAAAAGGCAGGAAAGTCAATATGCGGGACGTGGAGTCTGATAGTGGTGAGGGTTGCGATAGTTGCCAAGCACCAACCAAATAACTTTAAATCCGCATGATAATCTAAACCCAGAGTTTAAGTTGTCATGATATAAGAGCGAAGCCGTCCGGTTCCCTAAAGATTATAAAAAATTATAAAATATTATGAAAGTCAAAACCAAATTCGATGTCGGAGACACTGTGTATTTTCTAAGCGCAGAACCCGATTACATCGACCAGAACAACAGCGACCACCATCTCAAGATAGGAGAGGTATTTGTTATCAAAGGAAAAGTGGGTAACATTCATATTACGGGGAAATCAGAGAACAAATACGATGTGGAATACCGTGTGTGCATCAGAGCACTTGGTGGCGTAAATGAAATCGGGGTGCATGAAAGCATGTGTGCATCAGATATCGTGCAACTCGGAGTAAATGTAAGTAATTGTTATTACGTAAGCGGAAAAAATCAAGAAACATTATGTCAGAACAACAATTCAAAGAATATCTAAAGAGTATTGGGGGTCTCGTCAATGGTTGGGGAGAAGACCGTGACCCAATCATGTCCAGACATTTTTGTAGCGTAGGTGATGGCTGGTTACAGCTATTACATGACTGCATAGCGGAACTACTGGTTGCTGGTTGGGATAAACACATCACGCAAATCAAAGAAAAGTTTGGTGGACTCCGATTTTATATTGGTAGTGGTAGTGAAGAGATTCACGACATCATCACGAAGTACGAGAACCTGAGTTACGAAACCTGCGAGGTCTGTGGTGAGAAGGGCAAACTGTATCACAACATGCCTTGGTACAGAACCCTATGTGATAACCACTACAAAGAACTGGTAATCGAGAAGACTCAGGATGCCATACAATCTGGTGTGAATCGTGTCATGGGTTCGGGAGTACCTATCGAAATTAAAAACGTATTAAGCCAAAACAAATACCGTATGTGGGAAACCAAAGTTTATTGGGAAATACCTAGTATACATCGTAGTGAGATTTTCGATGACGTACTGACATGCCTGAAAAACTGTGAAACATATCTCAATGCACTCAGTAAAGAAGAAAAACAAGAATATCGAAATAAACTGGGTCACGATGTTTAGAATATTTAGGAAAAATAAGAAGATGGATTTCGGCATACCCACAGGCGAAGATTTGAAACGTGCGGGTGGAGACCTTAGTCTGGCTTTTGGTGATGATGTTAAAGTCGAGGCAGCCAAACCAAAGATAGACAGGTTTTTAATTAAAAACCGATGGCTTATAGCACCTATATTATATCTGGTTGTTTGTGTCTGGACATTCTTTACTGCAACACTAAGTATTGGTGGCAATGTGTTGCCTCAAGCCGAAGCAGGGATGTATGGACTCCTAACATTACACGTAATGGGTTTAATAGCGGTTGTGGGTGCTTATGTATTACATTGGATTGTGGAACTTATTTCTAAACTTTTTAAATAATGGCTAAGAAAGTCTGGGTAACATATGACCCGTTATTGGAAAAAGTGGTTTGTGTACATGATGCACCAGATTGTCTTTGTGAAGTCTGTAAACCATTGTGGAACGAAAGAGTAAAAGATAAACGATATCATCTCGAAGAACATGTGTTTGAGATTAAGAAATTTAGAAGAAATATAAATTAAATATTATGGAAACACAATTTGAAAAAGAACTTGCTGAACTCATTAACATCCATAGCTTGGAAAATGACAGCGATACCCCAGACTTTATTTTGGCGAAATACTTACAGACTTGCTTGGATAACTTCAATGCTGCTGTGAAACAACGTGAAGAATGGTACGGCAGACATAAAAAAATAACCGACCTTCCTGTTGATATCCCGTTTCCCACAGAAGAACAGATACCAATCGATTTAGATGCAGGTGAACCTATTATTGATTACGACAGCACTGGTAACCCACCACCAGATATCTTGCCAACTCAGACCAGTACGGATTTCGGTGATGAATTAGAAGATTTACCAGAATAAAACCAAGACCGATGGCAAAAAATAAAATCAAAAGAATCGCTGATACAGCTTTTTAATCACGCATGTACGTATTTATGTACATGAATATCACTGAACTTATAAAAGAAGAAATAAAATGCTTTAATGAAGGTGTCGGTGATAGCTATGCTCAGAAACGATTTGGAATCGCTAACCAAGAACAGGAATTCGAAAAACAGTTTCAACAACGGCAACAAGCTCAGAACAACAATCCAGAAAACGGACAACTTGTAGGAGCAATTGTAGATGGTAAAAAAGAACGGGTTCAGGTATACAAAAACCCCAAGTCTTTAAAGAATTTCGAAATCGGTGTGAGAGCAGTCACTGATAGACGTGGAAATCTATACGTGGCACAACATGATAAAGATTTCGTTCATGCCGATTTTCAACAAGTGCTTAGAACCGATGTCATGGATGCCTCGGCATTCGTGCGTTGGATAAGAATAGGAACTGATGTCTTCAGTGCCAGCTATGGCTTTAGTGGAGAACATCAGGGCATAGCATCGGAAAAAACCTACGACCTTGAAGCATATCGACAAAACCTGTTTAAATTACATCCGTTTAAATTCTTTATACAATGAGAAAAGCAGGACTCCTAAGAGAAGTTCAACGTAACCGCATGTTGGAAACCGCAGGTATAAATGCTGTTGCTGGTGTTAATCTCATAAGTGTGGATATCCAACCTGAATACGAACAGGCATTCGATTTTAAACTCTGGGAATTTCTTGCTTTCGTTAATAACAACATAGAACAAATGAACTCCATGACCTTCCTTTATAATGGCGCAGATACTCTGGGAATGATAGCTGAAACCGAATATCAGATGTGGCTGGTTGAAAACGGCTTGGAAGAAGAGAATCTTAACTATTGCAGATTCTATGACAAAGGTTATGCGTTTTTTAGATACTGCATGGACAAAGGCATCGATGATGACGATATCGTGAAGTTCGTTAAGTTCATGGTGAAAAACGATATAAACGACAGCCGAGATATTGATGAAGCAAACTGGCAAGAATTTATGGCATGGGCACAGGTAGATGAGTCGGAAATCCGAGACCTTTTAGAAAACGCAAGTGATATGATAAACATACCTGATTTAATGGACTTCTTAGAGAACTACGGTGGGAGAATCAGTATCTGTGGTGGTGGTATCAACGAATGCATGAAAGAAGTGGAAATCGCATTACAAGCAATGGAAAAACCGTATCAGGTCTTAACTGCTTATACTTATTAATTATAATCACTAATTATCCTTGTATATATTCTTTATTTTAAATATATTTGCGGAAATAACTTTATGTTAAAACATATTAATGACTCATATCAATGAAACATTAAATCAATACTATATTGAAAGCTGTATAGATACATTAGAAAATAGAATTCCAGATAATTCTTTAGACTTAGTGTTGACTTCCCCACCTTATGACGATATCAGAAGCTATAATAATAATTATAGTTTTGATTTTGAAACCATCGCCAAATTATTATCCCAGAAACTTAAACAAGGTGGTGTGATAGTCTGGGTGGTGGGTGATGCAACAATTAAAGGCAGCGAAACAGGAACAAGTTTTAAACAAGCACTATACTTTAAAAACGAATGTGGACTCAGACTTCATGACACAATGTTGTTTGAAAAAAATACAACAAGTTTTCCAGCAAGACGCACTGGCAAACGCTATAGCCAGATATTCGAATACATGTTTGTCTTTAGTAAAGGTATACCAGCAACAGCGAATTTAATTTGTGACAAACCTAATCGCTGGGCAGGGACTACTAATTTCGGTCAGAAAAAAGACAGAGGTAAGAATGATGAATTAGTTAATGTGAAAAAGTTCAAACCAATTCCTGATTTCAGTCCAAGAAACAATATCTGGAAATATACCACGGGAAAAGGTTTTAGTGGCACAGATGACATCGCCTACCAACATCCTGCGGTGTTCCCAGAGCCATTAGCTCATGACCACATTATTACATGGACAAATGCTGGTGATGTGGTTTATGACCCATTTTTAGGTTCAGGGACTGTAGCTAAAGTCGCAAAACAATTAGGAAGAAATTTTATCGGGTCGGAAATTAATGCTGAGTATGAGCATATTATAAAAGAAAGATTAAATTTTTAAAAAAAGTTTAATGTTTTTGTAACCTTTTTTGTTATTCATCGTATAACACTGAAATAAAGACTGAAATATTAAACATTGAAAATTTAAATTATGAAAAAGAAAAAATTGGAAATCGGAACACTGAAAAAAGGTAAAAGTAAAAAAACTTTATCACCTAAAAAACCTTTGACATCTGTTATGTATAATGGTGTGGAAATTAAAATCAAACAGTTAATTGATACCGAAGTCAGATTAACGTATGATATGAGTATTTTTGCAAAGTATCGATATAATAGAGGTGTTAAAGATAACGGAGTTGTGAAAATCATTGATTCGGCAAAAGAAAATGGTTGGGTGACACCACTTATTTGGGTAAATAGTAACATGGAAATATTAAGAGGTCAACATTCGGTGCTTGCTGCTGGAATAATGGGACTTCCTGTGTATTATGTAATAAGCGAAAATCTGACACCAGAAGAACTTGTTGCGTTGGAAACCAGCATACGATGGAATGATTTAAATGCGTTAACCGCTTATGCTGATAATGGTAATTCAAACGCAAAAAAAATTCTAAATTATTTTAATGATATCAAACTTTCATTAAAGGGTAAAATGAGTAAAACTCATAAAGTACCAACAATTCCACAATTATTGGCAATTCTATATAAAAATCCCAGATATACTTCGGGAATAAAAGCCAATGGTGGAATTACTCTGTTTAAAAACCTCGAACCCTTTATGATTAATACCGATTTAATGAAGGTTATTGATATCTTTAGTTATGCACAAAAAAATTGCATGCCCGAAGGTGTTAGCATTAGACGACAATACATTTCAAATGCATTAATTAGTTTTGTCTTTGACGATAAGGAAAATGTCGACTTAGATAGGTTGCGTAGTAAATTAAGTAATTTTAAATTTTTTGGTGAGAAAACCGTAGTCGATTATAAGAAACAATTAAAAGCATTATATTCATAAATAATAAACAGAAATCTCAGGGACAGTCCCTGAGATTTCGCAATTAATACATAATGAAAAACTCAGGTAAGATATTCGAAAACCGAATCGAAAAAATAATGTTGTCAACACATATGTTTAGTGATAACGTTTTTAATCCAGATAAAAGTTTTCTTAACGTCTATAATTATTCCGAATTCAAAAAAATCTATCCAGATTTTGAAACCGTAGTTAGTAACGATATAAATCAAATTTTTTTATTTAAAAACTATCCATTATTTAATGGTCTCGATGAAAGCATTGAATTCTGCATCAAAACTACCTACAATGACGTTATTAGTGATTGTTATATTGAAAACAAATTTAATGATGTCGGTGGTACAGTATATCAGAAACTCTATCATTATTTTCAACAACATAGTGAAACACATGGAAACAATAGTAATTCTTTCATGGTTTTAGTATATGACGGAAAGCAATTTAATGACGATACAAAAACTAAAACCCATGTCGAAAATATCAGAGAATCTCATATTAATTTTAGTTTTAAACACTTGATTCTAAATGTTGAGGATTTTAATGTGTTTTTGAAAAAATTGGAAGCCAGTAATGACATGAAGACTGTTTTTGCTGAAATGAAAAACGAAGGGTATTAATACCTAACACTCGGTATCTACAATTAACAACTCGTTTCTGCTAATCACAAAATTTTTTTTAGAATTTTTTTGACTTCTGAATAAGAGGCTAAGTGCCTGATTCTCAGGTTTTTGTAAATTTTTTTAGAATTTTTTTGAGTTTTAAAAATCTCTGGCGATGCTGTCGATGTAGTACCCCCACCTTATATGGGGGGGTCTACCCCCCCCTAGACGGGGGTGGGATACGGGGATTACCCCTGTGGCTGCATAGCATATCCATTAGCTAACTATCTGCTTGTGGCTGGTGTGCTGATATGGTTGAAGACCTGACTGTCTTAAACAGGCTTAAAACGAGCAAAAAATAAAGGTAACACTATTTAGAACAAGTCTGTATTAGTGTTACCCTTATTTAGAATGGTTCTGTATTACTTCGCTCCCTGTATGCTATATGTTACACCCTTAAATTTTAGCTTTCTCACATTATCCAAACTTATTTCTCTATGATAAACTGCTTTCTCAACACCCTGATATTTTGCGGGGTCAGATTTTGGGAAATAAGGTTTAAGCAATGCAACGGGGATAAAGTTTAATACCGTATCAAAATGAAATGCTTTAAAACTTTGTTGCATCTTATAAGTAAGATAAAAACTTTCTTTTTCAACATGGGTACTTAAAGCCGTAGATAATCTTTTTCCTTTACCGTTCCAAAGTTGTTTGCTCATAAAATCAGCAATTTCGTTTTCTCTTTCTCTTTGGTTGTTCACACTATTTTCGTACTTGTAACCTATCATACAGCCAATATTAGCTATCTTTGTTACTTCGCCAAACCTTTGTTTACCCTCTTTATTAATCTTTGGAGAAGTGACGTATTGCAGGCTTGCAGGTTGTGCGCCATGATTCCAATTTAATAACATTGCTTTCAGTTGTTCGATTGTGATTGTTACTTTTTTCATGATATTGGTTTTTAATTAAAAATTGTGTTTCTGTGTTTGTCTTATACTATCTTTAACGAAAGTTATTTGATTTGGTTACGTTTTTTTGTACTTATTTTTCAATTATTTTCAGTTATTACTCTAACATTCTGATTTTCAAGTACATTGGTTAATGCTTCAAAGAAAATATTTCTGTTATCAAAGATTTTTTCTTTGTTGTTTTCTGTTTTCTTACTAATTCTATAAATATATCCAAAGAAATAATCTTTTTGAATATTAAGATGAAAATCTACATACCATGTATTAAAATCTGTTTCAATTTCAACATTACCATTTTTAGCATTCAATTCTATTGCTTGTATTAATTTTGTTTTGCTCATAATAATAGGTATTAATTTATGTTTGTCTTATAGGTTTGTTTACGTATGAAAGGCATGAATAGTTACAGTAAATCGTACATTATTGACGAACGTATGTAACTGAGTGACGAATATCATTAAATCAGGGACAAACGTACATAATGAAAATAATTTAAAATAGTTGGATAAAAACGTAACCTTTTTGCTTGAATTACGTAAACATAGTTAACTGAGAGATACAGACACAAAAAAATTGCAGTTATATAATATAGATATGAGCTTATTTAGAACCGATACAAATAGTAAAATAACTTCAAATTAATGTAACCTTTTGTAACCTTATACGTAAACTATACCAAAACCAAAACAAAATTATTCATTAATACCTTACTACCATGACAACAAAAGTAACAGATTACAGCGAAGCGCAAATTAATAACTGGTCAAAAAATCAGGCAATTGTTGCAGAACTTTATACAAAGCATTACGATAAGATTTTCAGTTATGTAAAGTATATTGTAAAAGACGAACACGACAGCGAGGAAGTAACCAATGACGTTTTTGATAAGGT
>Ga0307980_1000878_pt1 | contig 12927 bp, 14 predicted proteins | sample OrgLakmetage1060_FD_201817 | JGI IMG/M metagenome (GOLD analysis project Ga0307980, IMG submission 201817) | Saline water microbial communities from Organic Lake, Antarctica - #1060 | ecosystem: Environmental > Aquatic > Non-marine Saline and Alkaline > Saline | place: Antarctica: Organic Lake... | reverse complement strand
CCTACCAGTTTCAGCCAGTTGGGAATGGCACTGGACCGCTTCCTCGTTCCAGTCTTCACCTGTTCAAGGTTCCGCTGCCAGCCTGCCGTGACTCTTCTCGATTTCTGTTGGCTCTCAGCATGTGCGAGGTTGAAGGCCAGCACGATCCGAATGGCCACGCCCATGTCCTGTTGCAGGTCCTCGAAGGTGTACTTCTGATTGTCGTTGAGCGTGACTACATCCACGCCATTCGACAGGATGCTTCCAAGTAGCATCTGGCCTCGCCACTGGTTCTCCCGAGACAGGCGGTCCAGTGCCTCGATCACCAGCGCAGAACCTCGCGGGATCAGGCCGTCCTCAACTGCCTTGAGAAACCTCCCGAGGTCGCCAATGGTGCTGTTGTCGCCCTTGTAAGCTGAAACCCCAAGATCGCTGAAGGATGTCTCAGAGAACTGGTAGCCGTTCTCCTCTGCCCACTGCTTCGCCCTGTTGATCTGGTCAGCCTTCTTGATGTCCTTCACCTGCTGGGCGCTGGAGAAGCGAAGGTAGCTTAGGGCGAGAGGCCTTTGCTGCTGTTCGTTCATTGAGGTGGTCATGGTCAGGGTCTCCTGTCTATTCGTGCCCTTCTATACCTCCCCCATCTAACAAACATCAAGAGGTTTGTGATAAAATCTGCATAGTGAGAGGTAGCCCCCCGGGCCTTCAACCTTTTTCTGGCCGCGGCGCAACCCCCATGGGGGGACTGGCGGGAAGGCTCACGTATATATGGTCCAACAGATATCTCCCCCAAAATGAGCCGGGGCGAAACTCGAGCAACCCCTGAGTACCACCACAGCTTTTCAGACCACAAACCCAGCCAGCAACCCACGGAAAGCTGTGCAATGCGGAAATTAAATCTGTGCGATGGTTAGTGCTTTCATTTTATATTGAAAAGTGGTGCCCAGTGGTGGAAGCGAACCATCGATATGAGCATTTTCAATGCAAATGGCAGTATATTAATGTTCAATCACAGTTAGTTTTAGTGACATATTTTCGATGTGCGCAAAAGTGTGTTTTGGGTGTTTGGCTTTGAACTGGGTAGGAAAGCTGTGTTCACTAATGTGTTTTAGACAGCGATGGTAACAGAGCATTACGAATATCTATTTAGATGTGCGCAGGTCACGTTTCGAGCCCAGACGTTCCAATAGTCTCTGCGTGTGCGATCAGGTGTAGCGTGGAAGGGAATCGAGTTTGCCTGATCACTTTCCAAAAACGTCTCCCAGCTGGAGGTGCTTTCACACAAACTCACTTGCGCCAAGCGCCAAGGCTCGAGAGTTTTGTCCATCCTTTGCATAGTGGCTCCGTTTTGAAGCGATGTTATTAGCGCCACCGCACCAATGATGGGAGCAATCAACCACCGACTAAGCTTTCTCATACCGAATTGCACGACTGGGATAAAAATCAGCATGACGGCCCACCCAGCGTAACGCGAATCCAGATAGGCGCAAGCTTTTGGCGAACTGCACCAGGCTTGGTACTTTGGCAAAAGCGCGATTGGCACAGTAAGCGCTAACATGATAATCAACGAAAGTGTTACAAGCGAAAGAACGGGACTGGGAGTTTGATCCGTTTTCACTTGCCCAGTTATTATGTACGCAACGCTGCTGACAAATAAAGCGCATAGGGCGGATCTTGCGTAGTCCAAAGGCTGTAAAAAATCAAATCTAATGGGAAAATCCGCTGGGCCCAGAACCGTCCCATTCAAGGAGTGGTATGCTACTATAGACAGAACTTTGTCAAGGCGCATCTCCGCCGAAACTTCAGTATAGTCACCAGTACCAAGGACGTTTCTGACCACTAAGTGACCGGCCAGGGCGGCGATGGCTATCCAAACCCTAATATCTCTGTTCAATAAGCGAATACTTCGAGCATCGCGGATAAGCTCAAAAAGTATGAGCGCTCCGCCAAGAAGTAGCGTGTACTCACTTGAGAGCATAGCCAACAGGCAACCGATTGCTGCGAGTATCCTTACGGCCCCATGGAATTTCTTTATAAGGAGTAGGCAGGATAAGAGAACAATTATCTGTATCGATGGAAAGAGTGGATAACTGGTTGGCGGCATGTGAAAAAACCGCAAGGGTGTCATGGCGATGAACAGAAGGGCAAAGAGAAGCGCTACCTGTGGAGTGATCCGTTCCTTCACCCAAAGCGCGAAGAGAAGAGCGCTGCCGAGAAACACGAGAATATTTAGAACTCTTATAAGCAATGAATCAATGTTCAGGTTTCCCAGAACCATGATCGGGATCGAGATAAACTCCCCAAGTTTCGACTTCCAAAGTGCTGTGTCCCAGCCAATCGCAAGCCAGTCTTGGGCCGTCTGAGTGTAACCATAATACTGGAACAGAACATCATCCGCCGTCAGATAATATCCTTGCAGAAATGGCAAAAACTGCAAAACGCAGGCACTTGAAAGAAACAGTAAAAGTGCAGGAGAAGCTACCCGGTTTTGAGAAATTTTCATATTAAGAAGCTCCTGCAGTCTGGGGCAAATTCAGAATGGAGGGTCCCATACGGATCAAAGGCGAAGCTCCTTAAAAACCCGTTCTGGGATATTGCGTATAATCATCATGATCAACTGCCAGATCGGCTTCACATAGACGATGTTTTGTTTCTTCTGCACAGCATTGAACACGGTGTTCGCCACTTTTGCGGGCTGCGCAGTGAGCTTGGCGGGCAAATCCATGCCCTCTGTCATTTTGGTGGTAACAAAGCCCGGCAGTACGGTAATGACATGCACGCCCCGTTTTGCGAGCCTGTTGCGTAAGCCTGAGAGGAAGGCGGTGAACCCGGCTTTTGCTGAGCCATAGACGTAGTTCGTTGCTCGTCCACGCTCGCCAGCGACAGAGCTGATACCAACCAAACAGCCTGAACCACGTTCATCAAAACGATTGGCTAGCACAGCGAGAATGCTGGCAGGACCCTCATAGTTGCTGCGCATCACCAGTGATGCGGCTTGAACGTCACGCTCGTTCTCTGACTGCTCGCCCATATAGCCCACGGCGCAGACAGCGATTTCTGGTAGCGCTGGCAGTTGTTCTACAAAGGCGTTGTGCGAAGCAATGTCCAAAGCGTCGAACTCGTGCAAGGTCACTGTCACTTGATAGCGCAGTTCAATATCCGATTTATCTGTTGTCAAGCTGTCAGCCTTTCGGGCTGCGAGTTGGATATCATAGCCGCCTGTGGCAAAACGGTGCGCGGCAGCCATGGCGATATCGCTACGGGCTCCCAAGATGAGCACTGTACCTTTGCTCATAGCCCCAGCCTTTCTGATTGCGCCGAGCCAAACGCGGCAGAAGCGGCTTCGGAATTTCTATATGACGAGTAGTCTTGCGCACGGGGCTCTGATTGCTGGAACATATCACGTGACATACGGCTGTCTTTGGCGAGGTAAAACCGCCCACCGTGTTGCACTGTGATACTGTCCAAATGCTCCATAAGCGCCAATGTGTTCCTATTTACGGGAAAATCCAAAGCAAGTGTATAGCCTTCCATTGGGAATGAGAACCTGCTGTCTTGTGCTCCAAAACGTTTCAGAACGGCTAAGAATGAGCCAGCGCCAGCACTTGCGATAGCAGAGAGCAGTGCCCGCAATCCCTCATCAGCTTGTTGCAAGGGCAGAACGCATTGGAACTGAGCGAAGCCACGCCGTCCGTAGATTTTGTTCCATCCCTGTATTGCGTCGAGCGGATAGAAATAGCTGTCCCAGTCCACCAGCTGCTGCCCCCGATTGCGTTGTCCATTCCAGTAGTAGAGCGCATTGAAGGCTCGAACGCTCAGACTGTTCAGGACCCAGCTTGGGAACTCTGCAGGTATGCTCAGTTTGCGCTTGAGCGATATCTGCAGCGGTGTTTTACGATACTGTGACGGAACAGCGGCCGCTTCAGCATGCTCCCCCAGCATCACCAGTGAGCGCCCCATGGATTTGCCCTGCTGCAAACAGTCAATCCATGCCACAGAATATGTCGCATCATGTGACTGCTCAAAAAGCTCAATGGCATGGCTGATGTTCTCTGCCACCAATGTGCGTTGCTCAATCCAAGCAGAACTAACTGGCCGCAGTTGAATAGCCGCGCGGAGAACAATGCCGGTGAGCCCCATGCCACCCAAAGTCCATTCAAACAGCTCTGTGTTCTCAGTGGCAGAACAGCGCTCAATGCGTCCCGCACTAGTGAGTAGCTCTATCCAGTTCACGCAGTTGGCAAAACTGCCGTCCTTGTGATGGTTCTTGCCATGCACATCCGCCGCAATCATGCCGCCCAGTGTGACAAACTTGGTGCCAGGGGTGATAGAGGGAAACCAGCCACGCGGCAAGAACGCATCAATGATATCTGCCAGCAATACGCCCGCTTCTGCCACCAACTGTCCACGCTCAGTGTCAAACGCCAGCATGCGATTGAAGTGTTTCATATGGATGGTGTTTTGAGCGCTCACAGCGCTGTCGCCATAAGCTCGTCCATTCCCACGGGCGATAGCATTGCCCTGCAGAACTTGTGCTCGCAGCGCCTCGAAGTTGCGCGGAGCACTCTGTTTCGCGTCAATGCGCGGATATCGTCCCCAGCCCGACAGTGTCATGATGCTTGCGCCAGTTCTGTGTCAGTGAACACAAAGCGGCGGTCTAAGTTGTATTTGACGACATAGCCAATGCTGAGCCCGATAACAGCGCCCAGTTCACGCATCGCGTCTGTTTGCCATAGAAGCCAAAACGCAGTTTCCGTGCCCCAAAATATCGCTGTAGTGACGATGCCCATCGCGGTGTAGAGCGAGAACCGCTTACCATGGGCTTTCACGCCGACACTCATGTCACCAAATATCCAGCGCTTGTCTAAAATGTACTTGAGCACCAAGCCCACCATAGTGCCCGCACCAACTGCCAGTACAAACAGTGTGCCGCTGTCGCCAAACCAAAGCACACCGCGCTGTGTGACGAGGTTTGCCAGCGTCGCTAAAACAGCGAAGAACGCATAGCGAAGAACCAGTGTGTGCAGCGTCATATTGAGGTGCCTATCACTGCAAATGCAAGCATCAAAACAAAAGATATCTGGCTGACCCCATCTTTGGCAGCAAACACGACTGGGTCGTCGTGCATCGAGCCGCGATGGGTAATCAACACCATCCGCGTCAGCCAATAAAGCAACACGCAGCAGATGCCCCAAAGTGCGGACGGATAGGCGTAGAGGTCCACCACAGACGGTGAGTTCACGTACAGCGCCATCACCAGCACCGACACATATCCAGCTGCCAAGCCTACCATACTGATGATGGGCAAATCCTCGACGTGATAGCCCCGCCCTTTCGCCGTCAATTCGCCGCGCTTCGCCATGTCCACCAGTTCAACTTGACGTTTCACAGCAGCGAGTGAGAAAAAGAAGAAGATAGAGAAGGCGAGCAGCCATAAAGAAAGCTCGATGCCCGTTGCTACACCGCCAGCGAGGATACGCATGGTGTAGAGCCCCGCTAAAACGCAGATATCTATAATAATTTTGCGTTTCAAATACATCGAATACGCCGTGGTGAGGACATAATACGCCGCCAGTGTCAGCAGGAACACCCAGCCCAGCAAAGCTGCTACCAGTATACCCGCTCCCAGCATAGCCAATGCCAGCACACTGCCATGTGCGATGGGCACTGCACCCGATGCAAATGGACGCAATTGCTTGCGTGGGTGTGCTCTGTCCGCATTCAGGTCCAGCAAATCGTTCAGAACATAGACGCTGGATGCAACAAGGCTGAACGCAATGAACGCCAGCACGCTGCTCATAGCCGTTGCCATATCGAACTGATGTGCAGCCAGCATGGGCAGGAATATCATTAGGTTCTTCAGCCACTGATGCGGGCGCAGCGCCTTGATGTAGGGGCGCAGGGATTTCGCCGTCGTTGCCAAGTGCTCAATCGGCTTGCCGAGACGCTCAGCCTGTTGACGCACAGACGCTGACGCATTCACCGTCACCACCTTGCCGGACACCTGCCAGACAGGCAAATCAGCCGCGGCGTCACCCATGTAGCAGAACTTTCCGTCACCAAAGCGTTCCACAAGAAAGGTAGCTTTGGCGGGACCTTTGAGATTGTTCTCAGTGTTTGAGCCATGCACTTCGTCAAAAATCTGCAGATGTTCAGCGATGTGCTGGGCAAGAACCTGATTGGAGGCTGTCACCAGCGCGGTACGTCCACCCTGCGCTTTATGGGCTTGAATATAGGCAACAACTTCGTCGTCGTATGGTAGCGAGGTCGCGTCGATATCAGCTTCGGAACTCAAGTAATTCTTCAGTGCAGCTTTGCCTCGCCAAAGTGCAGCTATGGACAAAAAGGGGCTGTACCAGTTTCTGCCACAAGCGCTCCAAAAGCTCTCAAACAGCATGTCGGACTTGAGGAGCGTGCCGTCTAAATCAACAACCAGCATATCTTTGGCATCGATACTCATAAAGGTTCACGCTGCCTGTAATGTTTCAAGAGTTTCTCTCCGGTGACTTTCTCGGCCTTCCAGCGCTCAGAATGAGGCGTAATGCAGTTGCAATTGCAATAGCGCACTTATCGCAGGACGCGTCCACGAGGCCGTGGGTAGGCGTGTAGTTGTTGTGTGCGCGTTCCAAAGCTGGATTCTTGAAGTCACCATTCACCATCTGATCGGTCCTTACCCATTACTCCGCCAACCTATTGATAATCAAGAACAGCTTTGAAAGCTACAGCATGCTTGAAGCCATCCGTATTATTTTTGGAATGAAGCGGCGTTGTTGCAGAACTATCCCGGTGAAGGATTCACTTCGTGAATCCATGCGGTTACAGAGGCTGCATGAGCAAGCCCCCTCCTGCCCGCTATCGCACGACGAACTGGTCCAGCTACAACGCGTCGCTGCGCAAGCGGGGGGCTCTGCTGATCTGGGTCGACAAGGATATGACCTGGCGCGCGCCGCGTGACGGGCGACCCGGACGGCCAGCGGTGTTTTCCGATGCGGCAATCCAGTTCTGCCTGTCGATCAAAGTGCTGTTCAGGCTTCCCTTGCGCCAGACCGCAGGCATGGTGGCCAGCCTTCTGAAGCTGGCGGGGCTGGACTGGCCGGTGCCGGACTTCTCCACGCTGTGTCGGAGGCAGAAAACCTTGGCCGTTCAGGTTCCGTATCGCCGTGCAGACGAGCCGCTGAACCTGCTCGTGGACAGCACCGGGATCAAGTTCCTCGGCGATGGTGAATGGCAGGCGCGCAAGCATGGCCCGCAGGGCCGTCGCCAATGGCGCAAGGTGCACCTTGCCATGGACCCGGCCACATCCGACATCCGAGCGGTGGAATTCACCCCCAGCCGCGACGGCGACAGCCCCGTGCTGCCAGACCTGCTCGGCCAGGTCCCGGCAGACGAGCCGATCGGCACGGTGACGGCGGATGGCGCCTATGACACGCGCCGTTGCCACAAGGCCATCATCGAACGGGATGCCGTTCCAATCATCCCGATCCGGAAAAACGGCCGCCTGTGGAAGGACGACGGCCCGGCGGCACGCGCCCGCAACGAAACCCTACGCGCCACCCGATACTATGGGAGGGCGTTCTGGAAGCGCTGGACGGGCTATCACACCCGAAGTCGGGTCGAAGCGAAAATGCGCTGCCTGAAAGCCTTCGGCGAGCGCATCGCCGCAAGAGACCCCGACCGCCAGACCGCCGAAATCCACATCCGCATCGCCCTCATGAACCGCTTCAACGCCCTCGGCACCGCCGAGATCGTCCGCGTGGCATGACGTCAGCGGGGAAAGGGGCACTCACACCTCAGGCCTGAGTTCTGCAACAATGCCGAATGAAGCCATCCGTATTATTTTTGGAATGAAGAGCATCAAATTCGGGCCAGTGAGCATGAAAGGCCGGAAGACAGACACAAGCGATGTCTGCTCCAGCGTTTCAGATTGAGATCGGGACTTCCAATATGAGGGGCCTCAGGTGGACAAGCCGCCCGGCTCGTTAATCTAGCCAATGTTCTCGTGGCGGTGTTTTCGGTCAGTGGTTGATCAAAGGCTGCTAATACCCATACTGGAGGCGAGCGTTCTGCCCATGTGACTGTTGATGCTCACACCCCTGTCAAAGCAGATTTGCGATAGTGCGATCTTGCGCTTGGTGTCTCGCTTGTCGCTTGTCACGCGGTGGCGACCGTCGATTGAGGACAGCACCTCATCCTCCTTAGGGTCACACAGGGGGATGTTGTGGTGTAGGTCGAGTGCATCCACACGCTCCTGCACTTCTTTGCAGGTGCGGGAGACCCTCTCGAAGTCAACCTCTGAGGCATCTTGGGTACCACCCTCAGGGAGAGCTTTGTGGATGCACTTCACGTTCTTCTGGGTCAGTTTGGGGCGAAGCTGCGGTACAGGCCCACGTTGCTGCTTATCCTTCACTACCACGATATGGACATCCAACGGTTCTACTGAGCGGTTATCATCGAGTTCCGCACGGACATGCCGGATGTAGGACCGAACGGACATCTGCAGGAACTTCTTGCAGTAGGCGTCAGCGGCTTTGGCGATGTTCATGCGACCACGTCCAGCGGAGAAGGGCCTGTCAGATAGCAGTTCAGGACGGGTGAGGATGTTGCGAAGACTGCCATCATGGTAGGCGGCGTCGAGGATGTCCTTCATGATGCCCAAGCGTTCACTCGGGGGCGCAGCATAGAGCGTTTCGCGAAGGTCCTTCGCACGGGCGGCTTCATGTTCATCACGAGCGAAGTTCTCAAGGTGCCGGAAGCCACGGCTGGCGTTCTGTGAAGACTTTTTCTGGCAGCATCGCGAGCAGTATGCTTGGTTCTTGCGACCGGGGATGAACGGGATGCCACATGCTGGGCAGTCGGTCGTTCCACTGGTCTGGAGCGCGGCGCTGGTGATTGTGGATGTGTTGTCGAGCATGGCGGCATTCGCTTTCTTTGATGCTGTTACAGGGGATGGGTTGAGGCACGGATAATCCGCCCTCCGCACACGTAGTGGGGAGACTTGCGGTCGATCTCGAGATGGTTTGGGGGTGTTCAGCGGAGCGTTCGCCAATCCGCCCTCCGCACACGTAGTGGGAAGTTCTCAGAGCGGAGCGTGGAGTGATCTTGGGGTGGCGATTGGCGTCAGAGCTAATCCGCCCTCCGCACACGTAGTGGGAAGTTCTCGGGGGTGGCTCGTGGTGGTTGATGGGGGTCGCTCTAATCCGCCCTCCGCACACGTAGTGAGGAGGAAACGATGAGAGACTTGAACTGTACACTGGGCCTGCCTGAGGCGATCACCTCAGGGCGCTGTCAGTGTGGAACACCAATGATGATGGGAACTGGAATTACCTAATCAGCCATCATCTCGAGTGATGCTAATTCCTGCCTCAGGTTCGACCGCGTACGCAGGGCAGCCTGAGGTGGTACTCGAGGGTCGCTTGAGCATCAGACCAAATGGGAATTGTTACTGGTCAATCCTGTTCGGTCTTCATCTCCAGCCACCCATGAGTTGCACCCATGACAATCGCCATGGGCTGGTCTCATCTGTTGGGTCTTCAATCATCAAGGATCAGATCAGGGTCGATCCCAACCTTGCTAGCTTCCTTGGCGATGTACTTGCGTGTGAGACCAGTGGTAGGTGGTGCATTCCGTTTTGGAGTGATTGGAAACCGGAATGGCCGCTCTGAAACCCCTTATTTATAAGGCTCAAACGAGATGAACCTTAAAGGATTATAGGGGGTCCGGTTGGGCATTCTCAGGGGTTCCTTTTGCGGACATGGGGGATCGTCAGGTCACCGCTCGGATGCCTGTCAGATCATTGGGATTTTTGAGGTATTCTCTTTTACGGGTGGGGCTTGTAAGTAACTGAAAGTAAACAGTAAATAAGCCTCTTGGGGCGCGAGTTACGCCCCAATCATCAGGTTCAACCGCGTACGCAGTGGTCCTGATGGGTACTTGAGGGTCGCTTGAGTGATCGACCAATCAGGTTAATCAATAATGGTCTTCCCCGATCAGGGTCGCTCTTGTTCACTGTGAGTTTCACCCATGACCATCGCCATGGGCTGGTCTCACGCTTCCTTTGCCTGTTCCCAGTATCGGTCAGGAATGCCACAGTCTGCTGATTTGAGACGTTCGATGTTCTCATCCCGAGCCTCGACCCATGCGAGGCGCTGGTCTGGATCAGTTTCAGTTTCGATCAAATCATTGTAGCTCTGTGTGCAGACCTCAAGGTAAAGCTCCAATGCCTTCTTACGGATCGCAAGGTGTGCGGCATGTCTTGCCTTGTCTGCCTCGCGCTTCTCCTTTGCGACCCTTAACCGGTCGGTGCGCTTCTCGCGTAGCTCGTTGGCTCTCACTTGGATCGCCTTGGGGATGTCATCTTGGTTGAAGTAGGTCCGGTGAAGGTTGCAGCAGAACACCTTGTCCTTGCGCTTGGCCTTGAAGGTCTCGGCACAGGTCGGGCAGGTCTTCGTGTAGATCGTGGGCTTCTTCTTCGGGGTCTTGGTGGTCGTGTTCTTGTTGTTGAGCAAGCTCGGCCTGCGTTCGTAGACACCTCTGGGCATGGTGGTGTGATCCTTGTGGTGATAGGGCGTGTCAGGGGGAGATTTGTGTGTCTGTGTATCTCTGGGCGTAGGGGTATCTATAGTTGTTATCTGTTAATGGTAATCGTATCAGTCTTCACTAAAGGTACACCTAGAGGTCATCCTCAGGCTATGTCCTGAGGTTCACTCTAGGTGTATCTATAGTTGTTATCTGTTAATGGTAATCGTATCAGTCTTCACTAAAGGTACACCTAGAGGTCATCCTCAGGCTATGTCCTGAGGTTCACTCTAGGTGTATCTATAGTTGTGTATCTATAGGTTTAACCTTGGGGGAGTTCTTATCTAGGGTGTCGGGTATTTCCAAACCCCTTGTTTTACTGGCTCAAACGGCTCTATGAAAACCAGTGATCCAGAGGCCGGTTCACATCCGACTTGAGGTGGCTCAGGGTGTTCTTGGTGTTCGTGTTTGTTGTGCTGGTCGTTGTACTGGTCATTGTGGTCGTGATCCTTGTGTTGACTGGTGACGCTCTTGGCGTGGTGACAGGCGATGTGGAAGCATGGTGTGTTATCTAGGGTGTCCGCATTCGTAGAGGCGCTGTGCTGCTCACTGAGCGCCCTTATCTGGTTTCGGACACCGCACATAAGAAATCCCATACCGGCCCTGTGTGAGGCTGTTTGATAGGTTTGCGAGGACGCTGTGTGCTGAGGGCGGGTGCGTTGTGACAGGTGGGCACGAACCCCGGCACCACCTCACGCTGCCCATATGGTGTGTGAGATTTGGCGTTCCTGTGTATCTGGGCGTAGGGGTAATACTTACACAGGCCCTAATTGCGCTTTGGCTGATGACCAAACACTGAAAAGGACAGAAACGCAGGGCCGCTAGAACCCTGCGTACCCTGCGTCAACTCAGAGGCTTACCCCTGTACACCCGCCACTTCATTCCGCAGGCCGCTCAACAAATGCCGTTCGTGCCGGTCTGTTGCTGCTGATGTCGAGCGCCGCCCTTCGTTCAACTCGTGGATACGCTGGTCGAGGGTCTCGAGGATGTTCTCGAGGTCACGCTGGGTTTGCTGGGAAATGTTCATTGTCTTTGTCTCCATGACTGTGTGCCAGTGGCTGAACGCTAGTGTTGAACGCCAGTGTTGAACGCCAGTGGCTGGTTGCGATGGAGCTTGCATACGAAGCATGGTGATACTTGGTCAACGGCGTTGGATTGCGATATCGCAAGGATTACAACGAGGTAAGGGTTACTCGTCGATCACCCATAGAGGCTCTGTGCGCCCCCTCAGAGTGCCTGTAGAGGTTTTCTGAGCCGGGGGGCTGGCGTTGTTCGCCACGTTGCGGGGCGGGGGATTGGCGTAGAGGGCGATCAGGTTGCGAACATCAACTCGGTGTCCCCAAGGCGCACCGTGATCCCGTTCTTGAGTGTCACAACCAGCATCGTCTTCCGTTCTGGTCCCCGCTTGTTGCCACCTCGGATCACGGTCACCTCGTCCACGATCATCCGCACCCACTGGTTCGCTTCCCAAGGTTCCATCACTGCGATGTCCTCGGGTACTTCCTGAGCCGCCAAAGCCTGACCTCGCCGCGCTGCCTTGAGGAACCTCTGGGCCTCCTCGAGGTCCGCCTGAGCGGCCAATGCGAGCCGTTCCGACCCCTTACTCTCGGCGTACTCCAAGGCTTCCTGAGCGGCCATCAGAGCTGCCTCTGCACCGTCGATCTCAGGACCGCTATCGGTGTCATGTGCAGCAACAATCTCCTTGGACCAGCCAGCAAGGAACCTGCTCTCAATGACATTCCTCGAGGCCAGCCAGCGCCTCGTGGTGGTCTCGACGTAGGCGAAGGAACCATCGGTCCCCTTGCGGCAAACACAGCGTTCCCCTTCGGTGGTCCTGATGACCCCTGTGAGGATGCCGTGGGTTTTCCTCTTGGGATCGTTGACGATCCGGTTGCCTTCCTTGCTCTGGGCAATGCCATCGAGACGCATCTTCACCCGGCGCTGGACATCCTCATCCACGATCCTTGGGAAGTACCCGTCGATCTGGTCGAACACGGTGCGGTCATTCTTGGTCCCGCGTCCGATCTCGAGTATCCCAAAGGGAGCCTTGGACTTTACCAGCCGGTAGATGTTTCCAGCAGCGAAGGTCTTGCCCCGAGGGGTCTTGATGCCACGGTCACGGAAGTTCTTTGCGATGGACCAAACGGCGTCCCCATTGGCGAACTTTGCGAATAACTCTCGGGTCACCTGAGCTTTGTCTTCGATCACCTCGAAGTGCCCATCGTCCATGGTCCCTACCAGTTTCAGCCAGTTGGGAATGGCACTGGACCGCTTCCTCGTTCCAGTCTTCACCTGTTCAAGGTTCCGCTGCCAGCCTGCCGTGACTCTTCTCGATTTCTGTTGGCTCTCAGCATGTGCTAGGTTGAAGGCCAGCAC
>Ga0307980_1000877_pt1 | contig 12965 bp, 14 predicted proteins | sample OrgLakmetage1060_FD_201817 | JGI IMG/M metagenome (GOLD analysis project Ga0307980, IMG submission 201817) | Saline water microbial communities from Organic Lake, Antarctica - #1060 | ecosystem: Environmental > Aquatic > Non-marine Saline and Alkaline > Saline | place: Antarctica: Organic Lake... | reverse complement strand
GAAAAGCTTACCTATAATCGGGAAGCGACTCCCTAAATTAACAAAGCTATCAACTATTTTTAAAACGACTTCGAATATTGTCCTAATCAAGTTACGCGTAGCATTAAGGGCGGGCTTTATTAATTCGAAATAATTCTGCAAACCTATAAAAGCAGCTTGCAAGGTTTCAGTTAGTGAACCGCCCCCCGTTAGTTCAGAGATAAAATCAACGGTCATATTCCTTAACTCTGTAAAATGGTTAATCAACGGCTCAAAGGCCTTGAGTATAACCTCTTTATTTAACTTTAAGAAGGCGAAAAATTTGCTAATTCCGCCCATTACCGCGTTAACTGCCGGCATCAAGCTATTACCAAACGCAATTTTCATCTCTAAAATATAATTGTTAAACCGGTTAAAGTTAGCCATCGAACTTTTTATAGATTTTTCAAGACCCGGGCCGAAAGTTTTCTTTAACTGGTCAGCGAATTTAGGAAGGAAGTCCTCCGCCATTAACTCCCCTTGTTCCATCATTTTGTCAAGTTCCGCGGTAGTTACCCCCATAGCGTCGGCCGCTAATTTGAAGGCCCCGGGTATTCTCTCCCCTATCTGGCCTCGAAGTTCCTCCGCTTGAACTTTGCCCTTACCCATAATCTGACCGAAAGCGAGCAAGGTCCCTTTTGTGTTCTCAGCGCTTAACCCCATAACTGAGGCCGCGACTTGAACGCTGTCGAAAATATCCCTCGTTGCCTGCCCTTGAAGTTTAGAACCTATCATCGCACCCGCTAAAGTCTTGAAACCTTCCGCAGAACTCAATAAGTCAGTCCCTAAGAGTTCGGACCTCTGCCTTATAAAGTCCATATTAAAAGCACCTTCCTCAAGTGAGCCACTCGCAAACATTATCGCATTTCTCAAGGCCTCGAAGTTACGGGCTACTTTTACAGAGTCCCCCGCTACCATTATCGCTTTCATTCCTGCCGCCGCTAAAGCTAAGGGGCCCGCTAGTTTTCCAATAGCCCCACCCAAAGCGCCCATACTTTTAGTGCCTTTGGAGTTTAGCTTCCCCATAGAACTATCTAACTGGCTCGAGGCTCTTATCGGCTTTCTTAAAGCTTTGGTTAACCTATCTTTTAACCTTATTACGTACTCAGTAGTCTCCATAGTTCAAAAATACAAAAAGGGGAGCAAAGCGCCCCCCGTTTAGTCCGAGTTTTTGTACTTGTTGTTTTCCTGCTCCATCACCCACTGTAACTGGGCGCATAGTTTAAAAAATTCGTCGTCGCTTAACTTGTCCGGGTCCGTTATTTTAAAATGAAACCTTAAGAGGGCGTTCCATTGGAGGGCCTCGTCGCCTTCGACGTTATGCTCTTTTATTTTGAAATCGTAAAAGTTAACGGCCTTAAAACCGCCCACCGAGTAAGCAATGTTTAAGTCCGTCCCCTCTAGTACTTCTACAATTTCCGAACGTTTCCCGAGACTGTCCCGATAACATCAGACAATAAATCCGCAGCGGTCCGTAACTGGTCAAAATCGGCAAGGATTGGATCTAGCTCGTCGCCTCCAACATACAAGGATTTTAACATCATTTCGGCCGCTTGCAAAGTATCTTTCTGTAAAAGCTTTTGCCCTGCTGCATAAGTTACGCGGTCAATTTTCCTTAAAAATATAACCTTTGCTTTTTCGTCCTCGCTCTCTGGTATGTCTAACCAAAATAGCGTTTTGTGAGTTTTTTTCAACTCTTCGAATATTTTTTCCATTTCCAAATATAGCAAAAAAAACCCAACTTTTTAGGGTTGAGTTTTTAATCATGGAAAAGTTGGTTTTTTTTTAAATATCCCATTCGATATGAGAAGGCATCAAATTCAATTGAGCCTCAACTGTCGTGTCTCCTTGAGCTGCTCCGCCGGGGGTGTTCATAAATCGGCAGTTTCTTATTACGTCCGTCGTAGGAACGCCACCTAAAGGCACGTAAGAAACGTTAATATCAAAACTCCCTATGTTCTGCAATCTCTTGCCTGGAGCAGCGCGGATCAAAGCGTTAAGCTCTGCCCTGTCTATTGTCATACTAGCCTCTACCGTAATAGGGCCGTGGCCTTGAGACGTTGGAAGGCGTCCCGCGCCGTAGTTGTTAACTATTTCCTGCGCGTCCTCGTAGCTAATCTCAGTAATTCCCGCAAGTGGGGAACCCAATACCGTTACGACGATGTCAGAATATGAATAAGCAACGCCGTTTACTAATGGTGTTAAATCTGGCATAATTTCAGTTTTTAAAGATTTGGTACAAACCCAAGGTTAATAATAATTTCCCTCGTAACTCCCACCGGTACAAGTTTTACGGTAATATTCAAAGTTGACGTTGCAACCACATTTTGAGCTGAATTAATAACAACCTCAAAAGCCGAAAGCTCGCCGTCACTTTCCATAGAGGATAAAGCTTTGTTTGCTAAAGATTTGAATGTTTTTATAACATCCTCCCTCAGTGTCCCGTCTGCATTAACTCGAAGCGGTGCGCCTAATTTAGGAGTAATAAACGTTCTTAAATTTCTAGTCGCTTTGTCTATAGTTCTGTTATTCTCGATTGTTGCTAAGTCGTTCGTAACAGGAGCCGAGCTATAAGAATCGTTGTTAAAAGTATTGGAAAAACCAACCTCTTTAATTAAAAAGATATACCCTTTATTATCAACCGCCTCAACTGCCGAAGTCGCAAGTAAAGAAACATTTTGACCGTTAGAAAAATGAGCTACGTCGAACTCTGTCCCGTCTGTTACCATTGGAAATTTTTCCTCGTAACTAATAGACTCGTTAACGTTTGCCGCAGATACCGCTCCAAGTTTAGCCCCTAAGTCAGATATTGAGTAAGACCTCGCTATAAATAACGCCGCGCCCTTGCCGTTTCCGTCTTGTCCGATACATACAGAAACATTTGGAGCCGCTAAAGCTCTTTGATCCGTTAAAGCTGAAACGTTAGCCGTTCCGCTAATATCTGGGCCGTATAATATCGATAGTGGTTTTTTGTCCGCTTTTAGCGCTGTTGCGATAGCCTGTAAGGCTGTTACTTGAGCATTTGCGAAAGCTTCCTCTTTGTAATAAACGCCGATTTGTCTAATTGTCCCGAGCGCAAAGTCTTGCACCGTTTGAACTTCTACGAAGTCAGCCGGAGAGCTAGGCACTGCAAAATAACCAACAAATAATTGGCCCTGCGGTTGTTTCTGAAAAAATTCTCTTACGTGATACCATTCGGCCCCGTGAGCTGTCGATCCTTCAACCACTCCAAGTGCTTCAAACTCAGATAAAGAAAAAATAATCTTTATCCTGTCGTCTGTCTCGAAGCCAGAGGGAAGAGTGTCGTTATAATATACAATACCGCTTATATGGTCCTTACTCGCGAGTGGGGTCCCAATACCGGCAGTATTGATATTAAAAGTTACTTTATTTAGTCCCATTTTTTACCGATTTAATAGGTTTCTTAATTTGTTTAATTTTTAGCAAATTTTTATCCGCGTGAGCTTTCGCGAAGTGCTCTTCCATAAAAGTAACACCGTCGGAAGTCTCATAAGAGACCCCCGTCGAGTTGCTTTTTGTCATTATGAATTAGCTTGAATTAAAGAGTAAACTCCTTTTTGATCAGCTCTTGCAAATGTACCGCCAGACCTTACCGCTGCATTAAACACAGATCCAACAAAAGCCGGATTATCTAAGTCAGAATAAATCTTAGCAATACCCTCAGCTCTTCTAACTTCGCCAGAAGCCCAAGCCAAAGCCGCTAAATTATCAGTTACTGCACCTGTTGCGCCTACTGCTTTTTTTACCGGCGTTCCCGCGTTTGTATAAAGAACCGCTCTAGATCTTTTAAAAACTTTCATCCCGAAGATCTCGCCGATTTGTCCGTCAACCGTTGGCTTTCTATTGATATAATCAAAATTAATGAAACTATCAATTTTCAATAGCTGAGCATATAGGTCAGCATCAAATAAAATATTTCTTTCACTTACTGGAACGTCGTCCCTGTCGAATTTAGTCGCTATTAAAGCGATATCGTCTCTAGTTAAAGCCAATCTCGTACCCGTAGCACTTGGAGCCAATGCAGAACCACTCGCCGAGCCTGTAGTTCTAGATAATTGAGCCGCTAAAGTCGGGGACCATGCAACCGCGATTTCGTCAGCCACTCTAGAATTTAAAACTTTTGCGTGATCCTGTAAAACGCTAGCTCTTTTTGAATAAGAAATAACCATCTCGTTCACGTCTTGGATAGCTGTTGGAGCCGTTACAAAGTGATCAACTGAATAAGTTAAAACGTCGTCAGTTCTTGAACCAATAGTCAAGGGAAAAGAAGTCGGGTTTTTAATAATTGTTGGTTTTGCTCCTGCTTGAGGAATGTCAACCGTTTTAGCGTTGATATTTACTCCACCGTCCAATTGCGAACTTTTGTAAAATTCGTTATTTGGGAATAAATTTGATTGAATTTCTTTCGAAAACAACTTTACTAACATTTCAGCCATAATAATAGGTATTTTTTTTGTTATTTAATGTAATCAGATAATAATTTATCGAATTTTTCGGGAGCTGAATTTTTCATCTCCTCCAAGCCTTTTGAATCTTTTTCGCTCCATTCCTTGAAGTCCCAACTTTCGTTTTCTTTGGGCTTGTCGAAGCTATTAGTTACTTTAACCGCAACTTTCGAGGTTGTTAAACCGTCTAATAAATTTTTAGTTACGTCGAAGCTGTTTGTCGCTTGAGTAATCCACGAAGGGACCGACTCTTTAGAGATCTTTCCGGACTCTAAAGCCGAATTAACCAACGTTTCAGCATTTAAGGCGTTAACCTCGTTTACTTTGTTAGTTAATGTTAGGATCTCTTTGTCCTTGCCTTCTAGTTGGTCTGCTCTTGCTTGCAACTCTTGCACTCTTTTTAAAATAACGTCTTCATTGGCGTTTTCTAACTTGAAAAATGAGTTTAACTCTTTCATTTTATTGGGTTTGGTTATAAATTGATTTACTATGTTATACATTGTTTCTGGGTCAGCTTCCTTGCTTAGGACGGGGGAACCTGCTTTTGTTTGCTCTATTTCATCAAAAAAACCAAGCTCTAAAGCTTCTAGAGCTGTAAAAACACTTTCCTTACTCATCAACTCCTCTAAAGCCTCGGGCGTTAAATTCGCTTTTGCTCCGATCATTGTTTTAAGAGAATCTAACATTTTAGCAACTAAAGAGGTTTCCACTTTTACGCCGGCGGGCACTTGTGGGCCGTGAGCGTGGAAGATACCGTAATCCATGATTACGCGCTTATCTCCTGCTTGAGAGATAATACCCGCCATACTTGCCGCAATACCCACTACTCGAGTGGTTGTTTCCATTTGGCAGCTTTGAATAGCTGAATAAATGCTAAAGCCTTCGACGATTGAACCGCCTACGCTGTTAATGTCTATTGTTACGGATTGAGCACCCTCTTCTTTGAGGTAGTTTAATTCTCTTGCGAAGTCACCCCCATTAATACCACCCTCGCCGATTTTTCGGTCAAGGAACATTTTCGCCGCCGTTTCGCCGGGAATAAAGTTGGTTATATATAAAAATGCTTCCATATTACAGCGAAAATATGTATTTTTATACTCTTAATAATGTAATCTTCCAAAGACTTGGACCGAAACGAACCAATAAAAATCAGACAATGGCTATAAAAATCGAGGTTAAAGCATGGATACACGGCCGTCGCCGAATGTTATTTGAGAGATTAAAAAAAAAGAGAGACGTAAGTAACGCCTCTCTAGTTCGTGATATTTTCGACTATTATTTCGATAATCACCCGGACTTAAAAAATTAAGTGATATTTAAGAAATCTCTTTTATACTGGTAAGTGTCAGCAGGAACCGTATTTTTGCCGTAAACAATAGTATTAAAACTTATTATTCTCGTCCCTGTTGGGTGGGTCCCTGAGGCCGGTAATAGAATCCTAACAATACCACCAAAGGTTACTATTATACTGGGGGGGCTTTGGGTTACGGAAACATACCCCGCACTAACCGCAACCGAGTTAGTGGTGATTGCGTGACTTCCTAATTTGAAAATTGTTTCGTTTCCTGTGATTACTGAAAAATCGATAGTAACCGAACCTACAATATGTGTAAAACCACCCTCAAGCACTCGAGACACCATAAAAGGCTGATTTAAGGAGCCCAAAGATACCCCCGCTTCTAAAGTCGCCGAGGTATAAGTCGGGCGCGTGGCTTGGACACCTAAATCGTATATTTTTAAAGCTGCCTGCTTGCTGAAATATTGTTCCGCTGTAAAGTAATTACTTGCGCCGCATGAAATAACAACAACCTCGTCCGTTGAGGTTATCGCCGTGCCCGCTTGTAGCTCGGGACCGTTAGCTCCCCAAATACCTTGCTCGACTGTCGTCGCAAAAGAAATAAGCATCTCCTTGTCGGCTCCATCGGCAAAGGTACGAGATACCGCCGTCGAAGCTCCTTTAAATAAGTAAATTAAACCGCCGTTAACTGATCCAGTCGCAAAAGTTCCGCCAGGGAAGTAGCAAACCTCTCCGCCGCTGTAAATGTAACCAGAAGAAATAACAGGGTTTGAGCTGTCCGTATTGTTGTACTGGCAGCCGCTTAGTATTATTCCATTTTCAAACTCTTTTAAAGTTGGGTTTCCTGCTCCTTGATGAAAAAGCAAGTTAGGGAGCTTTCTTCTTAACTCCTCATAATTATTAAGAGAATCGGCTCTCGCATTTTCCTGTAATGTTACGAAGTCCTCAGAAAAGAAAGGCGCCCCACCTGTTGCTGTTTGTCCGGATAAACTTTTTAGTCTCGGTACTTTTGTTTTAAATGCTCCCATTGCTTTAGTATGTTATTATTGTGTAGTTCGTTGAATATGGTTTTAATCGGTCTATTTGCTGTTTTAAAGCTATCTCTCCGGCCGCAGAAAAAACCGCCGTTGGTACGTAAACGATAAAATCACGATTTGATGAGACCTCCGTAACATTATTAAAATAAAGAGGTGTTTCGCCTTCCGATATATTATATAAAGAAGTAGGGTTCAGTCCTTCCACCTCATTGTAAAAAACAAAGGGCGTTATATTGTCACCGCTGTTATCTATATAGATAAAAGGCGCGGAAGTAACGGCGAAATTAGTATTTAAGATTGATTCGAATAAAATACGCTGCCCGTTCTGTTTGCTCCGTCCTATTATATCGGTCCGGTAAGCGTCGAAAGTGCTTTCGTGAAGCGTTTCGAGGGGTTTTAATAAGGCCGTGAAGAAAGAAATATTGACCAATTCCCTTTTATCGACAGGGAGCTGATCAATAACAAAATCTTTAAAAGTAATATCGTAAATACCCATTGTTTAAACGTTAGGGATTAAGTTGTCCGGTGTCATTGTTATAGTGGTGTTTAGATCGTACCCGGCAGCGTCCTCGGTAATAGCGTAACCGGCCTGGGCTTCTCTTTGGTCCAGTATTGCAACGCCTCCTGGTGCTGCTACGGCAAAAGTTCTAATAATAGGGGATAGTGTCGAACTTCCGATTAAGGCGACCCCGTCAACGGCTTGCATTGCGTCGATAATCTCAGAGCGTACTACCACCCCGTTAAAATTGGTTGTCGATATATCTTTTAAGTAGGTTTCAACCGCGACAATAACCGCAGCCTTAACAGTAGCGGGGTTATATTGTCGCAAGTAATAGACTATACAATTGTTAATCCTTACCCGGTCTGCCTGTTGGCTTGAAACGTCAATAGGTATTCCGGCAAAACCTACGCGCGATAAATAACCGCTTAAAGCGATTAACTCGTCGGAAGTTAACGGGCCTAAAGTTGTTGTTCCTTTTGCTACCTTAACTAAGGTTCTGTTGTTTGACTGTGTTTTGATTGCTGCCCGAGTCACTACTCTTAGAGCCGCATCAACAACTGGGTAAGTTACTCGTCCGTCAACTACTTGAGTTACTTGAGGGCTCGTTGCGTTATATTGGAACTCAAGCACTCGGCGTTGTAGCCAGTCGTCAGTACCCGGAACCGCTTCTCTGGCGATTTGCTCGAGTTCTAACCTAAATACGTCGTTTAGTTGTTCTTCGGTCTCAATCCCCGCAGCAACTACGCGGGTTACTAATCGCCAAATAGCAACCGCCGAGGAGCTGGTCAAGCCAGAAAGAGTTGGATCCGCCTGTATAGCGTCGATTATTTCCTGTTGAATTACTGCAATAGTTCTAGCCATCGTTTACGTCTTTAGCCGTTCGGATTCCGCCGTCCGTTACTGGGTTAATAATTATTTCCTGTGTTATATTCAAACCGAGAGAAACCTCCGCTCCTTGATCAACGTATCGGCTTGAGTCAATTATACCCGCCTTATAATCTTGTAAAAATACATAGTAATTCGTTCGCGCTTCGTCCGGCTCTTCCCTTACTCTGTCAAATGTTTTAATAAAGGGCGCCGCGTAATTTTGAAAAACATTATATACCCGCTGCTTCATGTCCATGACTTCGAGTACTGTTCTTCCAGTCCTCTCCACTGTCATTTCCTGCGCGATATGAAAACGTACGGTTATATCGTCAGACTGCTGAACTCCCGCCCCTCTATTTGTATATTCCGCCCCATCTGGGAAGGAAATAAACAAAGCGGGGAACCTTATCGGATTGTCGAGGCCTTGGTCAGCGTTAACGAATTGATTATTAAATAAATCAACCGTTTTAAATTCCGTAAGCTCTGCGGCTATCCTTGTTAAAATAGCCTCGATTAAAACTCTCTGCATAAGTCAAAATTACATTATTTTTCGGAGGCGTTTATCTATTAGTCTAATTATTTTTTTATTCAAAACTTTACTCTCTCCTATGAATTGCCTTTTAGGCATTTTAAACCCTTCACCTCTCCCGCTCATTAACCCGTAATTATGAACCGAAGCGTACTTGTCGGCGTCCCCTTTTATTCCGATCGTAACGGATTTTTTTCCTAAGTTTACGGAGGTTCTCGCTATACTATTCCAAAGCTTAGAGCCGCCACCCTTACCAATTAAAATACCTCGGCCCGGGTCCTTCTTTTTTCGGGGCTTCCACGGCTTAACCGACCTATCGAGAAAACCTTGTCGCCTAAAGTTGTCTTGGAAGAAATTAACCGCCTCATTGGAGGCTAAGGTTAATATCGTCCGGGTTTCTTTTACGAAGGCTTTTTGGCTCTTCATAAGTAAGGGCGAGAGTTTGCGGTTAAAGCTCATTCTTTTTCAATTTTTTAGGCATTTTTAAGCCGAAGTTATTCTCTTTGTCGTCCTTAAATTGATCGTCAACGATAAAATAAGGGTGTTCGGGGCTAAAAAGTACTTTTTGCTTTCCGCTGTTAATCTTCATGTAATCGGCAACCTCCGGGAGTTTTACGTCCTTGTCGGGTGTTTCGATTGCTTCGTCAATCTGTTGGACTGAACATCTGCAATTCCAACCGTTTTTTGGATAGTATTGATCCCAAAAAGGACTATCGACGGGTTTTATTACTCCGTCTAATGATTTGTGGGACTCGCGAACCCTGCCATCTTTTACAGTAGTGTATTTTAAAAAGGGGAGAATGTCCTTCTCTTCCTCTATTTGACGCCATTTTTCCGCCATCTGAGCCGATCCGGTCGCTTGGTTGATTTCTGTCTTTAACCAGTTGACGTTGAAGTTTCCGAAGGTTTTAGCCGCGAACTCTTTATATTGTTTTAGTGTTCTTTGATTTCCATTTTCATCAATAATAAAGTCGCTCATCTCTTTTACTTGTTGGAATGTTTTAGCTCCAGAGAATTTAAAAGCGTTATCCCTTAAAGAGTTGACAAAATCGGGGTTTGGGATCGAACTAAGTTTTTTAGCCTCGTCTAAGCCCTCGAACATTCCTTTGCTTAATCTCTCCGCTAAGTCTTGATATAAAGATTCCGGGAGCTTCCCGACTGTATATTTACCAGAATAAACGCCGGCGATTATCTCCTCAGTAAAGGCGGCGGACCAAATAGGGTCCGGGGTTTCGTCTACCTCGTTGCAAATATCGCATGCGTGATCAAGAATAAAAGCGGCGTAGCTCGGGCCGATTAGGATTTTTTTTTTAATAGAGTTGGTTATCTCTCCCGCTCCTGCCTCGATTTCTTTTTTAGCCGTTAAGGGTGTCCCGTATGTTTCGGTTAAATAATCAAGCGGGATCTCGAATCCTGCTTTTGATAGCTCTATGTCAATCGCGAATTGTTCGGTTTTAGTTGTATTCTCGGTATCGTCAAACCCCCATTTTCCAGTTATACCGAAGGAATGATATTTATTTAAGAAGGGGATTAACTGATCGTTAACAACGTCGGTTATAAATACCGCATCGGACTTATGTATTGTCGCCGTCGTTTTTTCGTGAACCTCGCTTTGCGATCTGCTGCTACCGTCGTCCGTGGTCATTGTAGAGCCTAATATCAATTTGCTTACTTCTGAGTTGGTCCGCTCGATTAAGCGGTCGTAAACCTCGTAAGCGTCCGTTTTTTTGTCGCTTATAAATTCGACGTTGTCGTCGTGATCAAACACTCCCCAAGCATTGCGGCCCATGTTATTCATCATGTCAACCATGTTATCCCTAAGTTCTTCATCTCTTAGTGAGGTTTTACCCATCCTAAAGGGTGCGCCGAATAACTCCGCGAACTCAGTCCACGCGCCGAGGGCGGTTTTCTTAAATATGATAAGAGGGGCCGCTTTAGTAAGTAGTCCAATATCATTTTTCTTACCTACTCCAATTACCCAAGGGACAAATTCGCCCTCATTAAAAGGAATTAAACCCTCTGAATTAAAAGGGTCCTTTCGTACTGATTTCTTTTGCTGATATACATATTCACGGGGGACGATTTCAACATCTTCGAAGCTGCCGCCGGTTTGGTTTCCGAACTGTATAAGAGAATATCCGAAGAACTTGGACTCTAAAGATAGTTTTAAAAACTCTCTAAACCAGGGCTTGTTTAGCATCTCGGTTTGTTCCGTTATTTCCTCGCCTGCCTTGTCGATAATCTTATTGTTTTTCGAGGTGGTGCGAGATATTCGAGACTCAATAATTGCTGAGAGGTGCGAATCTAAATAAATATCATTGTAAACTCTGATTATATCTACATTAGACTGATTATAAACATCTTCAAAAGCATCAATTCCCGCTTTCCAGTTAATAATTTCCTGGTTAAAGCGGTAAAGCTGTTGTTTAGTTGTTTTACCTCCTATCCTTTTAGCTTCCTTTTTTGCCTGTCCGTTAAAAACTAGCTTTATATTGTCAATTATTCCCATATCTTAATAGCTTTGATTTCCTTTTTTTAAATAACTCCCCCACCTCATTGGCCAACCTGTTTTATTGGTTTCGTCAACCTTAGCGAGGTTAACGCTCAGTTTACCTTCGTACACTTCATTTAGCCAATGTTCGGCGATCTCAAAAGCGGTAACTTTAGCCTCTGGGAGTACTTGCGTATTCAATCTCTCATATAAATAGTAAATGGATAAAGAGATACAACACTTTAAAAGTGAACGATTTCTTAATGGTCCTGTTTTTGCAAACTCAATATCTAGGTCAAACCTGGGGCTTATTTTCTCTCGAACCCGGTCCTCGGCGTCGGCGATTGCATCGGCGACGATTGTATCGTCTGTGTCCGTCAACTGGTCAATTACTCGAGTGTCTAAATATCGTTGAACATCTGCTTTAGCTAGGAAGGCCATATTTTTAGTATTTTTTTGAGCTAGATTTTACTCCAAATGTAGCCCTTTTAATTGTTCCGCCACTTATAAAGCGCGTAAATTGTGGTTTAAATATTTCGCAATACAAATAATCGTTAGTATCGGAGGTATGCCCGTACTTCTCGTATCTAACTTTCGTTGTCTTGTCTGTAGTTTTTTCTTTGAACTTAGTCCCGTCCGCTGCTTCTTTTAAGTAGAGATAATCAGCCACCGAGTTGGTGCAATTGGACCCGATTATTATTTCGACGTCTGCAATCTTACCAGAGAATATCTGGCTTATAAATTCGCCTCGACTTTTGACACCAGGGTTTTGACTTGGTAGGCGGACCACGGGGTTGTATTGTTCGAGGTAGTTTTGCGCTAGGGTGAAAAAGTTCTCGCCCTTCTCAAGCTTAGTGTCTTGTTTCTTACTGGTCCTATCGCCGTAAATATAAACGCCCTCTTTGTGGTTCTTGTACCTCTGAATAAACTCCTCGCAAGTGATTCGGAGGGTGTTTCTAGGTGTTTTTAAGCAAATTTCGTCTATTTGTGAGGACCTTAGTCCCTCTACTTGATGAATTGTAAGGGTTAAATAAGGGTTTACATTTTCATCAAAAGAGATGTGCAAGGGGAGGGCCGGGTTATAATTTGTCTCTCCGGTGTTATCTAAGGTAAAGGTTTTGTAAAAGCGACTACCAACCTCTTTGTTTCCCCATAGTCCCTTTGTGTAAACCTCGTAATAGTGCGGAGAGGTCCTTTTATAGTCCTCGTAAATCGCTTTTACTGAGGTGTTAATGTGTGGATTGTCTTTGTATGTGCTGTGAATTACATTAACAATATAAGTTTCCAGTTCGCCATCGACTTCAACCTCTGCTGTAGTCTTAAAAGTTCGCTCGTTAGTCTCTGCGAAAAATCTTTTATAGATCCAAAAGTCGTGGAAGTCCGGTTCGTCGCTTTCAGGGTTAAAGCTAAAAATTTCCTGTAAATAAGGCGCTTTGGTTGATCTGATTGTTGAGGTTACTGTTATAAAGTCCTCGCTCTCCGTCTCGTTTCCTTCTTCATACCACGCGAAAGTAGGATCTTTAACCCCTTTTATTTTATCGGCGTTGTCAAGCCCCCGAGCTAGTAGTCTGTTTCCGTTTACACACGTAATAGATATAGGGTGTGTTCTAAACGTGAATAAGGACTCGAGACCCATGTCATAAATGGTTTGTTTAATGCTCTCATATTGAGACTCTTTGATAGTATCGTAAACTTTACGGATTAATATACCTTTAAAATAGGGCGATGTTAGCATCATATAAATGATTTTAACGCAAG
>Ga0307980_1000876_pt1 | contig 12968 bp, 21 predicted proteins | sample OrgLakmetage1060_FD_201817 | JGI IMG/M metagenome (GOLD analysis project Ga0307980, IMG submission 201817) | Saline water microbial communities from Organic Lake, Antarctica - #1060 | ecosystem: Environmental > Aquatic > Non-marine Saline and Alkaline > Saline | place: Antarctica: Organic Lake... | reverse complement strand
ATGTCTACTACGGAAGAGACGCAAGCGATTGGCCGTGTTCGCAGAATGTGCGGGCAGTGCGCGTTGCCATACAAAAAAGGTTGGCAATTGCAAGTGAGTGTGTACGAAGTGAATGCTGATCGATTGCCGTGGTTTGCAAAGCAGGCTAAAAAAGCGGGAAGTAAGGATTGGAAATGGCAACAGGAGAACGGTATGGGCAATAGGTACGAGAAGGCGGCTAATTTTAGAATCGAGTGCGAGAGGCGTGGATGCGGAACGTATGGCTATAGAATCGTGGAATTGTTGGAATCAAAAACATTGCAGCGCTTTTCGGATTTACTGAAAGAAGCCGCCATTGACAAGGGTTTTTACGAGATACCAGACGATGAAGAGTTGAAGGAAATTGCCAGAAAGAAGCAGGAAAATGAAGAAACTGCTAAAACGAAGAAGCGAATTGAAAATGTGCAATTGCAAAAGATTAAGAAGCAGCGTGAAATGCAAATACAAGAAAAGAAGCGCGAAGAAGATGAAATCAAAGCGAAATTCACGCAATTGGCATCGACGCCTTTTGTAAATAGAGGTCAAGTGGTCACGCTGAGAGATAATCTTTTCAGAAAAGTCGAAAAATACTCATTGCATGCGGATCGAGACCTTGGTGCTTACTTGATTCAGTTTCAATATTTATTTTACAATACGATTACGGTTGACGCCAAAACTTTTGCCACAGTGAGCACAGAGCACTCTACAAGAAGAATATTGGATGGTGACGGTCGGGTAAAGTTTAATTTGCTGCGGGAATTGAGAAATAATAATGTACTGAAGAAGAAGTTGAGTGGCAGAGGGCCATTGAGTATTGTGAACTTCAAGTTTGCAATAGGGGAACCCATTATCTTTTGCGCTATCAACGTTACGTACAAGAAGGATAAGCGGCTGAAAATAACGCCAAACACGCCACTCGGTGCTTTTCTTATTCAGAATAATGCGCAATCGGAAAATGATATTCATTTTTTCATGTTTTGTGAGGTGGGCGCAAAGACTCTTGAGTTGAAGAGGATAACGAATTTATATCGAGGCTCAGATATATTAGGTGTTTGTGAGAGTTTAGACGACAAATCCTCTTACAAGATGATGTACGCGGTAAATGGTGATTTGAAAATCGAAGGTATTTCAAGAGAGACACTTGAGAATTTATTATTTCCCGCAAATACTGACAAGGATATTTATTTCTCAACATGGAAATCGCAATAAACATTAACGTTTTTTTTATTGAAGTAATGACATTCCCTTGGCGGTGGCCGCAAGTGCCGGATATTGCTGCGCGGCGCTCGGAACGTAGCCGGAGCACGGACTTGCACCACCTCCGGCCACGTGCGAGTTGAATCGTTGATGAGGATTCGTGCAGCCAGTGTATAGCCACGGCATGGATTTACATTTAGCAGCGCATTGTACGCCTGCGTTCTTTACACCTGAGGCTGCGGCTGCCTCCAAATCGGTCGCACCCCAATCGTTATTGGGCGTGATTTTAGCCGCAATGGTGAGATTGTTCGCATACGAGACCGCCGAAGTTGTGAATATTTCATCCAACGGGACCAATTTGTGCGAAGAGTTCAATTTAATAGACTGCATTTTTTATTCTGAAACGTATAAAATAATGGCACACTACTTTGAGAGGCAAGTTGCGCGACAATGCGGAGTGCACGCTTTCAACAATGCTGCACAAAAAAAAGTGCTCACCGCAGCAGATGTAAGGAAAATTAGCGGTGCACTGTGCGACAAATCGGGCTTTTTCTCTTCGACCTATGTTTTCAAAGCGGCGCAAATCAAAGCCGGTTATGATATGCGCAAACGAACTCTTCAGACTGCAAAAAAAGTATCGAACAAAAACAAATCGTATTTTATTACGGGTGTGCGTTTGCAAGAAGGTTATCCGCACGCAATTGCCATTGCAAAAGGCTACATAATCGATTCAATGGAAAACAAGCCTATTAAATTAGGAACAAAAGGCGCGCACGATTATTGGACGCGTGTTTTCAAGCCTCGCGATTACGGCGGCGTCATGGAAATTTCGGAAACTCCCTTCGCACCGCTCCCACCCGCGAAGATGATCGATCTCACTTAAGATGGGTAAGCACATGTACCGTGCGATTCAAACGGGCCATTGTTGCACTCAAGGCCTTTGACGCACATTTTGCAACCTTGGCCAATACACTTCTCACCAAATTCACGCTGCCCGTAACGACAGTATTTGTCGCCCCAACACGTACCAACCGTTTTCGAATCACAACACACTCTTTCTTTTGATCCCGGGTCCTTTTTCGCGCACTCGAGACCTTTGTTGCACGCGTTGTTCGTGGTATTATTGCAATCAGTGCCCTTTGGGTAATTTTTGCAGTAGCAGTACGTGCACCGATTACCACCGGAAGGCCCACTTGCCTCTACGTGTACAATTACCATGTCATCACAACACTTACATTCGTCGCATGTACCACTTGGTGAATACCATCCTAAATTTTCTTGCACGCATCCGGGACATTTGGGATTTAGCGCGCACGAGCCTCGAAACGGCACACCGCCTGTCGAACTTCCAAATAGTCCGCCGCCGCCGCCGCTGCTGCTGCTGCGGTCTCTACGTCTCTTTATCAACCACCACAAAACCAATGCAATACATGTTGTAATGACAATAAACGTCAAAGTCTTTGAACTCATTTTTACTACTTGCGTCACACTTTGTTTTCAACTTGTGCTGCTTCGCTTTTCGGCGGCTCTTCGCATTCCACTTCGCCTTCTTCTTCAGATGCCGCTAAACGCACCCACCTTTCATCACGTTCATCCATTAGAAACCTGGATGCTATGAAAAATATCAATACAACATTTAATGCATTATTGAATGCGATGGTAAATGTTAACAGCGGTAAAATATTGTCGGATTGTAAAAGCCTCAGCGTGTTCTCATTCATCCAGTAGCAGAATGCCACGCTTAAGAATACAACAATATACTTGAGCACACGGTAATAAGTGGATTTCATTTTAAAAAAAAGGTTTATTTCTGCAAGTGAATGGAAACACCGCCCACTTTTGAAGGTGCACCCCCCTCGCGACGATTGCGAGCGCGCAAAACAAGCACAGCCGGCACGCTGCGGCGCGGAAACGACGAAACTCGAACCGGCAAGATTCCCATTAACTGAGGCACGGTGCCACCAAAAGAAGTAACAGGTCCCGCAAGTACTCGTCCGGCATTATCTTCAAGTACAATTTCAACGCCAATTGACGAATCTCCCGCTTCGGCTGCAACCCACACGCGGTCTACGCGAAGTCCGCGCTCCTTGATTTCACTGGACGGGTAAACAAAGGCCTGCACCGTAGTCCAATTTGTTGAATTAACTTCAACGAGTGATCCACCACTCGATAAAATCATTTGATCGACTGATTCAGAAACATCTGTAAGTGTAGTAGTTGAGGAAGTCATTTTTCTATTTTATTCTTTGACGATTATTTCATTTTCACAGTCTAAACGCTCGTAATTAATCAATTTCAATTTCTCCGCTACTGCTACTTTCTTCGGTGCCCGCTTCGGCTTCGGTGCCCGCTTCGGCTTCGGTGCCCGCTTCGGCTTCGGTGCCCGCTTCGGCTTCGGTGCCCGCTTCGGCTTCTTCCGCATCCGATTCAGATTCATCCGCTTCGCCGCGCAAACTTCTATTCTCAATGATTTTCTCGATAATCACATTCTTTTCATCTGCAAAATGAACCACTCTCTCGTTTTCACTTTCACTTATTTCACCATCACGCTCGTCGTCGGTTGGTACGATGGGGTGCTTACCGGTTTTCAGCGCATCCAATTCACCGCGCACTTGCTCGGCTGAAGCGCCCGCCAACGATGCACCCACATTCTCAAGGCCACTGTCAGCCACTGCGTACCCCACGCCTAAATTACGTATGACTGACCATTTCTTGTACACGAAAAAAGCAACAATCGTAATAGTGATTAATAATAGTGCAATCTTCCAATCAAACCACGCCGTTATAGAAGAGGTGGCGGTGGCGGCTCTTTTCGGTCTGTCAGAAGCAAAACTGCTTTCATCGGAAATCAAAGATTTGCCAAATGAATTCTGCGAAGTAAAACTATCGTCAGAAATAGTCACATTGTACTCGCCCTTTCTATTGCGCTTTAAATGTGGTCGAAGATTCTTTGTTTTGCCTGATAAAACCGACATTGGTCGCACGTCCATTCGAGACAATTGCTCTTGGACGCGAGCCGCCAAATCGTTTGAGTCCAATGACATTATGTTTTTATTCGTTTTCTTCTATTTACCAATGCGTAAATTAAGCGCACCACCGCCGCCGCCATTTTTTTTATTTTCTCACACAACACTTGCGTTCGCAATCTTCATTAATTTCATCTTCACACTCGTAATTTTTACCGGGCGACTCTGCGTAAACCGGAACATAAATGCATCCTCCCGGAGCAGGTTTCACGCAATCACCATTTACGCATTCTGTATTTTCCGGGAAATCAGGTGGTGGGCATAAATCGCACGGATCGTCGCCACCGCCACCGCCACCGCCGTTGTCATTGTCATTTTTACTGATATAGTAGTAAGCCAATCCCGCGCCACTCGCAAGTAAAACAACGCTAACAATCACTACAATCAAGATTTTGTTCGCCCGTTTCATTTTTTACTTTCCCCCTACTAAAAAATGACAACATTACGTGGTAGCAGCAGTTTTTGTTCAGTCACGCAATACGACTACGGAGAGGTTAAAATTGAGCCAATGCCGCCGTTTTCGGTTTTTCAAGAATTCGGCGTACATGTATACGGTTACTTGCCGGACAAGGACAAGGACGTAATGGTGTTCGCCGCATTTGATTTAGTTGATTCGTTTATAATCAAGGCCATAGCGGTTGTGAAGAAGGGGCAAAAGAAAGCGGTACTTCGCGTACGCAGTAGATTACTTGAAATTGAAATCAATGGCGATAAGGAATGGCCAGTTGAGGAAATCGCGCACAACGATTACCGCGTTTACCCTTCTGACAAATTGAATTTCTCATTGCCCACGATTAATGATTCATGCGGCCCTACGATCAATTATTTGACCGTACATGATCAAGTTGTGGGTGATATGAGATATAATTCATACGGCCCGGGTGGCGACAATTGCAAGCCTGATTTAAATTCGTGGCGTTTAAGTGATCGAATGCCAAACCCCATAGCCGGAGTGCCATATGGTTTCTTAATGTACAATACAGATTACGGGTCGCACCTAAAATGGGGACTGTCAAGCGGCCTCAAAAACCGCTTGTATTACGACGGCAGTACGACAAGAACGTTTCAGTTTGTGCCCCATAAAGTTTCTAACCCGGACTACCCATTTATTCAGTACGGTGATCAATACATGTTAAAGGTGGACGGTGATCTTGCAAGTTCTCAAATACACATGCGTGGCTTGCGACGTGATGAGAAGCCAAACGCTATTTTCACATTTGAAGGAATCGACACTGAATACGGCCGCATTTCCGGAATGAAGCAAATCAAATTGACCGTACTGACGAAGAAAAAGTACGCAAACATTGCAGATTGCCCTTCACTTCGCGAAGATAAATGCGCCCTTGAGCAAGTAGGTCTGGTAGTGTGCTGCCCATCGCATCGAGATGAATTTGTGAAGCGAAGTGGGTTGTATGTCGATAAGCATCGATATTGCCCTGAGAGCGCTCGCGCGGCTTTTTGGCACGAAAACGGTGTGGCGGTAGCAGCGCAAGACATTCCAGCCGTCGACGAGACGTGGGGGTACGTTGGTGGTATACTATTTTTACTTTTTTGTATTATCATTACAGTATACATTTTGAAAAACGTTCAATGAGCAGTAGTAGTGAATCGGAGGAAGGCGAGAAGGCGGTTTGCCAAGGCCATGGATTAATGATTTGTTATTGCACGCGCTGTTATGTGTTTATGGGAGATGATAATCCGCGGCAATTATGTAGAAAGATTTATTGTAATGCATCGGATTGCTGGATATGCCATCTGCCAATTATGGATGAAAATTAAAATCCTTTAATAAAAACAAAAAAAAAGAAAAAAAATGTCCAATTTGTCACAGCAAACCGCCATCAAGGGTGGAATTTCACTTTTGTTAACTGGATTGGGGTCGATTTTCGGCTTTTCGCTTATGAGACGTGGGTACAATGTCGAATTAATTGCAGCAGGTTATAATCCGTACGAACGCAAATTCGTTGGTGACGGCGGCGGCGGCGGCGGCGGCGGTGGCGGTGGCGGTGGCTTTGGCGGCGGCGGTGGCTTTGGCGGCGGCGGCGGTGGCGACCCTGCAAACGAGGCGCTCGTAGAGGCTGTGGATGCATTGCGCGAAAAGCCGAAATTGACTAATCGACAATTGTATTCTATCCAACAAAAGGCTGCCGAATTGAGTGACAATGTAAATCGCGCGACCGCTTCGTTTTTCATTGTATTTGTGATTGTTTTCACGTCTATTTTCGTTACCGATTTGGCATTGGCACTTTACAATGACAAAAAGGCAAACAAACAAACTGATTTGTCGTTGATTTTGCAAAAGTCGGCGATTAAAGGTAGCGTGGCGGCTGCGATCGCATCGATTATGTGGATCGCCATTAGTTACATTACAACTCCAGTGCGCGCCACATCTATTTTGGGTTTCTCGGCAATTATTGGCCTGACTGTGGTCGGATTAGACTCGTACTTGGGAAACTTATTGCTTCCATCTACGAACCCACCGTCAATTGAATAAAAATAATATAAATGCGTTTAGTAGAGAATTTTTATTGTGCGCGCGCATTTCAAAATAGAATCATGCTTGAAATCAAAGCCGAAGACGGAAAGAGTGTTCGCACAGTGGCTATGCCCGGTAACACGAGTCGATGCGGGTTTTGTGATATGATGTTACTTGACGGTCAAACTTTTCTTATGCTCGACGAACCATATTGCTGCATTGTGCATGAAACGTGTATGAATTTTTTCGAGTGGGACGGAAAGCCGCGCTGCGAACCGGCAAAGAATCTTGAGGAGCGCGCAAAGAAAATAGCCAAGGACGAAGAGATTATTGGCAATTACATGTCGAAGGCGCATTGGAAGTCATTGCGTATACCAACAGCGGTGCGCGAAGCGTTTGTGCAAATATACGCGCGGGAATTGGTTTTGAGGCAGAATTACAAACCGACCAAGAAGCGCGAAGAATTACTGAATCGGATTTCTGAATCGCTTCAACTTTTCGATGATTCCGCCACTACGGCAACATTGAGCACGACTTACAACGGCGAAGCGGAGGTCTCTGCGGCAGAGGTTCTGTCGGGCGTGGCGAAGGAAGAGGCTCATGCGGAGGAAGCGGAAGCGGAGGCTGCTTCTCCCGCTCACGCCGCTGATGAAGAATCTCACGTGGGCACGGAAACATGATCACATCAGAATAAACGTCGTCGTTATCAATCATTTCCCGTGACTGCATGATTTCCTTCATTTGTTTGTTTAGCATTTTTTCGTATTCGGTGCGTTTGCGTCTTCTGCGTACGCGGCGTCGAGGTGTCTCAGTGGGCCGAAGTAGACTTTTTGTGCGCAACAACATATCTTGCGTGACGAAAAAGGGCGGCGGCGAAGGCACACGCGCCTTGTGCTCATTTGGCGGTTTCTTCAATTTTTTAATGATTTGTATTAATTCACGCTTATCTACGCGATGAGTGTGAGGCGTTATTGCTTCCATGTTTTTTTTTTCATTTGTACTTGAAATTGTTTATTTTCACTCGCAGTGGTGCGGCGGTGAATGATTTACAAAATCGGTCGTAATACTTTAAAAGAATGCTCTTGAACGTTTTGCATAATGATGAAAATGGTAACCGCTTTTTATACATTACAAAAAAGAGATTGGGAGAAAACGGAGACGAAATCACACCCACGGCAGGAGACTTGCGCGACGAAACCCAAGGGTGCGTGGTCAATTACGAGCCTCAACACGGCTATGTATTCAGCAACCACGAAGGTGACAAGTTGGTTTCATCTGCTGCCGAAGCAAATGTTTTGCTATCAAAATACTGCTTGCGCAAAGCCAACCGCTATACAACACTGGTTGCGCGAAGTCCAAAAAACGGACATGAAATCATTTTGGATACACAAACAATTCCCGCACCGTACGCCCCGTATTCATTTTTCACAGTGGCAGCATGGTCTATGTTACTTGCAAGCGTTATTATTTGGATGCTAACGCGCCGCTCGATTCGACACGTGCGCGCACTTGAGCAAGAAAAATTAGCGAGGCGCGCAACTCGTATTCCACGCTACAGTAGGTGGTGAGTAAAAATATACGGGTAAATAGAAAAAACATGATATCTATTACACTTGAAGGAAAAGTTACGGCTCTGCAAGCAGTTATTGTCGCGCTGTCAGGCGCTCTTGTGGCAAGACTGTTGATGCCAGGCACAAAACCACTTAATTTGAATATTGGCGGCAAATACAGTCACACCGTTCACGCACTTGTCATCGGTGTGATCTTTGCCGGTATTTACGTTGGCTTATTGTATGCTTACAACGATATGCGAATCGGCATTGCAAAATCGAACCTGTACGCGACGGGCGGCGCAAGCATGCACGGCTTTTCGCAGTCTCAGTGCACTTCATGTAAAAGCACATTGCCACCGCAGCCAAAAAATGGGGGCGAACGCAGCACCGTGCGTAAATTGAGCGCTCACAGTGGCGGCGGTGATGATTGTGTGATTGGCCATAAGGCGCGCAGCGGAGCGTGCAGTGCCGCCGCTAACATTAATGATTACCAATAAATCTTACTTTTATTTTAAACATAAGTCGTTTTTTCGTATTGATCAACAACTACGCCATTTACGCGGCGAGTATAGCGTTTCCTGCGGCGTTTTTTCGGAGCGTGTTGCCAACAAAACTTGGAATTCTCTTGCGCTTCCCTTTTACACGAATCACCATCCTGCGTTAAATGAATACAAGAATGAGGCATTTGATTTTTTTACGAACAATATTTTTTACTCTACGTAAGTCTGATCGTCACTACCCTCATCGTCTGACGACGACAACTCACCACTATCAGGCGACGAATCCGTTTCCGAATCCTCTTCAAACGCCACGTACAATCCCTCGAAGAATTCAATTGGCACACTCTTCACTTTAATATTCGCCACCGCCTTCTCTCGCCACGCGCCAGTAAGCAAGTAACCGTCTGGTTTACGGTAGCGTCTGAATACGTGCAATTCACCTTCTTCCTCTGCGTCGTCAAATACAATCCACTTGCAAAAGAATCCTTCGGCGGTTTTCGAAGCCTCATCTGAAACGACTGACACCTCCGCGGTCTCCGGGTCAATTTCTTTGCTCAATTGTAGTGCGTGCATTTCAGCCGCTTCAATGGCGCTCACAAACGTATCCGTAGTCGTAATGGGATCGCCATTTTGCATGTACACTGCGTAACCGTTGATTGTTGTGATTTCAGTTTCAGACATATTTCTTTTCAAAGGTGTGTATGTTTTGTTTATTGCAAGAGAAGATATCATTTTTCACTATTACGCGCGCTTTGCCCATTTTTCATTTCAACGTGAAAACTGATTTGTCGGCACAGTGGCGGCGAAGCGCTACCAGCCGGAGAAGGGCGCCTCAAAAACCGAATTCCATTGTTTTCGTAAAAAAAGCGCATAATCTCAATGAATTTTCTTCTAAAATACGGCTTGCGTCTGTTGTAAGAGAAATAATTCGCCGATGCATCACCGGTTTCAAAAAGGTGAGAGTGTAATTCATTGTACCCAAACCACTTTAATTGTGACTTCTCAATACAATCCACTTTACCGTTACAGTATTGCACAAATTGCTTTGTATTTCGGAACATGCTCGGGTAATCCTTGAACGCAACTTGCACAAAATAATACACGGTCCGTGACGTTTTGAATATAGCGTCCAACATTAACGCGTAATCTCGCGCTAACAAAAGTTGCCTCAGTTCTCCGTACGACATGACGCACCCGGCTGTTTCTTCATAGCATTCGCGAGCAGCGCCGTGCTCTACGCAAGCGTCGCTCTTCTCGATTTTACCGCCAAAAAAACCCCACTTATCACTTTCGCGCCAACCTTGTACGTAGCCTTCGCGTCCCAATAAAAAACACACTTCGCCTCGCGCGTTTATTGCGTACGGCACAACGCCCGCTGATTTTACTTGAGACATATTTTCTTTATTACTTTATATTTCATTTGGGCGTTGTGAGCGCGCCAAAAAAATCATTCACGGTAGACGACGCTTCTTTTTTACGACGCTTTTTAGGCGCTGCAGTCGTTTCCGGAACGGCAAATGGGTCGCCGACACTTGAAGCGGAACCACGCCGCTCCCTTCCGGAAAACATGTCTCCCATTTGTGGTTTGCACGGATCGTACTCTTCCTCTTCAATAACACCTATGCGCTTTGCTTCACGTACCGCATCCAATACTTTTTTCACGGAAACAGCGCTCTTCTGCGGTTGCTGAATCAACGCCATTGGGTCGTAATCAGGTTTAATTGGGGTTGGTGGTGGTGCTAACTTCTTTTTGCGCGGCGGAGGCGGTGCGGAGCGTTTAGTCGCCGCTTCTCTCACACGCGCCGCTTCTTCTCGCGCCGCCGCCAAATCCGCATGCTTTTGTTGTGACATGTTCATGACGGTTGGTTGTGATCCCCATGGCTCGTAAATGGGCGGTGGTTGCCGTGGCTGCTGAAGTGGCGGTGGTTGCCGTGGCTGCTGAAGTGGCGGCGCTTGGTGTTGCCGCTGCCGCTGCTGATGTGACGGAGGCGGCGGTTGGTGCTGCCGCTGTGACGGTGGCTGAGGTTTCCCTTGGATGCACTTTTGTTGTGGAACGCCAGTCAACATCCACTGCTTCTTATCAGTTGTATTTAGTGGTAAACAATCTAACAAGTCGCGCGTCGATTTCGATTCATCACCGGGTCCGACTCGCAAAAACAATTCAGGAACACGCTCTTTGAATAATACGCGCACCATGAAGAGACGATATACCTCTTTTGGCGTTACGGGCAATTTCTTAAAAAACCACAAGCGAATGTAAGAGCGCTCCTCTTGCGCATTGTAAACGACTTCGGTTGTCTCGGGCAAATACGCAACAACCTCTCCGGCAATCGTCAGTAACCACGCGCCAGCAAACGATTTGAAGGGCTCTTTTCCACATGACAACCACATACTATTCAAGTCAATGTGATTCATCTTTTGCGCTGATGATAGGCGGAATTCGTAGGCGCGCATTGTGCGGCGGTCTCCCGGCACAAAGTACTTGACTTTACCTTGAGCGGGAATAATAACAGAATCCATGGATTAGCAATGTAAGTGTGTATACAATGTATAAAAACTTAAAAAAATGACCGTTTTAGACGCAAGTAAAAATAATGTGACGTTGCATGTAAAAATGAGTTTCCTTTCAATTAACGAATTTAAAGCGTCTCATAGCAGCGGAACGAGTACCTCAAACTGCCCCCGTACATGTAAGGCTCGTGAGGGTGGTACACTGTCATGCGGAGAACATGAATGTTGTGTAAATGGAACGTGTGTAAAAAGAGCGGACCCCGGAAAATGTCCACCTGGACAGTTGCCGTGCCGAAATGTGAGTCGCACAACGTTTTCGTGTTGCTCAAAGTACTGTAATTTACAGACGGGTAAGTGTGACGGCAAATAATAAACAGTACACGATAAAAAAACGATATGACGAAATCTTCTTGCAGTGCATGTACGGGAGGAACCGCTTCGGTTGAAACGAATATTTTAATGGGCAAGGGCGTGGTAGCCGCCGCGTCGCTTTATTTACTGTACATTGGCGTCACTTGCCCATGTGCGCCTGAACTTTACTCGTGCCACTTGACTCAATTGTATTTGGCCGTAATTATTATTGTTGCCGTCATGATTTACTTTAACGGTCTACGATTTCAGAGTTACACAAAGTAATAAAAAAAGTTAGTTTTATCCTAATACGTTTTACGCGGCAGACGGTGTGGGCAACCAAAATCCAACTATACCCGCAATAGTGGACATGAACACTGCGCGCTCGCATCCAACCTCTTCCACTGCTACCATGACCATGCAAAATATGAGCACAACAAGTGATATGAATAATTGCGCGTAAAAGCGAATGCGGCGCCACGATCGGTCGCGGTAACGCTGCCGAAGTAAAACAATATCTTCGTCTTCGTCTTGCATAATGCGCGCCGATGGTGATTGTATCATTTATGAATTATGTATTTATTATTTTCCAAGCCACCCTATTAACACGTCGTACGCCGTTGTTATACGCTCGAAATCATCAGCATTTCCGCCCTTGTCCGGGTGCGCCCACAGTACGGCTCGTTTGTATTTGGCGCGCACAGTCTCAACTGTTACGGTTTCGTCGGGTCTGAGATTAAGTGCTTCAAGGTACGGCCCAAGTTGCTTTGAGACGACGAGTGCCAATTTTCGCACGGGCAAATCATTGAAATCAAACGAAGCCGAAACGGAATTGCCGCCCTCAATCACATGATTCACGCTGTCAAGTAGAAAAGCAGGCACTCCTTTGTTTAAATTAAAGAGTATTATAGACGTACGGGGATCGTCCATTATTTTCTGTATATATCTAATCGAAGAGCGGTACTGCGCCACATCTAAATCGAGAAGCAGCAAATATGATATCATCATTTTCTTGCGCCTCAGCATTTGCAATTGCGATGCTAAATTACACAAGCCAATGGAATTATTCAATTTCCACTTGATGGTCGTTTTGAAGCGCACCTGCGGTCCAAAAAGTGCAGTAGTGTCGATTTCGTGAGAGCCAATGGCGACTGACACTGAAGGGTGAGATAGCATTCTTGTTACTACTAATTGAATAATATATAATCTCACATTTGAACTCGGTAAGTCTCAATAAGCCATTTTGCAGCGTTTTGAAGTCCAGTGTCGGTTTCATCAGGCTGCAAGTAGGGTTTTATGGCCAAATGGTTGTGATAGAAGTGTGTGCCGACAATTT
>Ga0307980_1000870_pt1 | contig 13010 bp, 18 predicted proteins | sample OrgLakmetage1060_FD_201817 | JGI IMG/M metagenome (GOLD analysis project Ga0307980, IMG submission 201817) | Saline water microbial communities from Organic Lake, Antarctica - #1060 | ecosystem: Environmental > Aquatic > Non-marine Saline and Alkaline > Saline | place: Antarctica: Organic Lake... | reverse complement strand
GTGGAGCAGCTTATTGAAGATTCACCCGGCAGCCCAGTCGAAAGTGGAACGGCTATGTGGTGGGCCGAAGTGCCGACCGGAACCAATGCCGATGTCGTCGTCAACTACGACGGCACGCAGCTTCGGGCGGCGGTGTCCATCTATCGAATCGTCGGCGATGGCGTTGAACTAGTTGCTACCGATACCGAGTCGGTAGATGACGGGTCGGCAATCAGTACATCGCTCACCGTCAACGCTGGCGGCTCAGCAATCCACGCTCTAGCGTCGGCGGGTATCGAGACGGTCACTTGGACCGGCCCTACCGAAGACGCAGGCGACTCTATCGAAAGCTTTACGTATTCGTCAGCCAGCGGAGCATCGGCAACAGCGACCGGCACCCTCTCTGTTGGTACGAGGGACATTGCGATGGTCAGTGCGAGTTTTGCGGAGGCCACCCCCTCTACCAGTGGAACGCTGGGGAGATTGAAATACTTCATCGGCATGGGCCGAGCGTTTAAGGCAATCAACAACCACAGATAGGAGACCATCATGCCAGACAAAAAAGATCCCATTCAAGGCACACTCAACGCCGTAGAAACATCCGCAGACAACTACGACATGCCCGCCGACGGCTTGTTCCGCGGCGACATAGAGCGAGTCGGCGGAACGATGACCGTGCGTATGAATATCAAGATTCCCGGCGGCGACAGCTACGTCCCCGCCCGCGACATCAACGGCGCGTTGCTTAGTTATTCGCTCGATGAAACAAACGAACATCAACCTGTTGAGATCATCTGCCGCCAAGGAACACTCATTCAGTTCGAGGCGACGGCCAGTACAAGCGGCGACGTTAGATACTCCGGCGGGCGCGTCGGCGACCGCTGATCGATCAACGACCACCGAGCACGAAGCGTCTAATGCAATGCCAGACGAGCAACAACACGACGAGCCGATCAGTGAAGGCGACGGGCATTTCGATGTCTCGACGCGCGGCGCTCGCGCGATGCTGTCGCAGGCAGTTAGCAACGGCTGGCCCATCCCCAACAAGGCCAAGGCCGCTGCGGTCAACTCGCTCATCAACATGCTCGCCGAGGCCAACAGCAAAAAGCAGATTCGCAACGTCGCTTCGATCGTTCGCACGCTGGCTGTCCTCAACGCGCAGAACCAGGCCGATGTCCACCTGCAAACCAAGCACCAGGTCACCGTCGAAGAGCGGGACTACGAGCTGCCCGACGAATCGGCCAGCATCAAGGTCATGTTCCCGACGCGCGGGCCTCAGTCTGCTGCCCGCCCTGCTGCTGAGCCTGACGACGATCGCGGGGCCGACGATGCCTGATATGGTCATCCGACAAGGCGACATCGTGCAGCCGCGAGACGGCGGTCAGTCCGCGTTTTGGGATGACTGGTCGCACCGCTTTGTCGGGCTCGAAGGCGGGCTTGGCGCGGGCAAGACCTTCATCGGCAGCCGCAAGCTGATGACGCTGCACCTTTGGAACGCCTTTGACGATGATGAGCGTCCGACCTTTGTGCATAGCGCGGTTGTCGCGCCGACGCATGAGAACCTGATGGACTTCGACATCCCGGCCCTGCTCGAAGCGGCCGAGGAGTTCGGCCTGCCGCGTGACTGGCGATCGTCACGCAAGGAGATCATCTTCCCCGGTCTGCCCCTGGCATCGATCAAGGCGAGATCCGCAGACAAGGCCAACCGTATCGCAGGCTGGGAGATCGGCGCGGGCTGGGGTGACGAGGCCGGCCGATGGAAGGAAGACCGGGACCAACCAATGAACGACCCGCTGATCCAATTCCAGGGCCGGCTTCGCCACCCACGCGCCCGGCTACAGCAGATGATCTTCACCTACTCCAACGAAGGCGACCACACCAGCATCTATGAGTTCATGCACCAGGACGCCGAGGACACGGCCCTGTACCGGGCCAGCACCTACGACAACGCACAGTCGGTCGGCGAGTTCATCAAGTCGCAGGAACGCAACCTGACGCCCGAGCTGGCCCGCCAGTACCTGCTCGGCGAGGCCATCAGCCTGCGCGGGGCCAAGGCCTACGGCGCATTCAGCCCCGAGCTACACGTCAGCGACGAAGCCAAGCTCGACCCGCTGCGACCGCTTGGCCTGTTCATGGACTTCAACATCGACCCTGGTATGCACGGCGGTTTCTGCCAGCACTTCACCAACGTCGATCTACTGACGGCCACGCACGACTTTCACGAGCCATCGCTCACTGTCGTCGGCATGATCGACCGCATGGCCAAGGTCGTCCGCGATGAGGTCGGCGGCTGGGACAAGTTCCCCGCGATCAACATCTACGGCGACCCGGCCGGCCACTCGCGCACCGCTGGCACCGGCCAGAGCGATTACGTCGTGCTCATGCAGGCGCTCGAAGCCTCGGGCTGCCCGGATAAGCTGATCCGCCAGATGTCGCGCCGCAAACACAACCCCGTCGTCGATCGCATCAACGCGGTCAACGTCGCCATGATCGACATGAAGGGCGACACGCACACGATGATCCATCCGCGGTGCAAGACGCTGATCAACGACTTCAACAAGGTCACGCGGTCCAAGGACGGCAAAGACCTGGCCAAGAATAACAAGGCACTGACGCACGTATCCGACGCATGGGGCTACTTCGTTGAGATCGAGCGACCCATCCGACTAGACCGCAGCAAGGAAGATCGCGGCCGCGTGATCTTCGGGAGAGTTTGAACGCATGACACAAGCCCCAACCATGAACGGACACGCCACCGCACCCGAGGTCGGCGAGCAGACCAAGAAGCAGGGACGCATGGACGTCGCCGCAGCGTTTGGCAACCTGCCGGGCTACGGCAAGCCCCAGCCGGGCACGCTCGCCACGTACAAGCGGATGCGGAACAACCCGACGATCGCCATCGCGCGGATGGTCGCGCAGGTTCCGATCCGTGGCTCAAACTGGTCGTATGAGGTGCGCCACGGCGACGGCCTGCCCCGCATCGACGAGGCCGTCGAGTTCATCCGCACGAACATGAAAAAGCACCGGGCCAAGCTGCTCAAGCACCTGCTGACCGGCTACGACTATGGCTTCTCGGCGTCCGAAAAGGTCTTCGGCATCGAGGACGGCCGGATCATCATCGAGCGATTCAAGCCGCTGTCGGTAGACATCACCTTGCCGCTTGAGCACAAAGACACCGGCTCGCTGCTGGGCGTCAAGAATGGCGACGTCCAGCTATTCGAGGACAAAGTCGTGTATTGGGCATACGACGCCGAGCCGGGCAATCACTGGGGGCGATCGCGCCACGAGAACATCCGCGAGACCGCGTACACCGCATGGCAGAACCTCTACCGCAAGCAGGGCCAGTACATCACGAAGGTCGCGGGCGTCATCCCCATGGTCGAGTACGAGCCGGGCACGTACCAAGACGAGAGCGGGGCCGACGTCGATGCTTATGAGATCGCGCAGAAGGTCATCGGCAACCTGGGCCGGGGCGCTGGCGTGGCCATGCCCCGTGTGTTCTCCAAGTTCGCCGAAGACCTGATCCGATCGGGCGTAAACATCCGCGACCTGCAAGCCTGGTCGATCAGCTTCCTTGAGCCTTCGGGCGCACACGGCAGCGACTTCGTGGCGCAGATGAAGCACTACGAGTCGCTTCTGCTTCGCGGCTGGATGGTCCCCGAGCGGTCGGTCGCCGAGGGGCAGTTCGGCACCAAGGCCGAGGCCGGCGAGCACGCGGACCTGGCGACGGCGATCGCTGAGATGGACAACGCCGAGCTTGCCGAGTTGCTCAACGATCAGGTCGTCGATCAACTGCTAACGCTCAACTTCGGCCCCGAGTACAAGGGCAAGGTCGTGATCGTGCCCGAGCCGCTGGCGGATGAGGACAAGGCGTTCGTCCGCAACCTGCTGAGCCAGATCCTTGTCAACCCGATGAACATCGACATCCTGCAATCGGTGGTCGACCTCGACGCGGCAATGGACAGCGCCGGGCTGCCCAAGATCAAGGACGTCGTGAGCGTCCCCGAGTCGGCAGCGCCAGACGACACCGGCGAGATCGCCGCAGCGCTGCAACGAACCTACAAGCAGGCACGACCAGATAAGCCATGAGCCGCAAGCAAGCCCAACAACTGGCGATGATCCAAGACCGCGATCGCTCGCGTCTTGAGAATGAGGGCATCAAAGCCCTGCGCAAGCTCGGCCTGAAGTTCCGCGTCGAACTGATCAAGGCGGTGCGCCGAGGCGATGACCTGCGACTGGTCGCGCGTGAGCTGATGGAGGACATGCAGCCGATCATCGCCACCGGCATGATGGCGGCCCACCTGAGCGGGCGTCTGCGGTCGGTGCGATCCGCCGAGTCGGTGACCCGCAAGTCGCTGTCGCTGGCCGCTGGCGAGCCCTACGCCGACGCCATGAGCTTCCTTGAGCGACGGCTGAATGCCGACGGGACGGCACTGGACATCCTTCGCAGCAAGTACAGCACCGAGTCACAAAACGTGCTGCGGCTGCTGGGCGATGAGGTCAACCGATCGCTGGACCGCGTGACCGCCGAGATCATCCAGCAGAACCTACCGACGCGCTCGGCCGTCAACGCCATGCGCGAGGCGCTGGACCGCATCGGCATCACCAACACCAGCACGCACCTACTTGAGACGACGGTCAGGACGCAGACGCAGATCGCGTACAGCGCGGGCCGGATGAACGCCAACGACGACCCGGCGATCCAGTCGATTCTTTGGGGCTATGAGTATGCGGCGGTGGGGGATACGCGGACTACGGATATTTGTCTGGCGCTGGATGGGATGCGGCTGCTCAAGATCAACCCGTCTTGGCAGCGATTGACGCCGCCGAATCACTACAACTGCCGCTCATCCCTGATCGAAATCTTCAACGGCGACGCGCTCGCCAACCCGACCGCAGTCCCCAACGTCGCGCCGATGGCCGGCTTTGACTTCAATCCGGTGGCACTGTTTTCAGACCTGATCGCCGCATAGTGCTGGGAGGCACACGATGAACCACAACCAAAAGAAGATCGACCGCGAGCCCGATTACATCAACCCGCAAGAGTACGCCTACCGGCACGAGATCAGCTACGACACGGCGCTGCGGCTTGCCAACGCGCAGAAGATCAAAGGCGCGGTCAAGATCGGCAAGCAGTGGCGCATGCCCAACAACAGGAAGCAGAACCAATGAAAGTCACCCAACGAGCGATCGACAGCATCACGCCGTACGCCAACAACCCGCGCATCAACGACGCGGCGGTCGATAAGGTCGCGGCATCACTGAGCGCCTACGGATGGCGTCAGCCGATCGTGGTGGACGGCGAGGGCGTGGTCATCGTACAGCGATGGGAAACGCTGACCGGCAAGAAGGCGACGCTCGAAAAGCAAACGCCCACCCCCTGACCCGTCCAAAACAACCCAAAAACCGCCCAGCATGTCCCCGCAGTTCCCGGCATGTCTTGCAATACCCGCCAAAGTCCCTTCCATTGTTGACAACTTCCGCCGATAGTGGCGGCAGATGACCAAGGCAGCAACACACCCCGACGCCTACGCCTTCCAAGGCAGCAGCGCCAGCACCAGCGCGATCACCGCCGGGGCAATCAATGCAGCCGGTCAACCGACCAAGCGATTCGTCAAAGACCTGATCCGCGTCGGCAAGTTCAACGGCGGCGGCGGTCAGCATCAATCCTTCGAAGTCACCCTCGGCGATCACGACCCGGCCAACGGCAAGTTCTCGCTCGCCCACTTCCGCGATCAGTTCATCGCCATGCGTTTGGCCGGGATCGACGTGCCGACACCCAACGGACACACGACCGATGCCGAGGCCAACCGTGGCTACGTCCGGGACATGTTCATCGAGGGCGACAAGCTATGGGCCGTCATCGAGGCCATCGGCGACGACGCGATCCAACTGATGAGCCGCGCCAAGGTCAGCATCAACGTACTGACCCAGCTCAACGGCGGCAACGGCAAGACCTACGACTACCCGATCGACCACGTGGCGATCGTGACCAACCCCGTCATTCCAGACCAGCAGGGCTTCGCGGCTATCGCCGCCAGCCATGACACCCCCGGCAAGGGCCGCGCCCTTGTCCTCGCACCGGAGCAAACCATGGACACCCCCGCAAACACGCCAGCAACTACCGACAAGCCTGAAGACAAGAAGGTCACCGACCTGCCATCCCTCGCTACGGCCATGGGCCTGCAAGTCGAGGAAGGCCAAGACGTCGGCCAAGCAATCATGGCGGCCTACACCGCGATCAAGACCGAGCGCGACGGCCTCAAGGAAAAGCTGGCAGACGCTGAGAACAAGCCCGCCGAGTCCGACGTGATGGTCGCCGCCTCGCTCGACGCCAACACCGCGTCGATCCTGGTCGAGAACGCCGAGCTCAAGCTCAGCCGACTGGTCGAGAACGGCAACATCACCCCGGCCGTCCGTGATGCGCTCCAGCTCGCCCTGGTCGGAACCGCATCCAAGCCCAACGCACTGAGCCTGTCGGTCGGCAAGCAAGGCCAGCCGTCGATGCTGTCCTGCGTCGCCGAAATACTCGGCAAGAACGACCCGGTCGCGCTCAAGGAAAAGACCAAGAGCCAGTCGGCCGTCACCCTCAGCCGCAAGGCCGACGACGCCCATCCCGATCTGACCAAGAACATGATCGGCGCGGGCGCAGGCGAATCCGGCCCCGCACTCTGATCCAGACCACACGCACCACGTACCCACAAGCCAACGACACCACGCCCAAGAACGGGCAAGGAGCCCAACCATGAGCCAGATCAACGTCAGCCAACTCCCCGGCATCGGTACCAGCCGAACCGCGACCGCCCGCAAGGTCTTCCTCGGCGATGAGGTCTTCCTGCCCGGCGGCAAAGTCATCGACGGGTCGCTATCCCGCGACACCGACAGCGGCAACGTCTACGAGCTCGCCGCTGGCCTGCTCATGGGCCAGATCACCGCCTCGGGCAAGTACGCCCCATCGATCATCGGTCTGTCCGGCGTCCTCCACGACACCAGCGCCGTGACCACGGTGATGACCCTGCCCGCAGCGGTCGTCACCGAGATTCAGCGCCGCATCGGTGCATCCGGCACGTTCAAGATCACCGGCCCGCCAACCGCTGCCGGAACCGTCGCAACCGAAACCGTGACCTACTCGGCCATCGCCTCGGCGACCACGATCACGATCACCGCGACGTCCGCAGACTTCGCAGCCGGTTCGCTCATCACCCCGACCGACGGCAGCGAGATCCCGCTGACCGTCATCCACGACGGCTTCCCCGTCCGCGTTGTTGACGAAGACCTGGTGAACATCGACGTGCCGTTCGCCAAGCTCCCCGTCGGCGGCATCATCGACGCCAGCCAACTCCGAAGCTGGTCGTCCGACGCATCGGTCAAGGCCTACATCGTCGGCCTGCTCGACAAGCGATTCGTCTTCGATCACCTGTATTAAATCACCCGGTCACGCATGACCGCCTGACTGTTTAACCAATCACGCCCCACCGGGGCACCCCGCAGCAAAGGAATCTCATCATGGCAACCCTCGAACAAGTCCTCGGTGGCCGCAACCTGACCGGCGTCGTGCAAGGCGTGAAGTCCGGCATCCCCAGCCGCGTACCTGAAGCCTTCCTCCGTCAGTCGGCCCGCACCGTTCACGGCAAGCTGATCGAATGGAACGAAGTTAACGGTCGCCGCGAAGTCGCCCGCATTTGTCAGTACGGCAGCCCCTCGCAGCGTCGCGCCCTCAAAGGGATCACGTCGCGGTCGGCCACGGCACTGCACACGTTTGAAAATCAGCCGATGGACGCGCTGAAGCTCCTGAACCTGGTCAACCCCGAAACCGGCGAGATGGACCCCAAGGGCGTCGCCGAAGTCGGCCGTCAGTCCAAGGAGTTCAAAGTCCTGTTCAGCAACCTGCGGCTCGCCGCGGTGCAGATGGCGCTCTCCACCGGCTACATCTACTTCGATGCCGACGGCAACCTGCTCCCATCGTCCTCCGGCGCGGTCGTCTCCGTGGACTTCAACGTCCCGGCCGGCAACCGCAACCAACTCGACGTCCTCGGCAATGGTGCGATCATCGACGCATCGTGGGCAACGGCCTCAACCAAGATCATCGACAACGTTCGCAACCTCAAGAAGGCTGCGATCAAGAAGACCGGCTATCCGCTCAAGTACGCCCTGTACGGCGAGAACATCCCCGGCTACCTCGCCGAGAACACGCAAGCCAAGGAATACCTGATCCGCAACCCTGCGGCGAATCAGACCTACATCGACACTGGCGAGATTCCCGAAGGCCTCGGCGGTCTGACGTGGATTCCGATGGACGATGCGTTCTACGTCGATCAGAACGGCGCGATCCAGTCCTTCCTCGGCGCTGACGGCATCGCCTTCCTGCCCGAGGCATCCGACGACTGGTACGAAATGCTGCCCGGCTCGTTCGCGGTCCCGACCACCGTGGACGTCCAGGGCGGCGACGCAACATCGGCCCTGTCCTCGCTACAAGAGGTCAACGGCATGTTCAGCTACGCCAAGGTCAGCCACGATCCGCCATCGATCACGCAGTACGCAGGCGACACGTTCCTGCCGGTGATCAAGGTGCCCGGCGCGATGTTCATCGCCGACGTCACCCCGTAACCCCAATCATCGCCTCCGCATCCCCGCGACCTAAAAGCCGCGGCGGTGTTTTGACTCGAACAACAGACCAACCACGGAGCTACCATGTTAAGCGCCAAGAAACTCGCCGAAGAACTGGCCAAGACCGGAACCGGCAAGGACAAGCTGGACCTGATCCAGACCGTCAACCATCCCGATCAGGCCATCGAACTGCTGAAGAAGGCCAACTACTTCGCCACGGTACGCAAGGCCGAGGCGATCGTCGCAGCGGACAACAGCGCCAAGCCAGCGCCAGCAGCTTCTAAGCCTGAAAAGGCCGCAGAGCCCGCCAAGGACACGAAGCCCGCACAGGGCACACAGACCAACGCCAAGGACGACAAGCAGGCCAAGGACGGCACCAAGCCAGCGGACAACAGCGCCAAGCACAACGACAAGAAATAGGCCCGACCGCATAGAGCTACACCGCAAGGCCGGCGGCTTAACGGCCACCGGCTTTTTTTAACGAACGGACCCCGCCATGGCATACGCCCAACAATCCGACATCGAAGACGTCTTCGGCACGGACAACGTGGCGACCTGGTCCCAACTCGATAACGACGTGACGACCGCCGACACCGACCGCATCGCCCGCGCCATCGCATGGGCCGACGCCTACATCAACAACCGCATGCGCGGCCTACGCTGGCGCATCCCCATCGTCGGCACCGAGGCGTCGGTCATCGTCACCGACTGGTCGGCCAATCTCTGCGGCTGGTGGCTACAGCGTCCGCGCGGCTCGACTGAAGAGATGGTCGAGGCCAAGGCCCGCGTCGATCGTGAGATCGATATGTACTCGGCTGGCACACGCCAGTGGGATGCTGGCGAGACTGACCCGCAGCCAACCGCGCCCGTCATCGTGGGGGCCAACTGATGGCCAACGTGATCATCCCATCCGCAGACGTCCGACGACGCCTCCTCCGCATGGCCAAACTGTCCGGTCCCAACCGATCCGGTCTTGAGGCCATGTACAAGCAGTGGGGCACGCGGTACAGCGCCGAGGCCCGACGGGTCTATCGCACCAACGCATCCGGCGGGGGAGACTGGGCACCGCTACAGCCGGCAACCATCGCACGCCGACGCGCTGGCAAGGGCGCGAAGGCCAAGCAGACCATCGGCGGGCTGCGACGCGCGGGGCTCATGCAGGCACGCCGGGCCACGACCGACCGACAGGGCCGATCGGCGGTCAAGAAGCTCAAGCAGGCCGCACGCGCTGGCGGGCTGGCTCGCATCCTGATCGACACCGGCGCGCTGTTTAACACGCTGTCGCTAGGCGCGCCGGGCAACCTCTTCGAGTACATCAACGGCGGCGTCCGCTTCGGCGTCAGCGGCAAGGCCCAGCGCAAGGACAGCAAGATCACGCTCGGCAAGCTGGCGACCATGCACAGCACCGGCGCGGGCAACCTGCCAGCACGCCCGATCTTGGTCAAGCCCAGCGACCTGTCGCAGCAGACCCAGCAGGGCATGCGCAGCGACCTACAGGTCTTCATGCGGTCGATCGGCCAGAAGGTGAGGTTCCAGTGAGCGTCACCGATCCATTCACGGCGGTCGAGGCCAAGCTGTGGGAACTGGTAGCCGACCACACCGACCTGATGGCGCTTGTCAAGCCGGGCAACCGCCTAGACGCCCAAGACGTCGCACGACGCGCCCAAAAGGAAGGACGCCTGAGCGCCGACCTGCCCGAGCTGCAACTGGTCCCCACTGGCGGCGGCGTCACCGGCTGGACCAGTACGTCGGTCCTCGTCTCGCAGATCTTCGACTTCCAAGTCCTGACCGGAAACGAGCGAGCGTACAAGGAACTATTCCCCGTCCGCTGGCAACTGCTGCGGGCCTGGGCGATGCTCCGCAAGGATCAGACGTGGGCTCGGCTTGGCCTGCCTTACGTGAACAAGGTCAGCCTCGCATCGTTCAGCGACATCCAGAACGGCACACAGGCAGACACCAACAAGACGACATGGGCCAGCGCCCTGCAATTCACGATCGACATGACCTTCGACCAGCAAGCACTTGAGACACAAAGCGCCCCGGCCTGACCGGGCGACCACGCACCCTAAAGCAAGGACACGACCATGCCACTGACCGCAACACTTAGCGCATCACTCTCCGGCACATTCAGCAAGGCCGAGACGTTCAACGACAAGAACATCGAGCATAGCCTTGCGCTGTCGATCGCCCAAGCGTTCGCCAATGGCACCGGCGCGAATCAGGCGAACCAAATCTACGTCGGCGAGCGAACGCTGGCTGACGAAGCGCAGGAAAACCTGGACCTGTCTGGATCGCTGGCCGACCAGTTCGGATCAACGATCGTATTCACCGGCATCAAGGGCATCCTGATCCAGAATCAGAGCGCCTTGTCCTCGCTGCTGTTCGAGCCCGGCAGCACCAACGGATTCCTCGGTCCGTTCGCCGATGCGTCTGACCAGGTCATCATCCCCCCCGGCGGCGTCGTCCTGATGACCAACGCCAGCGCCGCAGGCTGGCCCGTCACCGCTAGCACCGGCGACCTGCTGAGCTTCACCCACAACAGCGAAGAAACCGCCGACCTGGAATACAAGATCGCGCTCATCGGCATCGTCTAAGCCGGGAACTACTGAAAACAACCACCTGAACACCTAACCCGCAAACGGGAGCTACACCATGACAGTCAAAGCAGGCATCAACGGATCGGCAACGTGGAACGGCGTCGCCATCGCCGACGTCCGAAACATCAACCTCGGCAAGATCAGCGAGCCGCAGAAGTACGCATCGTCGTCCACGGCCGGCGAGCGTCTCGAAGTCCCCGGACACAAGGACAAGTCGATCAGTTTCAGCGTCTACAACGACGAGCCGCCCTTTGACGAAGGCGACATCGGCACGCTGGTACTGCTTTCATCGACCGGCGTCACGCTGTTTGATGCGGCGGTCCATATCAGCAACCTCAGCTTCGGCGTCGACGTCGATGCGGGCTCGCTGATCACCTGCGACATCACTGCAGGCCGCGCTACCGCCGTCTAACCCATAGAGCACCATGAACGACCACGCCAACATCGCGGGCGCAGCGGCATCGATCGACTTCGAGATCGGCACGACCGCGTGCAAGCTGCGCCCGATCACCGTCGCCGACCAGTTCGAGTACGAAGAGTGGGTCCGCACGATGACCGTCAAGCTGCTTTGTTCATGCGACAATCTGACGCTCGAACAAAAGACGACGGCCACGATGCAGGCGATGGGCATGGGCTGGTTCTCCGAGCCGTGCATTCAGTCCACCGGCACGAAGATGGGCAAGGGCATGCTGCTCTGGCTGGCCACGCGAGCAAGCCACGGCAACACCCTGAACTGGCTGCGCGACAACATCACCGAGGAACAGCTACACGCGGGCGACCGCCTGCTGACCGAGCTGACGTGGGGCGGCAAAAAAAAAGGGTAGTCAACGACGGCACGCCCCGGCCCAAGCTGACGATGACCCGCATCGCGCAGTTGATCGTCAAGGTCAGACCGGCCTACAAACTTGAGGACGTGATGCGACTCACACACCGCCAAATCATGACGCTGCTGGAACCGGATCGATCCGGCCAGGGCGTTGTCGCCTGTGGCAGCTACGCCGAAGCCAAGGCGCTCAGCGAGCGGCTGATCGCCGAGGAAGGGGTTGACGATGAGTGATTCATTCAACGTCGGCGACGCCTTTATCGAGCTTCGTCTGCGACAGGAAAAGCTAGAGGCCGACAGCGGAAAAACAGCGGAGACGCTACGCGAAACCGAAACCCGTCTGCAAGGCGTCGCGGACAAGGCAGAGAAGGCCGGGGAGAAGGGCAACAACGCACTTGGCGGTATGGTCGCGCTGGGACTCAAGGCCATCACCGTCATGGGCACGCTTGAGCTTGCCCTTGGCGCGGTCAACGTCGGGGCCGACCTGATGAGCGGCAACATCGAAGACGCGGCAGAAGGCCTTGAGCGGCTACCCGCGGGCATCGGCCCGGTGGTGAAACAGCTCAAGGACATGGTTGGGACGCTGACGGGGATCAAAGAGCAGACCGACGCGATCCTGCGCACGACCGCAAACCTTGAAAAAGCGATGGCGTCTCGCTTGCGCACGACGCTGCAAGGCCTGCGCCAAGAAGAAGAACTGCTGTTGAACCGGATCAAGATCGAGCAGCAGATCGCATTGTTCGGCACCGCAGACAGCGACGAAGCGGCGCGGCTCAAAGTCGAGTTCAACGCGACCAACCGGCTGGCCGATGCCCGCAACGCAGCCAACGAAGCACTGCGCGAAGCCAACGTACTGGCGGCAAGCACCAGCGCCGAGACGACGGCACGAGCTCTTGAGATCTCTGAAAAAGAGGAAGAGCTGGCAAAGCAACGAAAAGACCTCGCCTTTGTCGGTGATGGTTCTGAGACTGTTGCTGGCCGAATCAAAGAAAACATCGCGGCGA
>Ga0307980_1000865_pt1 | contig 13067 bp, 11 predicted proteins | sample OrgLakmetage1060_FD_201817 | JGI IMG/M metagenome (GOLD analysis project Ga0307980, IMG submission 201817) | Saline water microbial communities from Organic Lake, Antarctica - #1060 | ecosystem: Environmental > Aquatic > Non-marine Saline and Alkaline > Saline | place: Antarctica: Organic Lake... | reverse complement strand
AATCAAGTCCGCAAAATAAGCTTTGTATGCACTCAGTTAATTTACTCTCATCGAATCGGTAATGAATAATTAAGTTATCCTTTTGTGGTGCGGAGCTCCAAGACTTTTCATAAAAGAAATATATCTTTATAGTTTCATCTTTAAGCAAATATGCTGGTATATTGATTGCAGTAATGCCAGATTTAGAATTAATTCGCCCTTCTTGGTCTATTAAGTGGAACCCATCAGAAATAAATATATTTTTATGGTGACTCATTCCAGTCTTCGTCTTATATAATTCCTTTGCCCCAGTTAAGTCTCTATCATAACCTAATATGAAACCTTTGCTCTCTATATTTGTTGTACTCCAGATTATGTATAATAACATGTCTATTATCTATGCAAGGTATTATTTAGCAGAGTTTGTGATTGATTACTTGATTATTTAAATCACAAAAAAAAATAATTAGGTGCTTATGCACTAACTCTGGCCTCGAGTAATTTTAGTTTTAATTCAGCCTCAGATCTCTTGGACTTCATTAACTCTAGATTCAACTCTGCAATATCGGCTCTAGATTCAACTCTGCAATATCGGCTCTACACGTCTCTTCCATTATCTTTATGCGATTATTTAGCTGAGTATATTTACCCATATATCTATCACTTATTTCTTTGTATTTATGCTTGGCTATGCTTAGATTATCTTTGTTTAATTTAACTAACTCAACATACTTGGCATTATCTATCTTATATCCTCCACTCATAAAGTATTCTTTGATGTCATTCTCTGCATTAACATTGTATATTGGATCTATTGGTTCAAAGTGTGCTAACTTAACTTCACATCCTAATTTATTATACTTGGCATGGTGTTGATCCACCCTTTTGGTCAAATCAACTGATCTGCCAAATTTATAGATTGACTCATTTGGTTCATAACCCTTGATCTTGAATTTCTTTGCTAAATCTTTAGCTTTACCTAAATATATTAAATATATGCAAGATTGGTTAGTGGTGGATTTGCTTAATACCTCTCTAAGTGTTTTACGATCAACACCTAATACTTTACTTGCTAAATCATTCCTTTGTGATTTAGTGCCAAGATGTGCCGCGTATACTACATTAGTTACCCAATCTAAGAATTTATCACACTTACGACCGCTCGCACTATGTATTAATTTCATAAATCCACGGTATGTTAAGAATAATATATTTTTACGCCTATCTTTTTTTTTTAGGGTCATAATTTTTCGCCCTTCATCATTTTTGTAGGTATAGAATCTAATATAATGCCTTCCTTCATCATAATTACTGTTTTTATGCGTGATAGACCTCCTAAGGTTCTCTATACCCAATTGCACAGAAATATCTTTGACTTTGAAGTATATCTTATCTGGATGTCGTTCTCCACGTACTTCTATATCATAAATATTACCTTCATCATCGGCCAATTTCTCATGATCTTCTAGCTCTAATATTTCTAGGTTACCATCATCTTCATCAACATTTACTTCAACATTTACTTCAATATTAGGCTCAACAGTCTCATTGATTGGGTTACAAATATTTTCATTACTGATTAATCCAAGCTCAACTAACTTTGTATACACCCATTCTTTGGTCAAATATAGCTTGTCTACCTTGTTACTCTTGTTCTCACCAGCAACTAATTCACCATTAATATGCCTGGCATAAGTATATTCATTATTAGTTAATCCATGTCTAGGTATTATTTTACTCAAAGATGATAAACATCCTTTGAATAATAATTTATGCTTATCCTTAACATTTTTAGCTAAGTAATACTCTTGCGCATTAATAATATGAGTGTCCATATGATGGTTAGAATTATATTATGTGATTAATATAGATGCCTTGATTATTTAAATCACAAAAAAATAATTAGGTGCTTAGATACCCATAATCATAGGTATTATGGTTAGCACAATTTCGATTAGCTTAATTATGATTAATGCAATTAGTACCCAAAACATCGCTGATTGATAACTAAATAAAGGTGACACCACTATTAATAAACCTATACATACACCGGATGAGAATATACTTATTAGTATGTAAGGGTAATTACTGAATAAGATATAAAATTTAGTTAAGTATTGGTACTGGATAATAATAACGAATACTGCTTCAAATACTAATAATAAGTACAGTACATCATCATACTTACGATCACTACTTGGGTTCACGCAAATGAATACTACATACATCAAGAACTCTGTGGTTATTAAGCTTAATATTATTGGATTATATGAACTAAATGGATTAACATACTTTACACTTTGGCTAGCCACTCTAGGCTGTGTTGATGTACTAGATACAGATCCAAGCTCGATGTCACCTTGATGTTCTATACTTTATTTAAGTAATGGGCCATTCTTTGGTCAAATATAGTTTATCTACTTTTCTACTGACCTGGAGACCTGGTACTAATTTACCATTCACATATCTAGCATGAGTGTACTCATCATTAAGATTATGTCGAGTAATTATCTTTGCCAAATCAGTGGTTCTGCCAAATTTATAGATGATGTGGTTATCATCATAATTGCCGCCAATGTCAAATTTACTTCTTAGATCCTTTACTTTGCCCAAAGATAGTAAATATATGCATGACATAGATTTTGGGTTGCGGCTTAGCATGGCTTTCACAGCATGTCTATCTAGCTTAAGCAGTTTAGCCGCCTGTGCCTGTTTTTGATCTTTAGTGCCAAGATGTGCCACATATACTATATTATCTACCCAATGCAAGAATTTTTTAATATTGGTATTTTTCGAAGTAAACAACACCTTCAGTAATCCATGATATGTAAGGAACAATAATTTTTTATTTGGACCGATATTATTCTCGTGAGTCATCAATGATGACCCAATGCTTATAAATACTTTATAGTCCTCATCTCGTTCATATCCCCTATCTTTGTTTAATATTGCGGTCTTTAAATATTTTGGCTCTTTACCTAACATCTTAGCCACATCACAACACTTAAAATATATGCTTTTTACATCTCGTTTACCTCTTACTTCTATTTCGTAATAGTTACCATCATTATCATAGATTTGCTCATTATCTTTAAGTATTAATAAGCCGGGTAATTCTTCATATTTAGGATCACTAGATGTGCACTCACTCAATTTATCATCAAAATCACATAAACCTGAACCATGCAGCCATGATCTAGATATTATCATCTTATCAGTTTTATTATTGGTTTTGCGGTCTTTTACCTCATACTCACCATTAACCTGGCTTATCCAATAATGATCACCTTCGCTAAGTTTATGCTTCTCCACTAATTTAGGCATAGATTTCTGGCACCCAACGAATAATCTGGGGCAAATATCACGAAGGTCATTCACCAAATAGTAGATATCATCATCAACATCAAAAGAATTAAGGGAATCCATATCTGAGTTATTAATAATAATCATTGCTCATTATTTAAATGAATAAAAAAATAATGCTGCCAATTCATATACATCCTCTGTAGCTAGTTCTTCATATTTGGTGGATTCTAAATCAATAATTTGGAAGCAAAGTACCACGATAAGTTATGAGCCAAACAGTAGTGATCACTAACTCGCCTTCCTCGATTCCTTCTTTATCTTCATCTACAAACTTAAATTTACCCGTTACATCATCTATCATTTTTATGTATCTATAGTGTGGTTTAGTGATGTTATGCCTATCTAAGAATTCATAATCTGACTCTTGGCTACCCACGAATAAACTTGGATAGATACGACGAATATCACTAATTGTGTAGTAATTAAACTTATTATCAATGTATGTAGGTACTAGTTCATCATCACTATGGTCACTCATGATTATGTCTAGCTAAATCAAATATTTAAGTGGAAGTTCTCCATACATCATCATCTGGCATTAGTGATTTTTGGTTACTCTTTGATCCATTCTTTAGCCTCGAGTATGAATACACTGCAATGATGAAAGCAAAGACGAGGACTAGCACTATCGTAAGTATTGTTTCTTTTTGATCCATAATATATTTATGCCACAAAAAAATATTGATTAAATACTCAATTATTTAATAACAAACATGGATACCAAAATAAACTTAGTCTTGTGCACAACCGAATCTGGTGGTATTGGCCTTGATAATAAAATACCATGGAGATTACCCTTAGATATGAGATACTTTAAAGGCTTAACCACAGGTGCAGAGTGGTCTCTTAATGAAGATGAGCCAAAGAGGGCTAATTCTGTGGTTATGGGCAGGAAAACATGGGATAGCTTGCCCAATGGTGCTTTACCCAATAGAAAGAATTATGTGTTATCTAATAACCCAAAATGTAGAGAGGCAATGACTCTTGGTAGTATACCTGCATTTTTAAGATGGATGGATTTTGATAAGGAACCAACCACATATTGGATAATTGGTGGTGCATCTATCTATAATCAATTCTTAGACCCACAACAATACCTCGACGTGGTTGATCATGTATACCTAAATACAGGTAAATCATTGATGAATTGACCTACGCCATCATCACCTGGCACTACTTCTTTCTTATAATCACCAACGATCCAAGCACCGGTCCGTGGAGTTTGTATGGCATAAGTAACATCACCCAGGTTATTTAATATTTTGACCTGTCAACTAAAATTCAGCGTAGATGATCATAACAACTTGGGTTTCTTAGAGATTACCAACCCAAGAGTTAAAACACGTATTGATTTGTACACAAAAATGTCAGAGATGAATAGTAATGTATACTTAGATGAAAGACTAAGGGCATACGCTAGCAAAGATATTAAAGCTAGTGAAGAATTATATATAAGCTATGGTTGGGGATATTGGATAACTAAACTATTCTTTGAGACAAGGAATGGCTTCATCAGAATATTTTGCATGCTAATGAGTGACACACTCAAAGTTAATAGTAAGCATGAGATATTTTACTTAGGTAACAAGACGAAACCCGAGAATTTTCTTAGGTTCGTAGATCCAGAGAGTAAGATAACTGATTGGATAAATGATGTAAACGAGAATGTTAATGGTCGAAAACCAATAGCAAAAGAGGTGGCTAATCAGATAATAAATATGGTTAGGGATAATTATGAGTCATCTTCTACATAAAAAATATGGTAACCCACATACATCATTATTTTTTGCGTGTTAGCTTCATTACTGTAGACATGTTTGGTGAACCAAAATATGCGATGACTCTAAACCCAAATTTCTCATAATATTTGACTAATTTGTCATGAAAGTCATTCTTTTCTACTCTAAGCTTAAAATTCACTGAATATTTACTAAGTAAGTGCTTGAGTAACATCGATGCTAACCCATTACTGCGGTACTTATGCTTAACACCCAAACTATCGATGTATATTTCATCAGTGCCAGAATCATACAATATGTACCCCACAATTTCACTGGTTTTGATGTCTTTGCAGGTGAAGCCATTCTCTATAGATTCGAGATCAGGTAGTGTGCTTATATCTTTGAATATACCAGAATCTATTTTGAGCACTTCATCTACCTCAGATTTTGCGATTGGTTCAATCTTGAACTGATTAGCGGGTGTATCTTGGTCATTCATAATGATATCTTTAGAGCATATTTTATAAATTTTCATGTTTAATATATAAAAATTGAATGAATGTTATCTATATTACTGAACCGATTTAGTAGTGAATGAGATTCCAAGTCAAATCAACGATGAAGAAAGGACATCCAGGACCACCATCTACACCAAAGCCTAGCACATCATCATCATCTACACCAAAGCCTAGCGGTGGATCTAATCCTCAAAGTGGACCCAGATTTAGCCCATCGTCGAGCTCAAGCAGTATTGGATTGAAATTTAAGCCACAGGGTAACCTCAGAAAATAATCATGTGATTACATCAAAAAATATATGAGGTTATAATAGCCATTTATTTTTTTAGTGCATGGATCTTCTTCTCATATTTTATTTTTAACCAAAGTAGTGCTTAATATTATTAATCTTAGCATCACATTTTTGTTCTATTAATTTTATCCTTTCGTTCAATTGTGAATAGTGACCCATGTACTTATCACGCAACTCTATATACTTACACCCATATCTGATTTACTAAGTACAACTAACTCTACATATTTTTTATTTAGTAATCTATAGTTATTATCAGTGAAGAATCTCTTTATATCATTCTCTGCGTCCACATTATATATTGGATCTATGTCCGCATAATTTACTAACCCAACTTCACGTCCAAGCTTTCCATATTTAGATGTATGCTGTGCCATTCTACTGACTAAATCTTTAGTTCTGCCAAACGTATACACTATATTATTATCATTATATTCATCACTTATATCAAATATAGATCTTAATTCAGATACCATGCCTAAAGACATTAAGTATACACATGATATACATCTAGCTGATTTATCTAGTGCTTGCTTTATTGTGCTTTGATTTACACCAAGCATTTTTGATGCTTGGTTCCTTTTTTGAGATTTAGTCCCAATGTGAGCCGTGTATATGATTTTGTTTGCCCAATCCATGAATTTATTTACCTTACTAGATCTAGATACATGTATCATTTTCATAAACCCACTATACGTTAAGTATATTTTTAATTTCTGATTTCGGGAATTGCCCGATCGACTTACATTAACCCTAAAGTAACACTTGTTTATGTCTCTTTCACCAACCATACCAAGGTCCAATACATTACCATCATCATCTTTTATGAGCTCATGATTCTTTAGCTCCAAAATTGGTGGCACTGGTTCATAATTTTTAATGTTATCATCTTCATCGATTATATTAGCCTTAGCATACTCTACCTCAAAGATGATTTTGTTATATTTATAACTTTTACCATTAGTGAGCTCCCATTCACCATCACACTCACGAATATATTCATAATTATGTGAACCTATCTTATGCCTATATACAGATGCCCTCGCAGATTTACAATTCTTAAAGAACTTTGGGTAGAGTGTCCATAATAGCTTACGTCACTCCTAGCTTTTGTTTAAATTATATATTCATTTAAATAATAGCCACTCAAATCAAAATGTGCACGTCCAATTGGCATAAATCTAAACAAGCTAGATATAGTAATATTGAGGTTTGCTTTAATAGGTTAGATGGTTCATACAAAGATAGACGGGCAGATGTGGTATTTAATGGTAAAGTAATTGAATTCCAGCATAGTGTATATACACGCAAAGAAATAAGTAACCGAAAGCATGATTATAATTTACATGGTCATGATATATATTGGATAGTAGACTGCAATAATACTAAAGTATTCAGCATAAATAATTATTATTTATTAGACATAAATGAACACATGTGGATTAGTAGAAGCTTTGATGATTATGATTCTATATTCTTAGATAAAGATGATTATTATTATAGAATAAGCCCTAAGCACATATATAATAATGTAGTCTTGACTTATGAGAGATATAGTCAAGATGACTTTGATAAAAAACTACAAGATGATGGATTTAGTGATTGGGTAGTTCACATACCACCCACACTTTATTTTAACCAAAGAGGTGCTGGATGTGGTAAAACATATGAGAGCATCCAGCTTTTGGCTGATAGCAAATTTGCACACAAAAACACATTTATATATTTAACAAAAGTACACTCTGCCAAAGAAGTAATATTCAAAGAACTATGCGATCAACGAAATGACCATAAAATAAGTGATCTCAGTGATATGTCACCATTTGATAACGCAAAGAATAATAAGCAGTATATTCTCTCTTATAAGAATAACATAAGTGAACCCTGCACAGTTATTATTGGTACTATAGATTCATTCATATATTCTTTGATGCCAGGTGATAATGATTATGCTAATTACTTTGATGGAATACTAAGTGAGATAATCAATGATATAAATGAGCCTAAATCAAATATATATGCTGGCAAAACTATAAGATTGGGCGCCAGGTGTATGATAATAATAGATGAAGCACAAGACTTACCTAGTAAATACTTAGAGGCACTATCAAAGAAAATGAGAGATAATTGCACAAGCTTATATATAATAGGTGATAAGCTTCAAAGTATATATAGACCAGATAATATAATGACTTGTGATTTATCATTGTGTTCGGGCATAAAGATTTATAGGGGTGATGATATTAATCATGTTAGGAGGTTCCATCATAGTAAACTAATGAATATAGTAAATAGTGCCATCAATTTTAGAGCACATGGATTACCACCAATCGAATCCATATGTAATGGTGGATGTAAGATTGAGCATGAAGAAAGTGTAGAATCTTTTGAGATACTAAATATGCCACCAACTCAAGCAAGCGAAGAAGATGATAAATTTGTGAAGGAAATAATGGGCAAAATAGAATTAGAAGTAAAGAGGCATCCTTATTATAGGCCAAATAATTTCATGATCATATTTCCTAACATAAGATATAATCACTTGGCAAATATGATCTTGACTAGTATTAATATGTACTGGATGAAGAAAGACAAGAGTAAAGGTGTGTCATATGCAGAGATACATGGATCTAATGAAGGTTGCTCCATAGATTTGACCACTTCATTAAATAAGACAAGGATACTATCAATTCATGCATCTAAAGGTCTGGGTTGCGAAGTGGTGTTTACTTTGGGCATGAGTGAGAACAAACTAAATAAATTTAATAGAACTGGTGAAAAGAATGATCTTGTGTTCGATTCATTATTGCATGTAAGTATGACCCGGCAAAAGTGCAAGCTATATTTAGGTAGATATATTAATGCTGACAAAATATGTAAAATATTTAATCGAAGGGGTTTACGTGAATATGGTAAACAGTCGAGTGATGAGTTAACTAAATTCATATTAACATGTAATAAGAACCAAAGCTTAGATAGAATAATCGACTTTATTAAGTCAGATGAATATGAATGGAGAAGGCTAGATGAAATGTATGAATTAAGTGAGCAGCATAAAAGCTTACTACCCAACCAAAATAATAATAATTCTGTAGTTGATTGGAGTAATCATACACTGAGATACTGTGTGATGATGTATACTTCTTATGCTCGTGTATTTAACTTAAATAAAGGTAGATTTTACAATGGAACAAATGGCATAGGCAGATTATTTCACATAATGAAAAATATATCGAGTATTGATTATGAGACCAAGTTTGATTATCATGATGTTAAGGAATACTATGATGTATTGAGGAGTATACGAGATTGTAAATATGGTGAGGATTACCCCAAAGTTTATTGCTATCCTATACTTAGGTACACGAATGATAAATATTCAAAAAATATGAAAAGGATATGTGAGCATATAGTGAGTATTTTAGATGATAATCTAAATGGAAGTGCTAGCGACAATAGTTTACCACTTATGTGCCCATTATATAGTGCTGTATTAATGCATCTAATGGAGATACAGTGTAAAGGTATATATTTAGATATAACGGCTGATGATATATATGATATAATGCAACATTATGATAATTATTATGTACCACACAGTAATAATCTTAAATTCAGAGATTCTGCCTCCAAATATTCCATGTGTAAATGTGATGAGATATTTTATATTAATACTGCTAATAATCAATCATTAGGCAGTAAAATTATATTTGATCATTATGAAAAGGTCATGAATGTGGTTAACTCAGTGAATGAATATGATAAATATATAAAAAAAAGGTACCCTAACGTTATGTTCCACTATAAGATACTATATCATGATAAAAAATTATTAAATAATAATAAAAAATTATTAAATAATAATAATGAGGTACATGATGGATTTAACATGCATAGCAGCTTTAATTTGGTGGCTGTATCTGAATCAAAAGTAATAGACATAATATGTAAACCACAGTATAATAAGATTAATTTTTCTGATACTATACTTAAGTCTTTATTTAGGTGCTACTTATTGGCATTCTCAGAGAAGTGCTTACTAAACCACACTCATGATCCTAAGAAGTGTTCATCAGTGCATAATTACAATGTAGAGGCGTGTATATTAACTCTAGATAATGATAAGCCCATATTTCATGACTTTGGCATAAAAAAGAACAAACGAGAGCCAATGCTAGATAAGTTCTTAAAGAAATACATAGATAAATATTTAGAGCCATATGAGCATGCAGCCGAAGAGTTAAGTAAAGACATACACTCTAAAGATGAACATGAGAGGAATGAATACTTAGCTAAAATAATGGGTCAATTTGATGACGCTAGTAAAATACCATCTATGGTAATTAATAAATTTAGAAGTATACTTGGATACTGATTTAACACATATTTTTTTGTTAATTCACTTAGTTATCCAAGCACTGATTACTCAAAGCTAATTAATATTTAGTGCTAATTTAGTACATTTACGCTTATTTAACTAAGTAATTCACCAATAAATATGAGTTAAATGACTAAATCTGCTTATCCCTGATCATTATGTATTACATAATCATCAGGGATAAACCAAAATACTCATTTAACTCATATTTGTATTCAAATAACTCATAGAAATCAAGCAAAAAATTGAATAGCCATATTAATATTAAACGCAACCATGCCCAAACCACAAGGATATAAAATTGGTGACAAGGTATATTACTTAGCCTCAGAGGTTAAGGACATATACCCCGTGATATTTAAAGGTGTAACCACATCTATGACTAAATTTATAGATAAGTACAACTTAGCACCCGTAACTGATTATATATATGCTAGGCTAAATGGTAACCAATATGTTGAACAGCTAGGTAGTATAAGTCGTAAGTATGATAAATTATTCTTACGAAGGAACTGGGTTAAGAGCAAAGTCGTGATTAAGAAAGATAATGCTGAGATTAACACCCAAGAGGTACTAATACAAAAAATATGCTTAGATCAAGAAGAAAAGCTATGTGATTCAGAAGGTAATATAGTCGAGATTGAGGTACGTGGAGAGCGTAACCCTGATAAAGTATATTTTAAAGTAAGTGATGTAGCTGACGGATTCGGCATAAAAAGTTTGAATGTAACTATAACAGGTGCTAGTAATTACTTACGTGGTGAGGATTATGTTTGCCTAACACGAAGTAAATACGATAATGATACATTAGTTTTATCCAATCATCTACTTGATGAAGATGAGCATGAAGCCAGGAGAAAAGACTTGTACTTGACATATTCTGGCTTATTAAGAGTATTATATAGTTCAAGAAATGCTAATACTCGTAAGTTCCTTCGCTGGGTAACCAATGTAGTATATACTGCACATATGGGCACTAAATCACAAAAAGAGAAGCAAGCTGCATCACTTATTGGGGTCAGCAAAGACACCATCAAAGACGTATTTAGTCGATGTGCAGTGCAAATGTCATGCATTTATTTAATATATTTAGGCACCACAAAGGAACTAAGGCAGGTACTAAATATAGGTGAAGAATATGATGATAAGCAAAAAGTATATAAATTTGGGCGTACAGATAATTTGAGTCGAAGAATGAATGAACACTCAAAGAAATATGGAGATATTGGATGTAAGGTAGAACTAGTTAGGTTCTCACCAATTGATCCATCATATACGGCCGATGCAGAATCTGACATCAAGTCATTCTTTAGTGGTCTAGGATTTAATCTAGATAACACAAGCCATGTAGAGATCACTATATTTGGTGATAATCACAAGAAAGTGGTGAATAATCAATATGAGATCATATCTGATAGATACATGGGTAAGTATAAAGATATTAAGCATCACTTAGATATAATAATTACCCAGCATGAGTCAAAGATTAGTAATGTCAAGAGTGAATTTCAAGGCAAATTGATTGAATCTCAAGACGAATTAATTAAGACGAAGCAAGCATTAATAGATGCTGAGAGATCATATATGGCGAAACTAGCCGAGTGTAAAACTAAACATAAGATAAAGATTAACCGACTAAAAGTTAGGCTGAGGAAATCCGCGCATTAACATATATAATTTATATCATTTTTTTATTATAGTATACTATGAGTAGAACATTATATGAGAGCAATATTTTTAGTGAAGATAGTGCTAGTTCGCCACATAACTACATAATGCATAGTGCACGTATATTATTAAATAATGTTTACGATAGGTTAAAAAAGATGCACTGGAATGCAAATGGTAGAGATATTAGATTATATGAAAAAAATGATACATATAAATACACTGCGGTATCATTTATGCTGATCCTTTTTAAAGAGGTCTACAATAAAAAAGGTTATAAGAGTGATGACAATTCATATGAAAAAATATGTGATAGAGTCATACTTAGTTACTTTCAACGAAGAATAGATTTGTATAGAGAATGCAGATTGATAGATTTGATACTTAATAAACCTGGAGAAAATATTAAAAGGTTCAGTAATAGAGACCCTACATATGAATGGTGGATAAATGATGTGGATGGGCCAGAGAAACTACAAATGTTAAAGGATAGTGTAGTAAAACACTCTAATATATATTTAGTTGAATTTATGGATGAGACGGGATATCCCGATGACCAATATGAGCAAGAGAAATGGTTAACCAGCAATGATAAAATTATCATGTTCTTTGTGGTATTAATATTCATTGGTTTACTCATTGTATTGAGTATATTCGTGATAAAGCCAGCCATAGAAAATAAAAATAAATAATATATATTTTTGTATAAATATTATTAGTTAAATATAATATTAATCCAAATTTTAACGGATTCGAAGAAGCAAAAAGTATTTACAATGATTTATTAAAAAAGAGAGGTGAACAAAATGATGTAGATCTGGATATATATGCATTAAAATTAATAGAACAACTGTTCCACTTGATAATGAAGAAGAAGCCTAATAATACTCCTCGCCTTACTCATAGTATGATTTATCAATATTTTAATGAGAAAATGAATATGTATAAAGATAAAAAATTATATAATATAATTCTTCATAGGCCCGGTAGTTATATTAATAGTTCATATCTTAAATGGTGGATTATGCATGACGGGATTGAATTAATAGTAGATGATATTATTAAATTTAATAGTAATGGATCTAGTGATTATATGGCTGAAATGGTTAATCCTAACGTTAATAATAGATCTAGTAATTATAAGA
>Ga0307980_1000859_pt1 | contig 13102 bp, 14 predicted proteins | sample OrgLakmetage1060_FD_201817 | JGI IMG/M metagenome (GOLD analysis project Ga0307980, IMG submission 201817) | Saline water microbial communities from Organic Lake, Antarctica - #1060 | ecosystem: Environmental > Aquatic > Non-marine Saline and Alkaline > Saline | place: Antarctica: Organic Lake... | reverse complement strand
TAGACCAATACACCAAGTTCTACAATACGAGTAGAGTACACTTAGGAATACAGCTTAAGACTCCGCTTCAGATGTTGCAAAGGTCGTGAGGGGTATACGATTTATTCTACAAATTGTTACCGTCTAACATGTGAAGCAACAATCACTTTAACGGATAGCAGCAAGTAATTATGGCTAGCTGTTCGGTGCGATACTGATGCACAGAGCTTATCCTGCAGGAGACAAATCTAATCAACTCTATTAGGATCAACTGGTTCATATGCACGAGCTAATGTTTTAGCCCTTTCAGCCATTGTTTCATCTCTCATTCTTACATCTCCTCTACTCGCACCAGCCCACCGAGCACTGTAATCAGCGTCCACTGATGCTCTATCGTGATCAAACCTTTCGTATACTTGTTTTTGAACCCCTGTGTTCGGATCAATATCGCCAGAAGGGTCCCTCATTTGTGTTTGTAAGGCTGTATCTGATTCAAGCTGAGCAATCTGTCTGTTTACTTCAACCTGGTTGCCACCCGTTGTGTTCGGCTGCATTGATCGTAGTTCTGCAAGATGAGTTGCCTTTCTCTTGGAACTTCCGCTGGCCATTACGTCATTACCCCAAGCTTCAATTGCTTTTGTTTCGCCACCAGCTAGTTGGTATAACCCAGCCTTGTTGATGCCAGTCATTGTCTTCGGTCCACCTAGGTCAGCACGACCGGCTCCTCGTGCAAAGTATCCAACTTCTCCCCCAGCTTGTGCACGTGCTACGGCGTTAGTTCTATGAAGCCTGTCAAGGCCTTTCCCGATTAGATCTTCAGAATCGCCTGCATTAATTGCACGAGCTTTGTTCTGCATCATGAGCTGGAAGCCAGCTTGAGAATTACGCTTGTTTATGCCCACTGACTGAGCAGACTTCAGAGCAGCTTCACGTCTTACTTCAAGTTCATCGTCTGTTTTTGCCACATAGGCAGGATCTGCTGCAGCTTTCTTGGCTTCATCTTTTTGCCACTGATCCATTAGTTGCTCTGAGGCTTCTTTTGCACCAGCTTGAGTACCACCACTGAGTGCCATGACGGCAGCCCCATCGTCATCGTGTAGTGCTAACTGCTGTAGTCTACCGTTTTCTTTAGCTGTTCTTGCAGTTGCTTCGTCGGATACACGCGCCATAGCACTTTGCCCTTTTTTACCAAACCCATAGCGCCCTTTTGCTCCAGAAGCCACACCCATACCAACTCTATTCGAGAATCTTGAGCCAACACCTGTTCGAGAACCGTCTTTGGTCGTTTGCAAGCCTTGAGCGGCTTTTTGAGCACGCTTTTTGCGCTGACGATCGAAAACACCTTTGCCTCTGTCGTTTGCCATGCCGGCAATATTAGAAAATGCACCACCAGCTAATGCAAACGCTTTTGGTATGAAAAAGTACGGGCCAACAAACGCAGTAACTTTTAGCAACGTTATGACGAACCCATCTGCCGCCGGGTTGTCCTGGATGATGCTTGCAAATGCCCGCCCAGTAGCAAGCAGAGCCATAATAATTGGAAACAGGTAGAGTAGCTTGGTGAACGATCCATACCATAGCTTCCACAGCTTATCGTTGCCCGGGAAAATCCAGGACAAGATTGCAAACGGTCCCATAATAAGCAAGAAAACAAGAAGTAGTTCTCTAAAGGAAAGTAGTACGAATACAGCGAGCAATGCAAGCACCATAACCCCAAGGAAGCTAAGGAGTATACCGATTATCTCTGAACCTAGAGCTGCCCACGCGCCAAGCCCTGCTAGTACTCCGACCCCGATTCCACCAGTAAATTCTTGTGGCGTAAAAATAGCTTGCAGTGTCAGTTGATTTAGCCCACCAAATGGCTGAGCAATAATACCGGCAATTCCTTGCCCAACCGCATTGACAACCTCTATAAAAATAATTGCTACGTCAAAAGACAGTGCCATGAAAATAATAGCTGCAAACATACGCGGCAAGGCGCGCTTTACTGTGTAGGCATCGACAAAGCTAAACCCAAGAGCAGTGCTGATTACCATGACAAGCATGATTGGAATAAGCAGTATATAAGCTATGTTTCTAACACGTGCCCAAGCTTCCCTCACGCTGTCATTGTTGTAGTAAGCTTCTTCAAAGTCCAGTGCTTCAACTATCTCTTTGTCTAAGCGTGAGAACGCATTGTTTGCTTGTCTTAGTAGAGGACAAACAACAAAACCAAAGGCATTATCATCCCCTGCACCCTCGCAGGAGTCGTCATCAGCTATAGATCCACTTCTAGGAGCTGCTTCACCCGCTATTGCCTCGGCGTCAACACAAAGAGTAGGATTTGCTCGTATTCTAGTTCCTCCGCCCTGCCCGGCAGCAAATTCAGATATTTCATAACAACGACCATTTTCGTATACAGTTCCTGGTACTGATGGGCAGCTATCCATCCATTCATTTAAACCGTTTCGTGTGTCCAGACAAGCAGGAGCTAAATCTTCACGGTCGGCCTCTTCTGTAGCCTGTTCTGCAGCTTGTTCTTCAGCTTGTTGCTGAAGGGCTGCTATAGAACTACATTCTACAGAAGAATATTGAAAATAAATCGTGTCTGCACTGGAATTGGTTCCAGAACTTACCTGTCTTCTTGTATAGCATCTGCCATCTTCAAGTTCTCCAAAATTGCTCCTGCCCGTACTGCTAAAAGACCCGGTCGGTGGACAGTCGAATTCTTCGTACAGATTATCGGCATCATAACACTTTGCAGGTTCAGTACTTGGTGTGCCGCTAATTGTAATTGAGATGGTGGCGCTCGTGGTGCAATCAACGTTCCTTTCAGTTCTAGTGTTAGTTTTTGCAATCAAAGAGCCAGCTGTATCACTATCTAGATTAATCTCATCAATACAGCTATTGTCTAACCTAGTGAAGTTTCTTTCTGGATCACCCGGGTTTGAATCGACGTAGTCTCCATTGCTGACACCTCCGTCATCAGAAGTAACTCTTATAGTGCCAGCATTTATCCATTCAGCTGTGGTCGCTGCAGAGGCAGGAGCAGTGCTCACAAATAAAGCAAAGCCTAAAGATAAAAAGAGTGTTGCTAGAAGTTTAAATTTCATTGTTCTTGGGTTCGTTCTTATGATTTAAACTATAGCAGATAAAACAATATGTCGCTTAAGGATATTTTGCTGATCGCCCTTCTCGTAGTATTATTGCTTTATATATATGAAAAAATACAAACTTATAACTAAATATCTTCGTGCGCTTGCACCTGCAAGCTTTCTGCTGTTTAGCTTTTTGGTGGTTTCTGCTTCTAATCCAGCCCCAGTATATGCAGACCAAGCTAGCTGTGAGCTCAGCGGAGGTAACTGGATTAGTAATGGTGCAAATGCAGGTCCAGAAGCTGGGGCAGCTTCTTGTCAATGTCCTGGCGACTTAAGACCGAACCTAGATGGCGACTGCATAGGTGGACAAGAATTTGAATGTGAACTCAGCGGCGGTAACTACGTTAGCAATAATGCAAATGCAGGTCCAGAAGCTGGTGCAGCTTTTTGCCAATGTCCTGGCGCCTTAATTAGAGGGATAGATGGCCTTTGTGATGCGCCTCAGCCTGATCCCGTAGTAAGTCAGCCAACCGAAGGTGAGCAAGACCTGGAATCTGTGCTTGGTGGAGAAAAAGACTGTTCTGCTGCAGTACTATCAAGTGAAAACTGTGAGATTGTTGGCTACTTAGTATTGGCAATAAACATCATGTCGGCAGTAGCCGGTATGGCTATAGTATTCAGTATCATGTTTGCTGGCTTCCAATACATGACGGCGCAAGATAACCCTGGTCAGATTCAGCAAGCCAGAACACGAATCATCTGGGCGATCAGTGCATTACTGCTGTTCTTGTTCTCTTATGCAATACTTAACTTCTTAGTTCCTGGTGGAGTGCTTTAGCTATATGAAAAAACTTTTATTTTTAGGTCTTATGGTAGGGTTATTTTTCGCACCACCACTGGGCGTAAATGCGCAAGAAGGAACGAGACAGGATCAATGCTTGGGGAATACTATTGTGAACCCTGAAACAGGAAGCGGGTGCGTCGAACCAAATAACGAAAATGACCCCAACAACTGTAGTCAACTAGGATCATCTGACGAAATAGAACAGTGCCTTGGCGGATTCTCAGGTCCGTGCAATTTGGATCAAACGTTTCTCGGCTTGCCAACTTGGTACAAGTACCTCGATACCGAAACAGATCCAACTGGTCGCTGTAGTCCAACTATTGAAGATGCAAGTTCTGCCTTGCCGATTGGCATAGCAATATTGGAAGGAATGATTAGGCTGGGTGGTTTGGTTGCAGTAGTGATGGTTTTTGTTGGGGCTTTTAAGTTTATTACTACCCAAGGAAACGGAGAAGCGGCAGCGTCGGCACGCAGAACAATTATAAATGCATTGATCGGATTGGTTATTATTATAATCTCAACAGCAACAGTGAGTTTTATAGGAAACAGTATTGGATAATATGAATATAATGATGAGAATCGCACAAATAACAGGAGTAGAGGGTCAATTAGAGATTCCTATGTCAAGGCAACCAGGAGCCTCGGTACAGTCCGTCCTGACTATAGTGTTCGGACTAGGGGGCGCTATAGCAATGTTAGTGATAGTTATTGCTGGAATTATGTTTATTCTCAGTCGTGGAGATCCTCAAAAAAGTGCGACAGCTAGAAGCGCTATTATTTACGCAGGAGTCGGACTTGCTATTATGGTGCTTGCATTTAGTATTGTAGGTTTCGTGACAACGGAGGTTGGATAAATGAAAAAACTTGTAGCTTTATTAGCTTTATTTATGTTCGTCGCCGTCGGCCCATTGCTAATATTGACCACTCAAGCTTCCGCACAATTTGACCCTCTGGAAACCTCCTGTTTGGAAGGCTCTACTACAAATTCTTCTGCGGTATGCGAAGAAGCTAACAACACAGACAATCCACTCGTAGGTAATGATGGTATATTGACTACGGTAGCAAACCTGCTGTCCTTAGCGGCAGGAGTTATAGCAGTAATCATAATAGTGGTAGCTGGCATACAGATGACACTTTCTGGTGGCGATAGCCAAAAAGTGACTAATAGTAGAAACGCAATTATCTACGCCGCAGTGGGTATAGCTGTCATTGTTGTGGCGCGCTCAATAGTGCTGTTTGTAATAAATAGAATAGGATAAATTATATATGAAGAAACGCACGATCAATAAATTTATAGCATCAATAATGCTGGCATTGGGTATTGTCGCCTCTCCAGGATTAGTCGCAGTCCAGCCAGCATACGCACAAGATGCTTCAGAAGCAGTATGTGAAGCGCTCGGTTCTGTTAATTCAAATTCTTGTACGACAAGTAGCAATAATCAGATCAATACTGTGATAGAAGTAGCGTTAAACATACTCTCTACTGCTGCCGGTATTATTGCGGTCATATCACTTATTATTAGTGGGCTTAAATATATCACTGCCCAGGGAGACGCTAATAGCATATCGAGTGCACGCAGCAGTGTTATCTATGCGATTGTAGGAATTTCTATAGTCGTATTATCTCAGGTGATCGTCAGGTTCGTTATAAATCAGACAACTACTGCTACGCCTCCTGTGCCTCCTGGAAACTTCGCACCGCCAGTTGAGGCAAACGAACCCCCTCCTGCAACAGTGACAGACCCAAATGCTCCTGAACCAGCTCCTGGAACATTCACAAATCCAGTTGCACCAGGCGCTGCCCCTCCTGCCGGCGTTACTGAATAATGAGTTTGAATAACAGGAAAATACTATTGTGTACACATTGAATTAAGCACAAAAATGCTTGAAACAATCTTGCAACAGAGTAGCGCGCGTGGTATAAACATAAGTAAAGTAACATAAAAGGAATGCATAAAACTATGTCTAGAATAAAAAGAATTTTAATTACAATGTCAGCGACTCTTGGTCTCGTTGCACCAGCCGCAGTACCAGTATCAGTGTTTGCGCAAGGTAACGATGTTCAGGGTGGTCTTTGTGCAGGTGCTGAGCTAGAAATCGGTGCACAATGTGATACGACAACCGCGGGTAGTGATGAAATTAATACCTTCTTAGCAAACGGAATCAATCTGTTTTCACTTATTGTTGGTATTGTCGCTGTGGTGATGATTATCATTGGTGGACTTAAGTACATCACATCTGGTGGCGACTCAGGAAATGTGACTGGTGCGAAGAACACAATTCTTTACGCAGTTATTGGTTTGATTATCGTTGTCTTGGCACAAGTCATTGTACGGTTTGTTATTAACCAAACAAACGACTTAGCTACCTAGTCAACCAAGCTAGTCACTAGCGTACTAGAACCACCCGTGAATAAGCGGGTGGTTTTTATTTGCATCAACTCATTCTAAGTGTTTGCAGAGCGCAGGTATTTGACACTATGACCCATAGTAAAAAGCATGACAGACGATGAAATAGTGAAGTTAAAGAAAAAACCACTCTCTTTATTGAGAGTGGCCACTATAAGCTGACTAAAACTTTAGTTTAGTAGTGCTATTGAATAGTAATTTTCTTGACTGTGTCTTGCTTCATCTTTGTGAAACTTATTGTTAAGACGCCGTCTTTCAAAACAGCCTCGATTTCTTCCTCTTTGACTGGTACAGGGAGTGCAATGCTACGGCTAAATTCACCCCAGTAACACTCTTGTACGAAGTAGTTTTCTACTCCAGATTCTTCGCCAGCACTGAGTGTGCCCCGGATACTAAGTGTATTATCAGCGATGCTGACGTCTAGTTCGCTTTTGTTGACACCGGCAGTGCGTGCCTTTACTACTAATTGTTCTTTAGTTTCGTAAACATCAACTGCGAGCTGTCCTGGAACAGCTTCATCTTCTTCCCACTCGTCATCGGCAGGTTGTGGCTGGTCCATAGGCATGTCGTCTTGTGTCGGAACACCCAAGCCTGAATCATCGCCAAGAAAAGCTGCAGTTAGTTCATCTTCCATTAATAAATCGTCGTTGTTAGATCGTCGCGCCATTTGGTTTTGATACCCTCCATTAAATTGATGAATGTGGCCGTTGTCTCGCTTTTTAAGATCACATTCTGGCATTTTTATGTTAATGGTAGTATAACTGAGTTATAACACTAGAGGCAAGTTTGAGAACCTATATTTACAACACAATAAACACAACGGGCTCAATTTTAGATAGATTCGTCGGCTTATTAACACCTCATCAATGTATAGCTTGTGGTTTTGAGGGGTCTGTTTTGTGTGATAGATGCATGGCTTCTGCTGGTGATACAATTCCATCTCGCTGTGCAGGGTGCCATAAAATAAGTGATGACTATAAAACCTGTCAGCCGTGTAGGCGCTGGCTGCTTGCAAGTAATGTACTTGTCGCAACATCATACGACTCTTTGTACGAGCGACTGCTGCATGAGCTAAAATTTGAATGTCGAACCCAAGCGATCTTACCAGTAGCGCAAATTATGTATCAGCAGTTGAAGAGTTTTGATGACTATGATCTTCTCTGCCCTGTCCCAACCGCACCCGCTAGAATTAGATTACGTGGATTTGATCACACATTGCTATTAACAAAACAACTTTCAACTCTAAGTAACCGACCGGCTGACAAGCTCTTAAAACGACGATCGAATACCAGACAGGTCGGTGCGACGAGAAAACAGCGACTTATTCAGCTTGAAAACGAGTTTACTGTTATAGACACTGAAAAAGTGAAAGGAAAGAGAGTTTTGCTGGTTGACGACGTCATGACAACCGGTGCATCGATCGCTGCAACAACTAAAGCGCTAAAAGCAGCTGGCGCCAAAAGTGTCTCGACACTTCTTTATGCTCAGAAGATCTCTTAATACTGCTTTCGATATGGTAGCATTGATTCAATGGAGAGGTGTCCGAGTGGTCGAAGGAGCACGCTTGGAAAGCGTGTAAGTCAGCAATGGCTTCGAGGGTTCGAATCCCTTCCTCTCCGCCAGAAAATAAAAAAGATTAAAGTCTTTTTTATTTTCGTAATAATTTTTCATTCTTATGCTTGAGTTTTCATTAAATACGCCTGTAGAATAGAAGTAACTATTTATTGCTTTAAAACCGAAGCTAATCGTTAAAAATCCAATAATTTATATAAAAAGGAACATTACCTACGGTGTCTGTCATAAAAATTGAAGAAGTATCAAAACTATACGGATTTGGAGATGCCACAACCGTTGCTCTCGATGAAATTAATCTCTCTATCGAAAAAGGCGAGTTTATTGCTGTTATGGGGCCGAGTGGTTCCGGTAAAACAACCCTCATGAATGTGCTTGGTTTGCTCGACAAGCCAACACACGGGGCCTATAAGCTAAATGGGCGCAACGTATCCAGATTAACAAGTAACCGTCGGGCGAAAGTTCGCCGTGACAATATAGGGTTTATATTTCAGTCATTTAACTTGTTACCCAAATTAACTATATTGGAAAACGTTGCACTTCCCTTGTCATATAAAGGCACTCGCCAGACAAAACGATTAAAAGCGGCAGGAAATGTACTTGAACAGGTTGGACTATCTGATCGAGAGTCGTATGTTCCAGGTCAGCTATCGGGTGGCCAGCTGCAACGAGCTGCTATTGCCCGCGCACTTGTTAACAATCCGAGCATTATTATTGCCGATGAACCAACTGGTAATTTAGATAGTGTCAGCGCGAGAGTTGTGATGGAGCTGTTGAGCGACATACACAAGCTTGGCAATACCGTCATTATGGTAACGCACAACCCTTCCCTGACCCGATACGCAGACAGAATTATCTATATGCTTGATGGGAGTATTGTGTACGATGAATCATCAACAGTGGGAGAGGTGCCGGCCAGAGTAAGGCGTGCCGTTGAGGCCTTGCGACATTCTGATGATGATGAAAAACTAGCAAATGTTAGCGCTATGATGGAAACTATTCCAGACAAACCTGCTGACGTCGAATTAACCGAGAAGCAAAAGAAGCGTGCAGCCAAAAAGCTTAAAAAAGCCCGCAAAAATAAAAAGAAAAACGGAAAAAAATAGCCATGATTATCGAATATTTCAAAATGGCATTCAATTCTATCCGTGGCGCGAAATTCCGCAGCGGTTTAACTATGTTTGGAATTATTGTTGGGGTAAGCTCTGTTGTAAGCATAGTGTCACTCGGTGAAGGCGTCCGTCAGCAGATCACAACTCAAGTCGGTGAAAATAGCGATTCTTTGATACTCGTTCGTCCTGGCCAGCAGCGTGACGCTAACGCAATCAGCCTGGATGCAATTGGTAGTTTTGGTGCAAATGCAGGAAGCTTGTCAGAAAAAGATTGGAAAGACACCGAGCAAGTTGAAGGTGTGAAATCAGTGGTTCCCGTCGGGGTTATAAGTGGTGTTGCCGGCTACCTGGACCGTGAATACAACGGAACTATTATTGCTAGCACGTCAAGACTGCCGTTATTCTTGAATCAGAAAATTGAGTTTGGATCGTTTTTTGAAGCTGAAGACAGCGATAAAAAAGTAGCCATTATCGGCCGCGAGGTAGCAGAACAGCTCTTTGCAGAGAGCGTCCCCGTGGGCAAAAGACTGACAATCAGAGGGTCGCAGTACATCGTACAGGGTATATTCGAGCAACAGAATTCAGGAACCTTTGCCAATATAAATGTTAATAATTCTATAATTCTCCCCTATGATTCAGCAAAAAACATTGGTAGTACAATCCAATTGCTACAACTATACGTTGAGGCAGACAGTCCAGAAGCAGTAGCGACAACCGCCGAATCTGTCCGTATGATATTGAAAGAAAATCATGCGGGACAGGAAGATTTTAATGTTCTAGAAAAAGAGGAAGCCCTGGAAGCGACGAATGAAGTTTTTTACCAACTGACAGTATTCACTGCTGGAGTCGCGTTTATATCCTTCATTGTCGGCGGTATTGGCATAATGAATATTATGTTTGCGACAGTGAGTGAAAGAACTAGAGAAATTGGAATTAGAAAAGCGGTTGGGGCCACCAATGTACAAATATTGGGACAATTTGTGACAGAATCTATTGTGTTAAGCATTGTCGGTGGAGCGATCGGAGTTCTCGTGTCTGTCGTTGCTAACGCATTAATCCGAGTAACAACAGATCTGCAGCCAGTCATTACGCCGCAGGTAGCACTTCTTGTTTTTGGGCTATCTGCTGCAACTGGGATTGTGTCTGGCTTCTTACCTGCAGCGCGAGCGGCAAGTAAAGATCCGATAACAGCCTTGCGCACTGGAAATTAGTTTTTTGTGTACTATAAGAACATGAAATTACGTACCTTTAACAATGGGTTGTCCATCGTCGTCGTGCTGCTTGGTTGCTATATTGCACTCTCCCCTTTTCTGCCACAGCTTAGTTTTTGGCTACGTGATACTTCGCCAGAAGCAACAGCACCATATGTTGGTCAGCTTGCTAAACGAAACGACAGCAAAACGACAACACCAATTCCTCAAGATAATCGACTTGTTATCCCTGTGATTGGAATCGATGAAGCTATTAAAGAAAGTTCTAACATTGGAGTAATCAATAACGGCGGTACCTGGCGCAGACCAAATACTGCAAATCCAACAGAAGATAATAACACTGTCATAGTTGGACATCGATTTTATGGTCCTGATGCATCTACTTTTTATCATTTGGACAAAGTAAATATAGGTGACCAGATAGCGATCTATTGGGAAGGCAAGGAAATGGTTTACGAGGTATCTGAAAAAAAGATTGTTGACGCAAGTCAAGTATCAATAGAAGCACCAACAAACGAAAAACAACTGACTCTCTATACCTGTGACCCAATCTGGACAGCGGTCAATCGACTAGTCATTGTCGCGAAGCCAGTTGATTTAGGCACAGATAATGAGCTGGAAACTGGAGAAATATGAAAATAAGAAAACTTCTCAACATTACAGAACGTACCAGAACAGCAATACTTTTGCTACTGTTAGTGTTTGCAATAGGTTTCATACTCTGGACGAGAAGCCAGTATGATTCGAATTTTGTCGACAGCTTTTAATTCTTCGCTCAATCCTCTGGTGCCTCGCCGAGCCTTGCCATGATATTTTGCATCATTCGCTCATATACTGCAGGGTCACACGGAACTATTCTCTCAGAAAAGTAGATGTCCAGCTCTTCTTGAGGTATTTTTGGCAATAAAGGGTCGAATATTTCCACTTAGTTACCACCTATTCATCCAAGGCTTTTTTCATTTTTTCAATCAAGTCTACAGGAGTTGGGTTGAGCCCATTCAGCAGTGCGGTGTAGAGTGTGACAAAATCTCCAAATGCAACACAATACAGCAGATGCTCTAATTCTGTATTGCCTTTTGCCTCAACGACGTGTGGATGTGGTCGATTGCCAGAGAGTAGCTTTTCTGTGACGGTAAATCGTTTTTGCACACGTCCATGTTCGAATCCGGAGCGTAAATCTATAACGGAATAAGGCTTATCGACTGGGTGCGATGTCCATCCCAAGAATTCGTTATGGGAAAATTCTGGAATTTCATTACACCAAGCAATATTTTTGGCATTTTCATTGAAGCTTATTTTCCATTTATAAGCTGCAGGAAACATGAGCGGTCCAGCATAGATCACTGGAGAGGTTCCAGCTATCTCTAAAGCGAGCTGTTTAGCAGGATTTTGTGCTGTTGGAACATCTGGCAACCAATTAGAAATTTCATTTCTTAGGAATTCGCTCGTATTGTGAAGTATTTCGTCTGCTTTTTCTTTGTTTGTAAAACCTGCTTTTTCGAGAATAGTAACAATTGCTTTGACTCCTGCGAGCACTCCAAATCGTGGTTGAGATGCTTTCGGTAGTTTTGCAAGCGGGTAGCCATTTTCGTTTGCTATCTCTTCTAGTTTACCGCCACTAGTCGCCACGACAATATGCGCACCCTTCTCTTCTCCTTGACGCAACGCGGATATCGCCTCTTCTGTGTTGCCTGAATAACTAGATATTATTAATAGGGTATCGCTGGAAACATAGCTCGGGGTGTCATACTTACGCCATATTTCAAAAGGTAAATTGTAGCCTGGCCACGTAAGAGATAACTGAGCCCACAATGCCGACCCGCCCATGCCGCAAAAGACAATGTTCTTGACAGGAAAATTAAGCTCCGGTAAATCAAATGTTGTTTCAAGCATCTGCCATTGCTTGGCGGCGATACCTAATGCATCTTGAGCATCTTTAGTATGAATGTATTTTAAATCATCGAGCATGTTTATCTCTTTTCTCTTATGGTTTATACTATAACTAAATTCATTATAACTAATAAAGACACAGGTGGGCAAAATGTTCAGTTCAAACGACTTACAACAACAAACAAATGATGATCCAGCAATGCTAGACAATGTCGCGCAACTTGCTCGTGATCCTGCTGATACTGTCGTGCCAAGTAGTCCGCCACCTATTGCGCAGACTACTGCTCAAGCCAGTTCGCCATTTACGCCGACGACAGTTTCATCTACGGCGCCACCGGATCAAGTAGTTGACGACCAGCAACGTGCGGAACCAGCCGAAGGTTTTTCTTCTTCTACGATTCCACCTAAATCTTCAGATTCACAACACGTAGCTGCTGCGGATGCGCAAAATGATCCTTCTTCTGCTTCAGCCATGGAGAATAAAGAGCCAGAACAAGATAATCTATCGAATACTCACGCCCCAGACCCTGTTGTTCAATCAACCTCTGCTCCTATACAAGACTCACCTATTGCGGATACTCAATCTTTTGCACCTTCTTCGGCGCCTGCTGTGGTGGATAACTCCACATCATCGGTCGCTCAGGCTCCTGATCAAGAACATTTGGCCGGATTAAAACAACAGGCACTGCAACACTTGGAGCCGTTAGCTAGTCATGTCGAAGGCACACCTGAAGAAATGTTTAAAACAACCATGATGATGATTCAGGCTAACGATAACCATACTTTGCTAGAAAAAGCCCTCGAAGCAGCCAAGAATATTGAAGATGATAAGGTTCGCGCAAAAGCAATGTTAGATGTGATAAACGAAATCAATTACTTTTCACAGAACTCAACAGACGAATAAAGGCAGCTTTCTTAAACTTTCATAAAAAGTCTTACATCGAAAACCTTTGAACTATAAGAAATACATGTTTATTTGCTGAGTTGGCGGTTTCTTGAGTAGAAATAA
>Ga0307980_1000858_pt1 | contig 13117 bp, 13 predicted proteins | sample OrgLakmetage1060_FD_201817 | JGI IMG/M metagenome (GOLD analysis project Ga0307980, IMG submission 201817) | Saline water microbial communities from Organic Lake, Antarctica - #1060 | ecosystem: Environmental > Aquatic > Non-marine Saline and Alkaline > Saline | place: Antarctica: Organic Lake... | reverse complement strand
TCGTATTTTTCAACTTATCAACCTCCATTTATCAGTATATCACACATCAAAATGCAAGATCATCAAGTAGAATTAACTATCAAACTAATTAAGACTCTTATTAAGACGGCAGCGCAATATTACATAGCCGAGCACGAAGAAAATTCTGATATCGAAGCTTACAATGCTAGAATGAATAATGCCAAAGAAGCTTATGATATGTTCCAATCTATCAGCGTACAGCTGACCCAAGCTCAGATCCAAGTATTTGGACGAGAGCTGCAAAGGATAGTACGCAATTTCAGAATTGTGACAGATGGTGGAGATATCTATGGCGAAAGTCATACTATATTTCCAATGTCTGCATAATTTGATGTGACACACGGTCAACCTTTTATTTTAGGTTAGGCCTTAAAAACCAAAAAACCAAAAAAAAAAGGTTATTTTTTTGCGCACAAAAATTGATTTTTTACATCGCAATTAGTCCATATACTCATATCCTTTAGCTTTACATTCGTCACTCATTCAAACATATCAATTAAGTATATAATACATCAAAATGGAAAATGTTAGAGTACCTGTTGAAATTAAAGCTGCCCTTCTCAAAATTAAGGCCGCAGAAAGGTGTGATACTACTACAGAAGTTGGATATGACCAAATGATCAGTAAGTGTGCAAGTGTCTACCGCTTGTATACTAATCTTTTGATCAACATGAATTCTGAACAGATATTAGCTAATAAGGATTCCTTGTTTACTATAGCCAACAGATTCGAAGAATTATTAGGCGAAAGTATCCGCAGCACACTCGACTTTAATGGTCCTAATCGGGCTTCTGCATAATTTGATGTAAACATGCTAACCTTTTATTCTAGGCCAAGCACAAAATAACCAAAAACAAAGGTTATTTTTTTTTGTGCATCATACGTTAATCATAAAATTGAATTAGCATCTCAAAGGTTAGACTTACCTAACCTGAAATATGTTGTACCGCGGAAGTACGATATCTGATGACACCCATGCTGGGTTTGTCACTAAATTTAGTGATGAAATAACATCATCAGGTCACGGTAAAATCCATATGGCTGAACCTAGCCAACCAAGTGATTTAATCACTAAAAAAATAGAGTGCGACTCCAGCATCCAAGAGATCAATACAAATAATATATTTACTTTGCTAAACATAAGTAAATATGACCCAAAAGTATTGATATTTTTGCATGTAATTAGGTGCCCAAACTTAAGGTGCATAAGTGTCTTGCCAAATAATATCAGCCAACTCAAAATCGAGAGGTGCTTTAGCATAAAATCACTAAAGGTAAACTTGCCGAATTTAACATTACTAGATTGCACCAATAATAACCTTTACATGGCTAATATAGTATCACCAAAGCTAAAGGTTATTAATTTATGTGATAATAATAACCTAGATATGTTGAGTATTAATGCACCAAACTTGGTTTCACTAATAATTAGTAATACTAACTTAGGGCGGTTGCCATGCTTAGATGAATGTACTAAGCTAAGAACACTAATATGTGGAGGTAACAAGGTGCCATTTAAGGATGACTGTAATTACTTAGTTGATGTTAAGCTACCTTTGAGCTTAGTGAATCTAGAGATCTACAGCTGCAAAATAACTAATCTAGTGGTTCCACCTAAGCTTGAATACTTAAAGTTCATATACTTTGCACCTAGTATGGCTGGACCTAAGCTTCGAGTAACTAATGCTGACGTGCCACAGCTTAGGTTAGTAGGTGCGCCAGATTGCCTCAAGCTTGTATGCTATAATGATGATTATGTGGAGATATGCCCAGGCGATTTACCACCCAAAACTAGTGTGCTACATATTAATAATTTCTAGTGTGAATTATGCCTATTTTTTATGTATAGGATGCTTCACTAAGTATAAATGTATAAAAATTGAATATTAAATATCTTAGTTATTCTATACTTAGTTAGCAATTTTCAAAGCGATTTCAAATCAAACTTCACTTGTTTCACTTTCCCTCGTCTTGAATTTTAACTATTAACTATGTCTTCTATCTCTAAAACATCACTCTTTGTTTCAAGTATGGTCGATGCCAAAATTGAGAGATGCATTGACACTACTGATCTTGAAATCAGATGCAATTATTTCGATGAAGATTTGGTAGCTGAAAAGTTCCCAAATTTGAGAGATCTTGTTGTGTTCACTGATGAAGAGATTACCGATTATAAGTCCGTGGTAAAGGCCTTCCCAAACCTTGTGTCATTCTTGAATCGTTTCGATGTTGCTGGTCAAGATTACCATATCAAAATGATGTGGTATGGTTATTGGGAAGTTGAAATCTTCAACACTCTCGAAATGAAGACTTATAAATTCTAATTTGGACAAGATCCAATAAATCTTAGTAAGATCAGCCCTAACATAGGAGCTCTACTTTGATTTTTTTTGTGATTAAAAAATGAGTACCATATTTTATGATTAATCCATACCCGCAATGAAGGCTCGAAAATGTGTTAGTGAAGGATCTGGTATACCTAGACATGATTTAAAGGTGGTGATGACCAACAAAGAACACTTCATAGATGTTATAAGTAACCAGCAAATTAAGAAAACCAATATAAGGTACACTATAGAGTTCCTCAATGGTTGTGATGATAAAGAGATAAAGTTAGCATTCATTGATAACTATGGCAAATATATGAACACTGGTGATTTCTATGCATTTAATGTTATGTCTGATCCCGAATTACTTAGTCGAATACTAGATAATAAAGACATTGATTTTGAAGGTAAGTTCACTGCAAATAGTATTAAGGATTTAGTTAATAAAGGTGAGTTTGCCATTGTTGAGATGTATGCATTGCTTAAGAGATACAAAGTAGATTACTCATATTTCATAGATTTTATACTAATGAATAATAATAGAGGCATAATAGAGCACTTAGTAATGAATAATTATATGACATACCAAACTGGATTTGATAATAATTACTCATCAAAGGTAAATTATTTTGAGTGCATACTAAAATTATGCAGTGCTGAAGCCATAAGTATTTACTACAAAAAATATAGGGGCATAATTAACCAGCATATTGATGAAGGCATCATAGATTTGGACTTAGTATATAACATGAAAACCTCGTATCTAAGTAAGCAAGAGATATTAAGCTGGATAACCATAGAATTAGATTATAGTGTTACCAAAGCAGAATTCTTGAAAGACAAGATATATGATATAGATCCACTAACATTTTTACCTTGCACATTTGACTTAATTAACTAAATTTATTTATTTTTTGTGTGGTATAAATGGGCATCGGTAAGTTAGTAATCGAAGCGGTCGTTGTTGGTTTATGCTTGGCTGTGCTCTTGGCCATAGCATATGGCATGCGCAAGATGGCAAGTGATAAAGAATTTGGTGTGTTAGATACACTCGTTAGTGGCTTGTTGGTTGGTATGTTCTTCCATTTTGGTGCAGAAGCCAGTGGTGTGAATGCCTGGTATTGCAAAAATGGGTATGCATGCACCAAATCATGATTTAAAAAAATGATATATTATTACTAAACATTAGAAGCAACCTATCTCGTAATCATGAGTGAGCATAAATACTGTGACCTAAAGAATAGTATAGTATGGAGTAATGTTAATTTAGTTAATATTATCATATCTAATTTAGATATGAGATCTATAGGTAACCTAAGCAAGACATGCAAATATTTGCATGCCAAAGTAAGTAGTACTGAGCTTGTTAAATCAATAGATGAGTACTATGCATCAAAGTATGTTGGTTCATTGATTGAGTGGTCTTTAGCCAAAGATAAAGTTCACTGCCTAGAATGGTGGAGTGTGGTATATAGATTAAATGACCATAAAATATTTAAATATAGCAAAAATGCGTTTAGTATACCAATAATAAATAAATCACATAGATGTGTAGAATGGTGGTTAAGTAATAATATGCCTTTACCACCGAATGCATCAAAATATGTAGTTGCGCGTGGTGGATTGCAAATCATCAAAGCTTGGTATGATAAAGGATTACTCAAGAGTGAAGACATCAATATAACATATGCAGCTATCAATGGTGACTTACCCACAATAAAATGGTGGTATCAAACATCATTTCCATCAAAAAGCTTATATTTGGGTAATATATTATGCTTTGCTATTAAGTATGGAAAAGTAGATGTGTATGAATGGGCCCTGCAAATTATCACTAAAAGTAATATCAATGTTGAATTCCACCATGATTTACTGATTAAGCCATCTAGCTCGGGTAACCTCAACATGCTAAATTTAGTAAAAGAGTTAGCCATGTCAAGCTGGTTCGCAAAGAATGGATCAAAGATCTATGTGAATGAAACATTCATAAACGCAGCTGCATACTATGGTCACCTCCTCACACTAAAGTGGCTAAAGCAAGAGATTGATGCATCGAAATCATCCGGCTATTATTTTACATATCAACCAATAGTGTACCAATTGAATAATTACATGCCCATAATTAATCACATTAATGGAATGGATAGTACTAGCTACATTAATAGCAAATTCCACATTAAGGATACTATAAATGAACGAAATGAGGTTTTGCTAGATAAAATGGGTGCTGATGATGAAAATAGTGGATTTGATGATGAAAAACTATATAGAATGTTAGGTGCTACATTAACTAAGGTATGTTCAAGAGGTCATCTTCCTGTGGTTAAATGGTTGATTCGTAACTATGAGTTAATTGATTACAATGGAAGACTAATATTGGATACATGCCTCAAAAATAATAAGCTAGATATACTTGAGTGGATAATTAGTAAGATACCATCTATGAATGACTTGGCTATTGAAGATAAGACTGTGCATGATACATGTCATAATGGGCACCTTAATGTGCTTAAGTGGATATATAAGAAGCAAGGATATATTAGAGTTAATCAATGGGCTATAGATTACGCATCGGGTTGCAATCATGGGGATGTGTTGAAGTGGTTATTTAATATGTCAGATAATTTAATATATAGTGAAATAGCCATTCATTCGGCACTAAATAATGATTGCTTTGATTCACTAGATTGGTGGTTATCAAGAGGAGATGTGCTTGACCTTAAGTTTAGCACAGAAAAAATAAGCAAAGCAAAGTATTCATGCAAAGCAAAAAAATATGTAGATCTGCTACTCGAGTATCAGTGTGCTCATCTTGCTTAATTAAAGTTCATACATATATGTCATATTACCAAATGTGCTATCATCAGTAAATTTGGGGTACTCAAGTAAGAATATATGTGATGGAAATCTAGATACTATAATATCTGGTTCATCTTTTTTGGTCTGATGATTAAACACTACACGGTTAGTATTAATATAGTAATGCTTATTTGATGCCAAGAATTTATCATATACTAAGTATTTACTATTCTTTGCATTAAGCCATGAAGCACTATCTTTCCATGCTGGCATATTATAGACAAACCTAAGCTTTAATTTGGCACCACTAGATTCAAGCTTAGCCAGATCTGCATTAATCTTCTCCACACATTTGGTCATGATATCATCAATGTATGGTGGACCAACCATGAACCCGCACTCGTCAAGACCAAATTTATCTACGAACTTGAACATATCAAAATTGAAGAAGCTACCAAGTGAGCCAAAATAGTAATCAGTATCGTAAAATAGTGTGCAATAATATTTATCGTATGCACGAAAAGTGGTGCCATCTCGCGCAGTAAAGTCTTTTACTTCACCTAACAGCAAGAATTGGCTATTTTTGGGTGAGCCAAAGCATTCAACTCTTACACCAAACTTATTAGCCAAGTTAGTGTACATCTCTCTGGAGAACCCCCATTGTTGACCAGATGGCATCATGCACTCATACCTAATCAGCATGCACAAGATGTAATAATCTATGCAACCTGGGCATGCACCATTAAATATACCACGTTCGCGCATCTTGTCTAATCTTTCACTTTGCATCTTGTACTTAAGCAAAACATTATTGGTTTGCTTTGCACCTTTACCACATCCTACATATAATGATCCACCTTTTGCCAGATGTTGATACTGGTCATACTCATTATTAAACAACATAAAGTTTGCATTCTTAATAGTCAAATTATACTTAAGCAACACATCTTTTGCATCAATGTTATCCTTGCTTTTGTCATCTAAGTATGCATGCACGTCACTCAAGAATTCATCAAATAATCTATGCAATTCTTCTTTGTCTACATTACCTTTGCTTTTATCTAAGATTTCACCTAGGGCTTTCTTTACGGGATAATCTTCTTTGGTGCATCTATAAAAGATCATATCCACCTTTTTATCCGAGTAATTACCCATTGTAATTATGAGCCGCTCTAGCACATTCCTCATCTCATATTCACTCATATTAACCTTAAGCTTATATAGTTTGTATGAGAACTGTAGAATGAGATTTAGTCGTCTTATCTCATAGGATATCTTTGTACTTAAACCTTTGCAGCTATCACATTTGCACCCCAACAGGCTCTTAAAGTCATATCTATCTATCTTAGCACTTGGACCACCTTTGTTTTTATGATGTTTACCACTCCCATATCTTGGTTTATAGTTTGGTTTGCCACTAAAGCTCATACTGCATATATGAGATAAGAGCACTATTAAAATTAAAATAATAATTACGGTATTCATTTTTTATATATACTGCTCAAATATATTTTGGCAAAAAATATATTAGCTGAGATAAATTTAGTCTTGCTTTACAGTTTTGTATAAATACGGGCAATTCTTTAGTCTGAGTATACTTAAGTAAAGTAAGTTATTATAGATAAACAGCACTAATCTAGACAGGTAGTCATCATTAATATAAGCGGAGAATCCAAGGACTAAAATAGTGAGTAACATCCTTAGTGGGTAGAACATGTACTTAATCGGTGATTTAACTCTGACTTTGAGTAAACACATGATAAAATCAGGTAGCATTAATGTGATCGAAATTATGCAGTTTACAACGAATGGCTTTGGATTGTAAGCAGCTAGGCTAACACCCATAAAGTACAAAACTACAACCCAAGCTTTGAGTACACCAAAATTTAACCACTCTACTTTTTTACTTAGGTTATCTAACATTAACATATGTAAGACAAATGATGATTGCACAAAAATAGCTAAATTGTAAGCATTAACCACCACATCTCTGCAAAAGTGACCTAGCCTTGAGCTAAGTATTGATTCGATGCTTCCACTGTCCATGCCAACGGCATCTCTATAAGTCAATTCACAGAATGTAACACCCACAAACAAGGCTGATACACCCAAAATAATACCAAGATCAACATGCTTCTTCTTATAAGTTAAGACCAACAATGGCACCAAGAATGACAAATTTGACAAATATAACACTGTATCCGAAAGTTGCATCATTTATATTAATACTGAAAAAAATATTTGTATTTAAAATACAAAATATATATGAGTAAATATATACTATGGGAAATTCGTATTGCATAATCCTTATCTTGTTCATATTAGTGGCAGCTATATCCTTGACGTGCATACCACAGATAAAAAATGAATCACCACCCATAGGTAAAATAGGTAAGGGTAGATCTAATAATTATTCTAAAGACATGATGATGAAGAAATATTCTACAGATATGACTATTGATGACCTAAATTATGAGATCGAGGAGCTAACTAAGAAGTTGTATAGAGAAAATGCTAGATATGAAACCGGACAAAAGATTTACTTACTAGAGAAGCATGATTCTTACTTTTCTTACTTAGACAGGATGATGGTGCATATGGCTGGCATAACTAGTGATGACAAACCAGATCAAGTATACATCAGATTAAAACCCACTGATGATTATATATTCAAAGAACTAAGGAAAAAAACATTCTTATTTAGTGAAGATGAGATTAACCGTTTGGTTAACCAGATAGTGATTCATGTCAATGATTTCATTGATCAAAAGGAGTTCCCTGATGTGGACTTTGGCATAAGGGTTGATGATGATGGAAAAAATGCAACATTTTATTGTGGTAGAATAGTAAGGAGATACTGCCCAGAGATATATGCATTCTTATATAACAAAATCAAGCACGTCAAGAGTAAAGAGATCCAAGATTTACTAGTGCTAAATATGATTGTCAGGCATGAATCTTTGATTAATAGATACCAGAATTGGAACCTTTCCACTGAGTTTTATCGTATGTTAAAAGATAAGCATGGGTTCCGTGGTGAAGCATTTAGTTCACCATTAAATGCAAGGCTTTGCTTATTAGAGTTCTTAGATGGCAAAGGCAAAGAAGAATGCTGGTTCTATTCATTATTTCCAGATACTGATGCTGTCTTTGGTAGCAGGGGTAATGTATTCTTGGCTGACCCCGAAGATTTATGTAACATAATATTTGCTTATGTGAAAACAGACAAATTAGATAAAATTGTACCCGAGTTATGTAATAAAGCATATGCTGCTAATAAAGATTGCAAAATGATTATTCGTGGTGGTGGACTCATAGAAGGCTTTGATAAATTTAAAGTAAAAGAATTAACACCTAATGAGGTCTTATATGAAGACAATAATAAATATGAAAAGCCTATTTGGTTCACATTCAATGGTGATGCCATTTATTATAACTTTGATCTTAGCCAAGATGACTTTGATAAACTAAAGCCACCACCAAAATTCAAAGAGAATACCCAAGCTGAGGTTAATAAGCTAACCAATGAATTCCATAGATATATTTATGTACAAAAGATAATAAATTTGCAGAATTTGTTTGGTAAGCTAAAATATGAATGGGAGAATATACTAGAGAGATTCTTATTATCTATGGCTAACATAGCTTACACCACGAATAAATTTGAGGATGGTTCTGATGATGGCATCCATAACATTACGTCTAATTATAAAGATAAGAAAAAGATTGATCAGATATTCATTGAGTTGCCATCTAGCCATTACATTTATAAAAAATTAGAGTCAGAGATGAGAGAGAAGCGCATAAGAGATAATGGCATAGTTAACAAGATAAGGGCCTTAATTAGTGAATTCCTTAGCACTGAATATAAGAAATACATTAAATTTACTAGACAATATGGTAGGGTACATGTCTCGGATGGAATTACCACTATAAGTAAAGATATGGATATAATTAGATATAATACACTGCATTCTAAGTTATTATTAAACACTGACAACATGATTGATTATGATTTATACATAGTGATCTTAGTGGTAAGGCACGAATGTATACTAGCTAAGAGCCAACAGTGGAATATCCCATTTGCATATTATGAGAACTTATACTTGAATTATGGACTTAAGCTTGAAGGGTTTGCATCACCACTTAATGCACAAACTGTGGTTTTGGATTACCTAACTGGAGCCGGTAACTTTGATACCGATAATGTTGGATACTGTAGTTTATTCTATGATATAGATAAATATTTTGGTAGCAGAGGTAATATATTTAATTTTGATATAGATAAGCACTATGATGATTTAGTGATAAATAAGAAAGGTGATGAATACTACACAGTATGTTTAAATCCACCATTCATAGAGTCCATGTTTTTGCAGATGTGTGATTTAATAGATAAGTGGATGAAATCTGATAAAAAAATACGAGTATTTACTGGATGTCCAACTTGGTCAGATGCAGAATTCTTTATGAGATTAAAATCTATGCCTCAGCTTAAATATACTAAAGACTTAAAATATGGTGAGTTTTACTATGAAGACAGCCAAAAAACATCAATTAATCGGATCAAAGTTAGATCAGGATATAGTACATTTGTTATATCTAACTTTGACAAACCCAAAGATGAACCCCAGTATGAGAATGCATCTAGATTCTTGAATGCTATAAAATATTAATATGAGTAAGCGGTAAGGTACGATCAAAGAATGCATTAATGGCTTTTTCATTGGTAGATATTAGTTCAAAGTCATTGACATCATTCTGATAATCCATAAATCCAATACTTACTATACTTGGGTTCTTATTCATTATTTTTTTACATATTCTCTTATAGTGATTACTGAGGTCATAGCCACGATATTCTATATATCTTATGCCGTATGTATATGATATCATATTTAAGAAATTATTTACCTCAGATGTGATAGATCTTCTTCTATCAGTGAACTTTTTTATACTAATCATCTCGTTATAGAACATTTGACCACTGTTAGTGTATGCTCTAAATACTCTTGATCCATTCTCCTGAACTATGAAATCTACCTCAAATTTCATAATTATGTGTGTGCTATTATGTATCATAATTAAGCAATACCTTGTTCATTTTTTAATTAGGTAAAAAATGAATAGGTACCTCATATATAATTACATCACGACACATTTTAAGTTATCATGAGCAAAAGAGGTATACCTATATATCCAATGCAAGGTGCTTATCCCATATATAAGAATGTGACCAGTAAATATGCTGGTGACTCAATGGCAAAGCTCAATGAATTGAATGATAAAGGCAAAGTAATGAGTCCATGCCATATAATGGTCACCTTTCCAAACACATCATCCAGCATCGCATTATTTACTATGCAAATTATCTTTGCCACGAATAGTAGCATACCAATGGCCGAGAATTATGTCGAAGATAGCAGTTCTCATGGTAAAGAGTGCTATATTTCTATGGATTCTAGGTATTTATCTTACATCATAGAACACTTGATGAGTTTATGTATTAATTCTGATCATGAGATACTTAATTTAAGCAAAGATGAGATCGACAAACTTTCTTCGGTCCAAAATATAAATGATGTATGTATACTATTATTAGTGTTACTCAATAAATGCTTTGCAGAGTTTTGTGTTACTATTGATCAATATAATCATGTAAGGGTCAGAAAGTTACTATGTGTATACATAAGCACAAAGAATATTAATAATAATTATGAGTATAATTCTTTTGAGTATGTAAAAAGCCAAATACCCAAGGTTAAATTCAGTGATAATTTTAACTCACTTATCGAAGTAAAGGGTTGCAAAGTAAATGTTAGGTATACTATTGCTCATATGTCATTCACCATAAGATTAGAGGTAAGTGGCAATGATAATAATAGCAATGAATTCGCAGAGATCACCACACCATCACTAAATTCTGCATTTAAAATAATAGAGAATGCCACGAAACTACCATTACGTCATAAAAAAAGTAATACTATAGAACATATGCATCCATTCTTTGTATATAAGAATATACATCATTATAATTCAAAATTAATGAATGACATGCTAACCTATATGTTCGCGGATGTATCTGAAAGGTACCATTGCAACTTCATATTTAGTGATGAGTACTTCAATATAAGCAATAATAATTAAGCAAAATTATCTTTTTTTTGTTAAAAAATGAATGCACCCATTATGATTAATCATGCAGGGTGATCAGCTAATGAGATACATATGCGATGATAATGGCGAATTAATTAGAAGTAATATTGTGTTTGGTACTATAGCAAAGGTATTAATGATTGAATATGCAGATGATGATTTTGATAATATATTTGAGTTATTAGCATATAATGGTGATGTTATTAATATGATAGCTGCACTCAAAGTAGCATATATTAACCAAACTAATTTTGCTAATAGTTTATACTATGCAACCACTAACTCAAATTTGGTTATCATTACCTTGCTATTATCTCATTTTGGCACAAGAGATGATTTGGTTATTAATGAAGAAACCATGGAGTACATATTTAAGGATACCACAAAATTGGGTGTAGTTAAGTTATGGTATTCTTGGCTAAAATATGGGAAGCTCGCCAAGGTTAAACCTAAGTATACATCTTTGGCAGCGAGTGCATGTAATTATGGCAAAATAGACATACTAAATTGGCTAGTGGATAATGAATGCAAACTCACTTATGAAGAAATATGCTTGAGTAATGCTGCTTTACATAATAGAGGTGAAACCATAAGGTGGCTCATTCGTGCAGATAACTATAATAACCTCAGACCAATCGATGTCAAATATGATGCAGATGTGGTTGATTATTTATGCATGAATAATAATGTGGTGATGCTAAATATGTGGCACTGCTGGACCATTAATTGTAGGTTGCCATTTAAGTACAGTACAAAATCACTTGAGCTGGCATTTGTTAATAATAATAAGAATGTAATATTATGGTGGAATGACCATGGTAAACCATCATCACCTGACTTAGATATTTCGCTGTATAAGGCTTTGCTAGGTAAAAAAGATGTATCCATTGAATTAAATGACTACGAGACTAAATTACCACTTTTGTATGATATCGAGTTATATATTAACCTAAATAAGTTTGGTAGGGCTTTGTTTAGCTCATTGAAATGGGAAGTGCCGGAGTATATTAATTGGGAAGATTAGTACATATTTTTTAGTGTGTAAAAAAGTGAGAGTAGACCAACTATGATTTAGTTAATTCCAATATAGGCTTGTATTCCTGTCTTTACCTGGATAGATTATTACTTCTAGTACATCTGCCCTTTTTTGGATTAAGTAACTAAGTAGGCCAATACTCATATCACCAAATCTTCGTACACATTCATTGCGCACAAAGTTAGAGAATTCTTGATTGCTTATTAATATACTAGGAAACACTTTTCTTATGAACGCACAAAATGCAAGAGTTGAGTTCCCACTATCTATATTGTAGGTCTCTCTAAAGGGTGCGCGATCACTATGAGTTGCGATGAATATGTATATTTCACCTTCTCTGTTTAAAGTAATAGTGTACATTGCTTTGATAACAGATGTTGATTTTGGCACTAAATTAACATACCAAGGATTGAATCAATTTTTAGGCGGTAATCTTCATCATCGATACCGCATAAAAAAATCATGAATATTTGACCAATGATGGCTCCATAATTCCATAATTTTGAGATGAGATTACTTGAAGAACTTAGCTCTTTCTTCTGCTCTACCTGGGAACATAATGACCTCTTCAACATCTATACCCCATTGAATTAACTGGATGAAGATCTTATGGGATGCATCAAAAGCATCAACACGTTCATCGTTCATGAACTTGATCACCTCATGATGTTTAACCTTAGCGGCCTGGAAGGTAAATTTGTTAATGAACTCGCAAAAGCACTTGGCAAATGAATACTTGGATCTGTCATATTTACCTTGAACCACAGTATCATTA
>Ga0307980_1000854_pt1 | contig 13161 bp, 13 predicted proteins | sample OrgLakmetage1060_FD_201817 | JGI IMG/M metagenome (GOLD analysis project Ga0307980, IMG submission 201817) | Saline water microbial communities from Organic Lake, Antarctica - #1060 | ecosystem: Environmental > Aquatic > Non-marine Saline and Alkaline > Saline | place: Antarctica: Organic Lake... | reverse complement strand
GCGTGCTTGAGCTTCAGCGCCGCGCCGATTTAGCACTCTTTGGATTGGGCTCTACCGATGCCGAAGTGCCAAGCCAGGTGTATGCCGGTGGGTACTTGAGCGTTGAAGAAATTGCTGAGCTCCGGGAAGAGGGCATCATCGGCGATGTGGCCACCGTCTTTTATCGCGCCGATGGCACCTGGGAAGACATTCCCGTGAATCAACGCTCGAGTGGACCCGGACTTGATGTGATTCGCTCTATCCCCCGCCGACTCTGCGTGGTGAGTGGATACAGACGTTTAGAGGCCCTGCGGGGCGCTCTTGCCGCAGGCGTCATCACCGACCTCATTATTGACGACAAGACGGCAAGGGACCTCGTCCAGACACCGTGAAGGTCCGGATGCGGGGAGGCTAGAATTGTTCTTGGGGTCCGTGCACCCTTCCCCTCATCCTTGGTGGCGCAAGAGCGTTGCAGGGATTGACCACCCTCGCCGAACCTGAAGGACGGTAGCTGGAATCATGGTGATGTCACTCACAAACCCGACCACGGGCCTCGTTGAAGCTACCTATACCGAACACACTGAGGCTGATGTTGCCTCACGGTTGGCTTCCGCGCAGAGTGCCCACGATACGGTGCGTCGGACATCTTTTGCGCAGAGGGCAGCGTGGATGCGAGCGAGTGCTGACGTGATGGAGTCGGATGCGGACAGGCTCGCGACGACAGTCGTTCGGGAGATGGGAAAGCCTGTGGCGCAAGCCAGGGCAGAAGTGCAAAAGTGCATCGTCTCTATGCGTTTTTATGCTGAGCAGGCGGAAAGTTTCTTGGCAGACGAGCCTCTCGCGCAACCGGAAACGGTGGGGGCGAGCGTGGCATATGCCCGATACCAACCGCTCGGGATTGTGTTAGCAGTAATGCCCTGGAACTTTCCCCTGTGGCAGGTGATGCGCTTTGCAGCACCTGCTCTGATGGCAGGAAATACAGGTGTCCTCAAACACGCCTCCAACGTTCCAGAATCAGCGCTCTACCTGGACACCCTCTTCACCAGGGGCGGCTTCCCTGAGGGGGCATTTGGAACACTTATGATTCCCGCAAAAATGGTCAGTTCCGTTATTGACGATCCTCGAGTGAGGGCCGTAACCCTGACAGGGTCCGAGCCTGCCGGGCGAGAGGTCGCTTCACAAGCGGGCCGACAGATCAAAAAGTCAGTTTTGGAGCTTGGAGGTTCTGACGCTTTCATCGTGATGCCCTCCGCCGATCTCCGCAAGTCCGCCACCGTAGCGGTGGCTGCGCGAATGAATAACAACGGTCAATCCTGTATTGCGGGAAAACGCTTCATCATCCACGCCGACATATACGTCGAATGGCGTGAGTTGTTCGTCGCAGAAATGGCGGAACTCGTTGTCGGTGACCCCATGGACCCTGAGACCAACGTGGGCCCCCTCGCCACAGAGAAGGGAAGGCAGGAGATTGTGAGCCTGGTCGATGATGCCCGAGCCAAAGGTGCAGACATCCTTCTTGGCGGGGTGAAACCCGAGGGCCGAGGGTTTTTCTACCCTCCCACGGTGATTGAGGGCATCACCTCAGACATGCGATTGAGTCGGGAGGAAGCGTTTGGTCCCATCGCTTCGATTTATAAGGTTTCTGACCGGGAGGAGGCAATTGCCATCGCAAACCAGACAACCTTTGGGCTCAGTTCTGCGGTATGGACATCTGATGTCACAGAGGAAGAGTTTTTTGCGGAGAAACTTGAGGCGGGTGCCGTCTTCATCAACGGTATGACCATCTCCTACCCCCAGCTCCCTTTCGGCGGCATCAAAGACTCAGGGTTTGGCCGCGAACTAGGGGCGCCGGGAATCAAGGAGTTCACCAATATGAAAACCATCTGGAAAGCCTAAGAACCTTTACCCTTCGACAACGACTTCCTTGGTCGGTTGCAACCACAGGACGATCATCACAATGGTGCCAAGCCCCACGGCAAGGCCAATAAAAATCAATCCCCACGGAAGCCCAGCGTCACGAAGCCTGCGGACCCCGGAAGCCAAATAGGGCACCAGCGCAACAAAAAACCAGACGGTCGCAAAAGGCTGCCACAGAGCTGCGGTAGCGGCGGAGACCAAAAAGAGAAACAGGTTGAACCACCAGAACTCGGCGCGCGAAGCCCGCCCCTGAAAGTCTGCATACTTCCTGAAGCCCGTGGCAATAGCTGTTCCAAAAGTCATCATGATGCCATTCTTCTCTCTCTCATGGTTTCTAGACTAATGGCCTGCCCTTGGAGAGCGACTACGGTGGGGACCATGGGCAACGACCACTACTTCACGGCCAGCCCCGAAAGTGTGCAAAAGACCACAGAACTCAGGCTCACCCTGCGGGGTCACTCTGTAGTGATGAACAGTGTCAGTGGGACGTTTAGTCCGGGATCCCTCGACAAAGGGACCGCCGTGTTGATCAATAACGCCACGCCGCCGCCGCCGGCGGGCACTTTCCTCGATATTGGCTGCGGGTGGGGACCACTGGCTGCCACACTGGCTCTCGAGTCACCCGCAGCACAGGTGTGGGGAATTGATGTCAATGAGCGCGCTGTAGAGGTGGCCAGAGAAAATATGAACGCCCTCGGACTTTCCGGGGTTCACATCACGACCCCCGAGGGTATTCCAGAGGGTGTCAGCTTTGATCTGATCTGGTCAAATCCCCCCATCAAAGTGGGAAAAGCGGAACTTCACCGTATTCTCACCACCTGGCTCCCCCGTCTCACACCGGAGGGCGAAGCCTGGCTGGTAGTGGCAACAAAACTGGGCGGCGATTCGTTGCAGCAGTGGCTAAACGACGGTGGCGCAGGAGAGCTGAAGGCGCAGCGAGCCACAACCTCCAAGGGGTACCGGTTACTGAAAGTGACCAGAGCCTAAATATTGACGGTGGTGGTGAACACCAGCGTTGCCGGGCCTGACAAACTCACGTGCTCACCTTCTTGGGTGGCAAACATGCGAACCCCCAGGGTTCCCCCGGGCACATCAACCCGCCACTGATTGGGCGCACCAGCCCCCGCCCAATGCCGCGTGGCCAGCGCCGCAGCGATAGCGCCCGTCCCACACGACAGGGTCTCCCCCACACCACGCTCGTGGACGCGCATGCGAATGACGCCCACCCCGTCCACCACAAGAGGATCGGAGGGGACCACAAATTCCACGTTGGCACCGTTGTGCGGAACGGGGTCGACAACGGGTGGAGCGGAAAGATCAAGGTCCACTAACTCGTCGCGGGAGGCAAGCGCGACAACAATGTGGGGGTTAGGCACGGTAATTGCTAACGAGGGCCTGGGAACATCAAGCCCGCGGGCTCGCACGGTGTGCTCTCCCTCGCTGAAGCTCCACCGGCCCATATCCACCTGGTAGTGCCCGCTTGCGCTGCGGGCAACATCCACAATTCCTGCACGTGTCGCAATGGGAATGGTGCTTCCTGCCTCAAAAGTGACCAACCCTTCGGCCAGCAGGTAATCCACAAATACTCGGACCCCGTTGCCACACATCTCTGAGATCGACCCATCAGCATTGCGGTAATCCATAAACCATGTCGCTTGGGGCTCATCATCGAGCAGGTGGACCACTTCCGGAGACGACGCCGTATGAGCTGCCCGGATCACACCATCAGCCCCCACACCACGGTGTCGATCAGCCAGCAGTCGAACCTGTCCGGGGCTCAACCTGAAAACATCATCGGGGTCGGTAAAAAGCACAAAATCGTTGCCGGTGCCATGCCCCTTGGTAATGACCAGAGGCTGAGTAACGGTGGGGGTTTTCACATCCCCAACCCTACGCTCTGGTGAAGGGGACCACGGCGCCGATGGCACCCACTGCGATGGCCAGAGCGCCGTCGGTGTCTTCTGGCAGCCACACGATGTTGTCATCGCGGCGAAACCAGGACACCTGCCGCCTGGCATAGCGCCTGGTGAGCGCCTGGGTGCCCTCGATGGCCTCCTCCTGCCCCATTTCGCCTGAAATAACGGCAAGCGCCTGCTGGTAGCCAATAGCCCGCGATGCCGTCACGCCCTGCGCGATCCCGAGCGGGATAAGGCCGCTCACTTCGTGGAGCAAACCGTGTTCCCACATACCCAGCACTCGAGCATCAAGATCGTGAACCAGCGCCTCGCGCTCTCGGTGAAGGCCAAACACCAGCTGGGTGCCTTGCCAGGGGTGGTGCCGGGCATCCAAGCCCGCACCAAAGGGTTTTCCGGTCAGCTCGATGACCTCCAGGGCGCGAATAAGGCGCCTCGAGTTTCTGGAATCAATAGCCATCGCTGCCAAAGGGTCACGCTCACGCAGTTCCTCCACAAGCGCCTCGCGCCCCTCGGTCTCTAGCCGGTGCTCCAACCTGTCTCGAATCCCGGGGTCAGTTCCTGGAAACTCAAATTCATAGAGCACGGAGGAGACATAGAGTCCCGAGCCACCAACAAGAACAGGTATCGCCCCACGGTGTTGAACCTCCCCCACAGCGCTCCGGGCAAGGCTCTGATACTCCGCGACGCTTGCCTCGGTGCCGGGTTCCCACACATCAAGCAGGTGGTGGGGGATTCCGCGCCGCGCACTCAGCGGAATTTTCGCGGTGCCGATATCCATTCCCCGATAAAGCTGCATCGCATCGGCGTTAATAATTTCCGCGTCGTGTCCCTGGCGGCGCAGCTCTTCGACCAGGTCGAGAGCAAAAGCACTTTTACCGGTTCCGGTGGCACCCACCACGGCGACCAGCGGTGGCACGGCCGCCGAAACCTCCGCGGCCACTGCGCTCATACCGATCGAGAACCTGGCCGCACCAGTGAGGGCATCCCCAGGTTGACCACGGCTTTGGTGGAAGACCCCGTCGGAGTCCCACAGCTTTCTTCTTGCCAGCGATCCCAGGCATCTCCTGCCCTGGTGGCGCGAAGCGCAAACCCTTCCTCAACTCCCGAATCAGCTAGAAGAAAGAACGGTTTTGCTTCGGTCACCCGAGTCTGCACAACATCGCCCGGTCGCGGAGGTGTGTGACCGGTGGGGAGCGAAAAGTGCACCAGTCTGCCGTCTTCACTGCGACCGGAGAGTCGATCTGTGCGGCCATCTTTTCGGCCTTCGTTATCTGCCACCAACACCTGGACGAGCGACCCGATTTGCGCTTGGTTTTCTTCCCACGAAATCTGGTCCTGAAGTTCCGCCAAACGCTCGTATCTCTCCTGCACGACCTCTTTGGGGATCTGGTCTGCCATGGTGGCAGCCGGTGTTCCCGGCCTGATGGAGTACTGGAAAGTGTAGGCCTGGGAAAAACGGGCCTGCGCGACCATATCCAGGGTGTCCTGGAAATCTTGATCAGTCTCGCCGGGGAATCCCACAATAATGTCCGTCGTTATCGCCACGTGAGGAATGGCTATTCTCGCCCTCTCCACAATGCCCAAAAACTTGTCCCTGCGGTAGCTTCGGCGCATCGCCTTGAGTACGGCGTTAGAACCGGACTGCAAAGGCATGTGAAGCTGGGGCATCACCACTGAGGTTTCAGCCATCGCCTCGATCACGTCATCGGTAAACGCTGCGGGGTGTGGACTGGTGAAGCGCACCCTCTCCAGTCCAGGAATCTGGCCTGTGGCGCGCAAAAGCTTCCCGAAAGCGAACGTGTCGCCAAATTCGACGCCGTAGGAGTTCACGTTTTGTCCGAGCAAAGTGACTTCAATCACGCCGTCATCTACGAGGGCGTGGACTTCTGCAAGAACATCCCCTGGCCGGCGGTCTTTTTCTTTCCCACGCAGGCTTGGGACAATGCAAAACGTGCAAGTGTTGTTGCATCCCACCGAAATGGACACCCAGCCCGCATAACTGGAGTCACGTTTGGTGGGAAGCGCCGAAGGGAACGTTTCGAGAGCTTCGCGGATCTCTACTTCAGCTTCATTGTTGTGGCGAGACCGCTCTAACAGGGTGGGTAACGAACCCATGTTGTGGGTACCAAACACCACATCGACATAGGGAGCGCGCGTCAAAATGGTGCCTTTGTCTTTTTGGGCAAGACACCCGCCCACCGCAATTTGCATGCCGGGGTTCTCTTTTTTTACTGAAGCAAGGTGACCAAGAGTTCCATAGAGCCGGTTATCGGCATTTTCTCGCACGGCACAGGTGTTAATCACGACAACATCGGCAATGTCACCGGCGTCCGCTTTCACGTAGCCTGCCGCTTCCAACGAACCAGACATTCTTTCGGAGTCATGGACGTTCATCTGGCACCCAAAGGTCCGCACCTCATAACTGCGCCCGTGATCGTGGGACAGGGAGGACATTTCTGCGGCAACCTGTGCACGAGTGTCTGCTTCATTCATCATTGTCACCACCCCAGTCTAGGAGCCAAGGCCCTAGACCGGCCCGCGAGTACACCCACGATTACCACCGGCTCTACACTGGCCACAGACGCCTGGAGAGGAGACCGCGCCTATGACCTCGCACCCCGATCAGTCTCCCGCACTCACCTCCTACTTCTCCCGCCTCGAAAAGCGCCAGGGAGTATCAAAACCTCGGGCGTTTGTGGCAAGCGCCGAGGGTGCGGCCCTCTGCTCTTGGGGAGACACGACCCTTCCTCTTGCTCTTGGTGGCGTGACCCGTTTTTTCACACTGGCAATGGTGTTGCGAGAAGTCGACCGGGGTGCGCTCACCCTCGAAACCCCTGTTGCGGACATCCTCTCCCCCCATCACATAGCGGGTCTCTGTGTCGTGGGTGGTGTTGACCACAGCAATTCCATCACCATTGGCCATCTCCTGTCCCACCGCTCGGGCATCGCCGACTACTTTTCTCCCCCTCACAAAAGGGTCAACACGCTGAGGGATCAGATTCTGCGATCCGACCGCTCTTGGAGTGTGGAGCAGGCACTAGAAATAGCCAGGCACTATCCGGGAGCGTTTATCCCCGGAACAGCGCGCCACGTCAATTTCTCAAGGACCAACTACCTACTTGTTGGCGAAGTTCTTACTAAATCCACAGGAATGAGCTTTGACGCACTCGTTGATTTACGCATCATTAGTCCCCTGGGGCTCAAGCGAACCCATGTGTTTACCAGGGATTACTACGACCGATATTTTTCCCTGGCGCCCGTCACAAACGGAGCCAAACCTCTCCACATCCCCCAGGCGCTCGCAAGCTTTGGAGCCGACGGTGCGCTGATCTCTAGCGCAGCGGACACCGTCGCGTTTCTCCGGGGCTTCTGGAATGGGGCGCTCTGCGACAAGTCATGGCTAGAGACAATCACCGCGCACCCTCTGCGCTCCTCCACCGCCCCACCTCTCTCTGTGGGGGTCATGATCGCACCGCTGCCGGGGACAAGCACAGGCCTTGGGGCTCAGGCCGACCCCACCGGGATTGCCGCGGGAATCAACATTCAGACAGGTGTGTGCGCGATGGTGTCCACCCACCGGGTCGGTACCCTCCAGGGCGCAATGAAAGACCTAGTAGCCCTCATGGCTATCGTCTGAGCTCATAACGCGGCTCACCACCGCAAAGAGGTCGGGGCCGCCAAACCCTTTGCGCTGAAGAAATCCCACCAGACGTCGTTTGGCGACGTCGGGAGCAAGATTGCCCATTTTGCGAAGCCTTTCCCTCGCCAACGCCTCGAGCTTCGAACTCTCTTCGCTCTCGTCCAACGTGTCAAGGGCCGCATCGATAGCGTCCTGAGGCACATGACGACTCCGCAAGCGTTGGGCCACAGCGGATCGTCCCATACCGCCGCGGTGGGCATGCCGATCGACGAGCTCCAGTGCGAGCGCGTGATCATCGATGAGACCAGAGGCCACGAGAGACTCGACCTCAGCCTGGAGAACATCCTCGTCCAATCCGCGATCCCGAAGACGGTTCTCGACCTCTCTGCGCGATTGGCTGCGCCCTGCGAGAGCGTGGAGTGAGACATTGTGGGCTCGTCGCTCAGCTGTGGAAGGAGCTGCAAAAGCGTCGCCCAGACTGTCGCCGCGCTCTTGCAAGAGGGCAGAGGCTGTCTCGAGCTCGGACACAGGAGCCACAGGAAGCCGATAAATCTCCGCCCCCTCGGCGGGTTCTTCCGCTGTTGGCTCCTCTAAAAACTGCTCATCGGTGGGTGGAGGCGGGCTCACCCTATGCAGGGGGAAGGGAATGATAGTGGCATCGCTATCCCCCTGCGCAGACGTGTGAGACATGCCCTAGGCTCCTGCTGCTTGGCGTTCGTTGAGTCGCTCTTCGAGGGACTCAACGGGGACTCCCGCATCGACTGCAGGAACATCCACGGCATCGGGAACAGCGGCAAGCTTGCCTACTCCCAGCTTTGCCCAAATTTTGCGTTCAATCTCCAGGGCACTTTCGGGATTGGCCAGAAGGTACTTACGAGCATTTTCTTTACCCTGTCCCAGCTGGTCACCGTCGTAGGTGTACCAGGCACCAGATTTTTTGACGATTTCGTGTTCGACACCAAAGTCGATGAGACTTCCTTCGCGCGAAATTCCCACACCGTAGATAATGTCGAATTCAGCCTGCTTGAAAGGTGGCGCCATCTTGTTTTTGACTACTTTTACCCGGGCGCGGTTACCCACGGCCTCGGTTCCCTCTTTAAGGGTCTCGATACGACGAATGTCGAGGCGGACCGAGGCGTAGAACTTGAGGGCTTTTCCACCGGAAGTGGTTTCAGGGCTGCCAAAGAACACACCGATTTTCTCTCGCAGCTGGTTGACGAAGATCATGGTGGTTCCGGTTTGATTGAGGCCACCGGTCAATTTCCGAAGCGCTTGGGACATCAGGCGGGCTTGGAGGCCCACGTGAGTGTCACCCATGTCTCCTTCAATTTCTGCGCGCGGAACCAGTGCGGCAACGGAGTCAATAACGACTAAGTCAACAGACCCTGAACGCACCAGCATGTCGGCGATTTCGAGCGCTTGCTCACCGGTGTCAGGCTGAGAGACCAGCAGTTGGTCGATGTCGACACCGAGGGCTTTGGCGTATTCGGGATCAAGCGCGTGCTCCGCGTCAATGAACGCGGCGATACCGCCTGCTGCTTGGGCGTTCGCGATGGCATGCAACGTCAGCGTTGTTTTACCGGATGACTCTGGGCCATAAATTTCGACAATCCGACCACGGGGAAGCCCACCAATTCCGAGTGCCACATCCAACGCAATGGACCCGGTGGGGATGACGGCAACAGGTGCTCGTTCGTCGGAACCCAGTCGCATGATCGACCCTTTTCCAAACTGGCGGTCAATCTGTGCAAGGGCCGTTTCTAGGGCTTTTTCTCGATCTGCAGATGTGGGCATGGTGTTCTCCTCAGTATTTTCGTGTTCGGCTGCCTATCGGCTGTCGTCCCCCACCGGGCCCCGTAAGGCCCGATGTCTTGCGACAAGGCGGTGGATGCCGGTAGCGGGGCTAAACCTAAGCGACACCTCCGACACGGTCGTGATTCGAAGGCGGTGCTGTGGAGAAGACCCGCGAGAGCATCTCTGTGGACGACACTAGTGCCATTCGAACGAATATTCGAATGATTACGTAGGCGTGTCGCCTGTCGGGGCCCGCAGCCCCACGCCGTGCCACTGGTGCTGCGGGACGCGCATTGCCTCACACAGGGCAAACCACACATCCCGGGGAGCAACGCCGTCTTCGAGGGACTCGCTGCTCGTGCGGTGATCCAGAGCGTCAATCACCAGGTCGCGTAGCAGGGCACGCCCCTGCGCGTCACCGAACTGGTCGGTGACAGCGAGGAAAAACTCACTGCGGGTCACGGTGGCTCTAGCGAACCACCACGTCGGAGTCAAACTGGGCGACCAACTCATCGGGCAGGGTGTCGGGCACCGTGGAGCGGGGAACGATCTGCTCGAACATGGAAAGCCTGTCGCTCACTTCGCGCAAAATCACTGAGAGCGGTGTGTCCAGCGCGTAGGCAATGGAGGCAAGAATTTCGCTGGAGGCCTCTTTCTGGCCGCGCTCCACTTCGCTGAGGTAGCCAAGAGCCACACTGGCTCGACTAGATACCTGACGAAGGGTGGCGCCCTTCTGCTGACGGAAGTCACGAAGGACGTCGCCAATTTCATGTCTCATTAACACCATGGGGCACCTCCTGTGTGTTGTATTCGTTATCAGTTGTTCCAACCTTATCCGCTACCACCCTGCGGTACGCCTTGAAAAGGCTGTGCTGTTGCTGAGTAAAGTTCTGGCGAACCCAAGCTCTATGGCCTCATGTCCAGGGCATCGCGCAGCGCCTGCAGCGCGGCCCTCGTGGCGGCGCGCCGAATCTCCTCTCGGGATCCCGTGAGAGAGATTTCGCGCACCAGCGTGCCATAGGGTGACCCGGTCACCGCAATGCAGACTCTTCCCGCAGGCAGCCCCGAGACGGGTTCCGGATCGGGGCCTGCCACACCGGTTGTTGCCACAGCAAAGTCTGTACCAAGCCTTGCAGCCACACCCTCGGCCATCTGCGTGGCGACTCGGTGGCTGACAGCCCCCTCTGTAGCAAGCAGTGCCGCATCCACACCGAGGAGATCATTTTTAACCAGTGGACTGTAGGCAACGATTCCCCCGCGAAACACCCGTGATGCCCCGGGGATAGCCACCAGCTCGGAGGCCACCAAACCACCGGTGAGTGACTCAGCACACGACACCGTCACACCGAGAGCGGCGGCCACGGCGATAACCTCTTCGGCGTCGCTCACGGGCGCGCGCGCGAAGCTTTAGCACCGGCAACAAGATAAGCGATGCCGGTACCTACGGTCACCACCAAGACAGCCCCCATGAGCACCCAGTTAAACACACCCACCCAGTCCCCGAGAAGCACCCAGGAGGGAACCAGCCACGACGACACGGCAACAGCCTGAAGGATAGTTTTAAGCTTGCCGCCCCTCGAGGCAGGAATCACGCGATCTCGAAGGCGAATAAAGCGATAGAGGGTAATTCCGAGTTCGCGCGTAAGGATGACGATCACCACCCACCAGGGCAGATCTCCCACCAGCGCCAACGCAATAAGCGCCCCACCGATCAACACTTTGTCGGCAATCGGATCGAGCAAAATGCCGGAGTTGGTCACCAAATTGCGTTTTCGTGCCAGTGCACCATCGAGCCCGTCGGTGGCAATGGCAAGAATAAACAACCCTGCTGCCACCCACCGAAGAGGCCCGTATTGCGCCCCATCAAGCAGCACCAACCAGATGAACACCGGGGTCAGCAGGATGCGCACCACCGTAATAATGTTGGCGATGTTGGCATTGCTTACGGGTGAGTCCCCAGAGGACACCACCCGACCGCGAAAACCACTTCTGGTGTTGTTCACACCCGCCACCCTTACTCCCTGCCCGTGAGATTCCAGGCGTCTTCATCATCCTCGCCCGTCACTTCAGGATAGCCCTGCGTCATCTGCTCCACCGGATCACCCTGATAGTGGGCGGAGTGATCACGAGCAGATTTGGGTGACGGGGTGTCCATGGGAGGAATCTCTGCGGTCAACTGATCCTCAACGGTCACCCGGGCAACCGAAACAGCCGCCACCGACGGTGTTTCTCCCCGCAGGCCGGCAAGCACGCCGGGGAGCCCATCGGAGGTAACCAACACATCGCGCGCTTTAGATCCTTCCGAGGGCCCCACAATCGATCGGGACTCAAGAAGGTCCATCAGGCGTCCGGCTTTAGCAAAACCCACTCGCAGTTTCCGCTGCAGCATCGAGGTGGAGCCAAACTGAGTGCCCACCACAAGCTCAGCAGCCTGCAACAGGACATCCAGGTCATCCCCGATATCCGCGTCGATGACGCGACCACCCGATGCGGCCTCGGCCACATCGGTGCGGTATTCGGGGTTGGCCTGTGTAGTGACGTGGGAGACCACAGCCTGAACTTCGGCTTCAGAAACCCAGGCCCCCTGCACCCGGTGCGCTTTGGATGCTCCCTGGGCTAAGAACAGGGCGTCGCCCTGGCCAATCAGTTTTTCGGCACCCGGCTGATCCAGGATGACCCGCGAGTCGGTCATGCTCGAAACAGCAAAAGCCAGGCGCGAGGGAATGTTGGCTTTGATCAATCCGGTAACGACATCGACACTGGGTCGCTGGGTGGCAAGCACCAGGTGAATCCCCGATGCCCTCGCTAACTGGGTGATGCGCACAATGGAATCCTCCACATCGCGCGGGGCGACCATCATCAAATCCGCAAGCTCATCGACCACAACCAGGAGATAGGGGTAGGGACGAAGCACTCGTTCACTGCCGAGTGGGAGATCGATCTCCTGGGCAAGAACCGCACGGTTAAATTCGTCAATGTGTTTAAACCCAAAACTTGCCAAATCGTCGTAGCGCATGTCCATCTCTTTGACGACCCACTGCAGCGCTTCCGCTGCCCGTTTGGGGTGGGTAATGATGGGGGTAATGAGGTGGGGAACACCCTGATAGGCAGAAAGCTCTACCCGCTTGGGGTCAACCAACACCATGCGCACCTCCGCAGGAGTTGCGCGCATCAAAATCGAGGTAATCATCGAGTTGATGAAACTCGATTTTCCACTCCCGGTGGCACCTGCCACTAACAGGTGAGGCATTTTGGCCAAATTTGCTGCAACAAACCCGCCCTCAACATCTTTGCCCACCCCAATCACCATGGGGTGGGGATCCGATGTTGCCACGTGGGAGCTCAACACATCGCCGAGGGAGACGATTTCGCGATCCGAGTTGGGAATTTCAATACCGATGGCGGACTTGCCGGGAATAGGCGACAAAATATTCACTTCGTTAGAGGCCACCGCATAGGCGATGTTTTTGCCAAGCGCCGTCACCCGCTCCACTTTTGTTCCAATGCCCAATTCCACTTCGTAGCGGGTGACAGAGGGCCCTCTCGTGAAATCGACCACTTTGGCGTTGACGTCAAACTGATCAAACACGCTCGTAATGGCGGCAACGACCTGGTCGTTGACAGCGCTGCGCGCTTTGGGGGGTGTTCCTGGGACCAACAGCGCAGGCACCGGAAGACGATAGGGGTGAGCAGAGGTCGCGGCCGGCTGGGAGGTAGCTGCGGAGTTAGCCGCAGAATTAGCGGATGGGCCGGCACTCTCCGGAGCAATAGCTCGGACTGGCTCATCGCCCGATGCCGCGGCCGCGGCGAGTGCCTCTTCTGCGCGGCGGAGCTGTTCAAGAAGGTCCTCTTGAGTGTCAATGGCATCGGTCTCATCGCCTGGGGTGCTGACAAGGGGTGAATCAAAGGCGTCTT
>Ga0307980_1000853_pt1 | contig 13174 bp, 12 predicted proteins | sample OrgLakmetage1060_FD_201817 | JGI IMG/M metagenome (GOLD analysis project Ga0307980, IMG submission 201817) | Saline water microbial communities from Organic Lake, Antarctica - #1060 | ecosystem: Environmental > Aquatic > Non-marine Saline and Alkaline > Saline | place: Antarctica: Organic Lake... | reverse complement strand
CACAGCTACCCCCAGGATGAAACACTATGTCTGTCCAATGCACCCCGAGGTAACCTCTGACAAGCCGGGGAAGTGCCCAGAATGCCATATGGTATTAGAAAAACAGAAGAAGCCAGCTGATGCGCAACATGATAACGACAAGCATGCCGGCCATAGCCCTAATATGTTCAAGAAGAAATTCTGGCTAAGTCTGGTACTGACGATACCGGTGCTTTTATATTCACAAACAGTCATGAGCTGGTTTAACCTTCAGATGCCGGCATTTACAGGCAGTCAGTGGATACCGGCAGTTCTGGGAACGGTCATATTCTTCTATGGCGGCCTCGTCTTTTTGAAGGGGGCTAAAGCCGAAATCGCCTCGCGCATGCCTGGAATGATGACACTTATTGCGATGGCAATCACCGTGGCCTTTACCTATAGCCTTGCCGTATCACTCAATCTTGTGGCGGGTATGGATTTTTGGTGGGAATTGGCGACACTCGTCACGATTATGTTGCTTGGCCACTGGTTAGAGATGGCCTCGATTAGCAATGCACAAGGGGCGCTGAAAGAGCTTGCGAAGCTGCTACCCGATGAAGCGGAAGTTGTCATATCAAGCGGAACCAAAAAAGTATCTGTATCGGAATTAAAAATTGGCGACAAAATTCTGGTGCGCCCGGGATCGAGCATTCCGGTAGATGGTGAAGTAGTAAAGGGCGAGTCTGACGTTGATGAAGCAATGTTGACCGGAGAATCAAAGCCGGTCAAAAAAACGACCAAAGCGAACGTCATTGCGGGGACGATTAATGGCAGTGGATCTTTGACTGTTCGGGTTGCGAAGCTGGGCGATGACACCGCACTGGCCGGCATTATGAAGCTTGTGGCTGATGCCCAAAATAGTAAATCAAAGACTCAGGTGCTGGCCGATAAAGCAGCCTTTTACCTGACGTTTGTGGCAATCGGCGCAGCAATCGTAACCTTGATAGGGTGGGCAGTCTTCAGCGATGAATCACCAGCCTTTATATTAGAGCGTGTTGTGACGGTCTTGATTATCGCCTGTCCTCATGCGCTAGGGTTGGCGATACCACTCGCCGCCGCCATTTCTACCACAAAAGCTGCACGCCACGGGTTGCTTATCAGAGAGCGCAGAGCACTTGAAGCCGCACGTCGCATTGATGTCGTCGTGTTCGATAAAACTGGCACGCTTACCAAGGGTGAGCAAGGGGTCGTCGATATACTGGCGGTAAACAATGACACCACCGAGCTACTCGCACTTGCAGCAAGTGTCGAGGCTGATTCCGAGCACCCTATCGCCAAAGCGATCGTCCGTTCGGCGGAACAAAAAAAAGCTAAAATCAGTGCGGCAAAAAACTTCTCCGCGTTATCGGGTCGTGGAGCAAGAGCAGTCGTGAATGGGAAAACGGTCTATATCGGAGGGCCTCGCTTACTGGAGGAGCAAAAGATAGATCTTCCTAAAGATGTACAGAAAACTGCCATTCGCGCTGGTGAAGATGGCAAGACCGTGGTGTATGTTGTGTCGGAAAAGCAGATTCTAGGCGCAATCATGCTGGCAGATGTGATTCGAGAAGAATCGAAGGAAGCGGTAAGCGCACTACAGCAATCTGGTAAACGTGTCGCGATGCTGACTGGTGACTCGAAGGCGGTTGCGCTGTGGGTGGCAAAAGAACTAGGTATTAAGGAATATTTTGCAGAAGTACTGCCCGAGAATAAGGCCGAAATCGTCAGCAAGTTACAGGCTGACGGCAGCCGGGTTGCTATGGTTGGTGACGGAGTTAATGACGCGCCGGCGTTGACACAGGCCGACGTCGGTATTGCAATTGGTGCTGGTACGGATGTTGCGATTGAATCAGCTGGTATCGTGTTAGCGAGCAGCGACCCGAGGGGTGTCGCAAAAGTCGTAAAACTTTCGAAAGCCACGTATACCAAGATGATTCAAAATATCGTCTGGGCTACTGGGTATAACGTGCTGGCTATACCGTTGGCGGCTGGCGTTGGTGTTGGCTTTGGGTTTATTTTGTCGCCTGCAGTTGGCGCGGTGCTGATGTCGTTTTCGACGATTATTGTTGCAGCTAATGCGCAGTTGCTGCGCAAGATTAGCCTGAGCGATTAGCCTCACTCGACAACTAACATTGCTTCACGGGAGCTTTAAAAATAGCCCGATCCTTGCCTGCGCGTTATACTATGCTTATGCTACAAATGATCAAAAACCCCACACTGCGCAGAGTAGTAATAATTTTTGGAAGCATAATCGCCGTAGGGCTCCTTGCATACGGTGGGCTGGTTGCTCTTACCGGACATTCGCAATTTGCGCGCGCAATGATATGGCTGGGTGTAGGTGTTGACGATATAGACAAGTTTCCCGCCCGAGCCATAAAAACTTCGACGCCATCTGAACTTTCGACCAAGCTTGATAATAAGACTGCAGATGCTTTTAAAAACATAGACTCCTCTATGGGCGGCGGTCTTGACGCTGTACTTAATCCAGACGGCAGCCTTGATAGTTTTCTGGCTAATACCGACACAAACGCCTTCTTGGTGGTGAAAGATGGCGTGCTGGTGCATGAGTGGTACGGCGAGGGTATTGGCCGCGACACGTTACAGACAAGTTTTTCTGTTTCAAAATCTTTCTTGTCTACATTGATAGGGATAGCGATTGAGCAGGGCAAGATTGGCTCTCTTGATGACCCGATAACGAAGTATATCCCAGAACTGTTAGAGCGTGATGCGGCATTTGCCGATATATCTTTGAAGCATCTTGTGACGATGTCCTCTGGGTTGTCATGGGAAGAGACAATGACGCCGTGGGGTGACCCAGCAAACACCTATTATGCTCCTGATTTGCGCGCTTCTGCGTTATCCGCCACTGTAAAAGAAGGGCCAGGCAACAACTATGTCTACAACAACTACAACCCGCTGCTGCTGGGCATGGCGTTGGAGCGTGCGACTGGTAAAAATGTGTCTGAGTACATGAGCGAGGTGCTCTGGGCGCCGCTTGGTGCAGAAGCAGACGCGTCGTGGAGCCTGGATAGCGAAGCCAGCGGCTTTGAAAAGATGGAAAGTGGCCTAAATGCACGCGCTATAGACTTTGCCAGGTTTGGGGTGATGTTTGCAAATGACGGTTCTTTTAACGGGAGGCAGATAGTGCCAGCACAATGGGTGCAAGACGCCACGGCAATAGACGCCCGGACTGATCCGTCGGAGAACTATCAGTATTTCTGGCATGTCTACCAGGCTGGGCCACAAGGCACCGCACCGGACTTTGCGGCACAAGGTAATCTTGGGCAGTACATCTATGTGTCTTCCATTGAAGACGTTGTTATCGTGCGCCTCGGTAAAGATGAGGCTGGCGTCGCTTGGCCGTGGCTAATGGGGACAATTGCGCACCAGCTTGATGGCTCGTCTGGACCAGCGAGTAACCCGATGTTAACTTCGCCTATGCAGTAATCATGAAGATGTTTTTAGCATGAGGTTATTGCCGTATTTTTTTGTTATGATAAAGGGATGACCTTATTCATTATCATTGGCTCTCTTGTTCTGTTCCTTCTTTTGTTTGTAGCGAGGGCAATTGTTGTTCTAAAAAAACAGGTTCGTGACTATCGTGATTTTTGGTTAGCTCAAAACCAACTGACTGCTCCGAAGGAGGCTTTACTGTATGTTGCGCTGGGTGATTCGGCGGCGCAGGGCGTAGGGGCGACGCGACCAGAAAATGGTTATGTGTGGTTATTTGCGAAGTACGTCGAAGAACAGACAGGCCGGCCGGTGCATGTCGTGAACTTGAGTGTGTCAGGGGCGAAGATTCGAGATTTGATTGATGGTCAGCTCCCGCAACTGGCAGCTCTGCCGAAAAAAGCCGATATCATCACTGTCGATATTGGGGCGAATAACATGCGAGGCTTTGAGCCGCATCAATTTGAATCTGAGTTTAAAGAAATGTTGCAGCAACTTCCGAAGGGAACGCTGGTGGCGGACATTCCATATTTTGGCCCCGACTTTCATCGGCATGGTGGTAAGCAGGCCAAGCAGGCTAACAAATTACTGGAGCGATTGTGGCCTCGCTACTCAGCCGTAAAGGCAGGCCTGTACGCAGTGACGCAGGGCAACGATGCGCTTAGCTATTACGGCACAGATCTGTTTCACCCAAGTGATAAGAGTTATCGTTTGTGGGCGAAGGCATTTCAGAAGGTATATAAAAAATAGCTCACGGGCGATGGTACTATAAGAGCATGCAAAAAATTATTATCGCTTCAAAAAATCCAGTCAAAATAAAAGCCGCAGTCGATGCGTTTGAACGGATGTTTCCTGATGAGCAATTTGAGTTTGAGGGCGTTAATGTCCCATCTGGCGTCAGTGAGCAGCCCGTGGGTGATAAGGAAATTATGGCCGGTTCAGAGAATCGGATGAACGCAGCGCACGAAGCCTACCCAGATGCAGATTACTGGGTCGGGATCGAAGGTGGTGTTGAAGAACGATCTGGGGGAATGGTCGTATTCGCCTGGATGCTGGTGTGCAACAAAGCAGGCCAAGTTGGCCGAGGCCGGAGCGGGGCATTCTTTTTGCCGCCAAAAGTTGCCGAGTTGATTGCCGGGGGTATGGAATTGGGCCCAGCTGACGATCAGGTCTTTGGCCGAACGAATTCCAAGCAGGCTGGTGGTGCGATTGGGTTGTTGACTGACGATGTCGTGACACGATCAGATTACTATACTGAAGCGATTATCTTTGCGTTGGTTCCGTTTAAGAATCCGCAGTATTACGTATAGGATTGAAGTTTTTCCCCACGAAAAAGTCCGCCGATAAGCTCTAGCCTTGAAAGGCGAACTTTTCGGCGGATGTAAAACCCGCGAGATTGGCTATTGGAAGCCGATCTGATTGATGAGGAGCTGCGGCCTGACGAGCGGCAACTTGTTCTTGACGTCGTTCATCAGGCTTTGTAGTGCACCCGCGCTAGACTCATGTGAGTCCAGAGGGATTGCCACCAGAATGCTATGTATCCCGTTGCTGGCGCTGGAATCGATGTCGACGATGATGTCCCGAGGGTCATCACTCGACAGGCAAACTCCGGGTGCGGCATCGCGCTTGACGATGTGCGCCACGGAGTCCTGGAGACCTCCTTTGTCTAGCGTAGCCCACGAGGGGGTGGACAGCTCGATTGCCAGCACGTTGCGCTGGACGGTTGCAATACTCAATATTACTCCTTAGGTCGTATCCTGCATGCGGGCATCCGCCCATTACAACACATTTCTTCTTAAAATGCTAGTAGTCCTGAGGGGGCAAGCTGTTATAATGGTCAGAATGGCGCCTTGGCCGAGAAGTTAGGCAACGGTCTGCAAAACCGTGTAGACGGGAGCGTTACCCGTAGGTGCCTCCATATTAACGCGCGGATGGTGGAATTGGTAGACACGAGAGACTTAAAATCTCTTGGCCATTACGGTCGTGCGGGTTCAAGTCCCGCTCTGCGCACCAAAGAACGGTCAACACTAGTAAAAGACTCGGTTTTTCGCCGAGTTTTTGTTATAATAAGAGTATTAAGTAAGAGGTATACACACAATGACAGCATTATGGATCATCTTAGCAGTACTGGCCGTTATCGGAATCTTTATTTGGGTAACTTATAATAGCCTTATCACCCTTCGTTTGCGGGTTGATGAAGCTTGGAGCGATATTACCGTTCAACTGAAGCGGCGTTTGGACCTGATTCCAAACCTGATTGAAACCGTCAAGGGCTACGCCAAGCACGAAAAAGGTGTTTTCGAGAGCGTGACGAAGGCTCGTGCGAACGTTATGAACGCCAATGGAGTCGAAGAAACTGCCAAGGCTGAAAACATGTTTGAAAGCACGTTGAAGAGCCTGTTCGCAGTTGCCGAGGCCTACCCAGACCTAAAAGCAAGCGACAACTTTATCGAGCTGCAAAAAGAGCTTGTTGACACTGAAGATAAGATCCAGGCTTCTCGCCGGTTCTACAACAACGGGGTCATGACGCTGAACACCAAGGTGCAGACCTTCCCTCAAAATGCTGTAGCTGCCATGTTTAAGTTCAAGAACCGTGAGTTCTTTGAGCTTGACGACGAAGAAATGGCGACAGCTGAAAAGCCAGTTGACGTTAAATTCTAATTGAAGAACAAGGATTTGCTGAATGTATAAAGCGATTGCTGCGAATAAACGCAACACCATCCTGATTATGGCGCTCTTTATCGGTCTAGTGGCTGGTATAGGGTATGTCGTCAGCGCACTGTATGGCGAGCCGTCGATCACTTTGTGGGTGCTGATTGGCGTAACGATCTACGCATTGATTCAGTACTTTGCTGCAGCTAAGTTAGCGACTGCAATGACAGGTGCTAAGCAAATCGAGAAACGGGATAATCCACGGCTATACCGAATGGTCGAGAATCTTTCGATTACGCTGGGAATGCCGATGCCAAAGGTATATGTGATTGACGACCCGGCGCCGAATGCTTTTGCGACAGGGCGCGACCCAAAGCATGCTATCGTCGCAGCGACGACTGGCTTGATGGAAATCATGGATGACAACGAACTTGAAGCGGTCATGGCACACGAAATGGGCCACGTACAAAATTACGACATCCGTGTCAGCATGATCGCCTTTGGACTTGTGAGCGCGATTGCAATCTTGTCAGACATCGTCGTGCGTATACTTTTCTTTGGCGGCGATCGACGAGACAGCAATCCTATTATTTTGATTGTAGGCTTGGTAGTGGTTGTCTTGGCACCAATTATTGCAACCATGGTACAGCTGGCCGTTAGTCGTCAGCGTGAATTTTTGGCAGATGCATCTGGCGCAATGACAACACGTGATCCCGAATCACTTGCCAGGGCGCTTGAAAAACTACAATCATACGGACAGCCAATGAAACGTCAGAACTCATCAACGGCGCATTTATTCTTTAGTAACCCGCTAAAAAAAGGCGGACTTTCGAAGCTCTTTAGCAGTCACCCGCCACTCGAAGACCGTATCGAAAGGCTTCGTACTAATGCCGGTACGTTCTAGCTTTAGAGCGAGTTATCAAAAGACAAAAAAACGCACGCAGCAAAAAGTGCGTGAATTTTTAGATCGTCGGCCCCACCGGTCATTTCAACGAACGCGTCGTCGTGACTACAGCCGGTCCTTACAGTTGCCAGGCTACGTTAGTTTTACTCTCCAGGTAAATAAAAAAGTATGGCGCTTGCGTAAAACATTTCTGTTGCTAGCTGCCGTGTATATTCTTTTAACTGTTGTCCTGGTTGGCCTTGGATCACAGCAAGCATACTCGTCATTGGCCGAGACACTTCGTGAGACAGGGGCCGAAGTATTCGAGGGCAATTGGGGCCAAATTGGGCAAGCTGGATTATTGTTCGCGTCACTGGCCAGCAGCGGACTGACCGGAACGCTGACCGAGGCACAGCAAATCTACGCAGGGCTGCTGGTATTGCTGACGTGGCTAACAACGGTGTGGATACTGCGCCACAGCCTGGCAGGTCACACGGTGAAGCTTCGGGATGCTCTATACAATGCAGGGTCGCCAATCGTTTCAACATTTTTGGTTGGGCTTGTCTTGGCGGTGCAGCTACTGCCACTAGCGATAGCAATTATTGGCTATGCCGCCGCCAGTGCCTCGGGGCTGCTCGACGGCGGCATCGAGGCGATGCTCTTTTGGCTGACGGCCGGGTTATTGGCGGTCTTGTCCTTGTATTGGATCACGAGTACTTTTGTGGCCCTGGTGATTGTGACACTGCCGGGTATGTATCCATTACGAGCTCTGCGGAGTGCCGGTGACATCGTTGTTGGCCGTCGGTTAAGAATTTTGCTACGAATCGTCTGGATGACAGCCGCTGTCGTGGTGGCATGGGCTTTGATTTTGATCCCGTTCATTCTGCTAGATGGGGGGCTGAAGCAGCTGTGGCCAGCGATCGAGCCCGTGCCGATTATTCCAACAGTCTTACTTGCCCTCGGCACACTGAGTATTATTTGGACAGCGAGCTACATTTATCTATTGTATCGAAAGGTAGTTGAAGATGACGCACAGCCAGCCTAAGCAGCGCATTGCTGAACTTCGAGCCTTGCTAAACGACTATAGCTACGAGTACCATGTGCTGGATATCCCGTCGGTGAGTGACGCGGTCTACGATAGTCTATTCCAGGAACTAAAGCAGCTAGAGGCTCAGTCCCCAGACTTGGTTACCAAAGATAGCCCAACCCAGCGCGTTGGTGGTGAGTTGGTCGGTGGATTTAAAAAGGTAACGCATAGCACCCGAATGCTTAGCCTAAACGATGTCTTTGACAGGTCTGAGGTTGAGGCGTGGGTCAAGCGCATGGACAACTTGCTTCCGGGCGCACAACACGAATTTATGGCTGACATTAAGATGGATGGTTTGGCGTGCGCGTTGATATATCAAGACGGCGTGTTAGTGCAAGCGATTACTCGTGGGGATAGTTTTGTTGGTGAAGACGTGACGGCTAACGTCCGTACTATTAAAAATGTTCCGTTGCGACTGCGACAGGCCGATGGCTACCAGCAATTTTTGCAAGGCCGGACAGAAATCCGTGGTGAAATCGTTATGCTAAAGAAAGAATTCGCGGCATTGAACGAGTACCAGCTTGCTGCAGGGAAGCCAGCCTTTGCAAATCCGCGTAACTTGGCCGCCGGGACGATTCGCCAGCTTGATCCAAAACTTGTTGCCGAGCGGCCGTTGTCGTTTCGTGCCTACGAACTTTTACGAGATGATCCAGCTGAAGTATCGACGCAGCGATTTGCTTATGATGCACTGAGCGCGATCGGTATTACGCGCAACAAACAGGCGACTGTTTTCTCGACACTTGATCAAGTGATGCAGTTTGTCGATGAGTGGGATAAGAGACGTCAAGAATTACCGTTTAATACTGATGGGCTAGTTATTAAAGTGAATGACCGAGCGCAGTTTAATGCTCTGGGTGTAGTAGGAAAACAGCCTCGGGCTGCTGTCGCCTACAAGTATGCCGCCGAACAGGCCACGACCGTCGTAAAAGACATCGTGATTAGCTTAGGTAGAACGGGCGCCGCGACTCCCGTTGCAGTATTCGAGCCAGTCACGGTCGCCGGCACCACAGTGCAGCATGCGAGTTTACACAACGAAGACGAGATTGCGCGATTGGACGTGCGGATTGGCGACACGGTAGTGATCTATAAAGCTGGCGATATTATTCCAAAGGTAGAGTCAGTTGTGAAGGAATTGCGTCCCAGAAATGCTCATCGATTTGATTTTTTGAAGGCGCTAACTCATCAGTATCCAGAGCTTGAATTTATTCGTCCAGAAGGTGAAGCTGTCTATCGGGTGAAGGGTGCAACAGGACCGCGTTTGCTGAAGAAAGCTTTGGAGCATTTTGCTTCGCGGGCGGCGCTTGATATTGATACGTTGGGTGAAAAGAACGTAGCGGCATTAATTGACGCCCAGCTTGTGAAGGATATTGCTGATATTTACACCCTGACATGCGAGCAAGTAGTGACGCTCGACCGATTTGCGGATATTTCTGCCCGAAAGTTAGTGGCAGCGATTGCGGAAAAGAGGACACCGCCACTGGAACGATTTATGTATGGGCTTGGTATTCGGCATGTGGGCGCGCAGACAGCAATTGATTTGGTGCATGCGTTCCACTCTATCGCTGGCATTCAGGCGGCAACACTAGAACAGCTGACAGCTGTCGATGGTGTTGGGACGGTAGTTGCCGAGAGTATTGCAGCTTGGTTTGCCGATCCGGATAACGAAGCTTTGATAGACAAGTTTCAGGTAGTTGGTGTCGAGCCTGTCTACCGAAAGCAGCAAGGGCCACTAGTTGGCATCAACTTTGTGATTACGGGTGGTTTGTCGGGCATGTCTCGTGATGAAGCGGCTGATACAATTCGGGCACAAGGCGGCGGTTTTCAGTCAGCGGTAGCAAAAGACACGACGTACCTGGTAGCAGGCGGCAAAGTCGGGGAAAGCAAACTGACAAAAGCTCGTTCATATGGCACGAAGGTGATTGATGAAGCTAAGTTTTTGCAGCTGATTGGAGCATCCGATGGATCGCATTAGACGAAGCGGCCGAAAGGTATTTATAGGCATTGTTGGTGGTATTGTTCTGCTTGCGGGTTTGATAATGGTGCCGTATCCCGGGCCGGGCTGGTTGGTAGTCTTCGCTGGCCTAGCCATACTGGCAACTGAATTTCGCGTTGCCAGACGCATACTCGAACGAGCTCGGAAGAAGTATGACGAGTGGAAGGATTGGCTGCAAGTGCAGTCTCGTTGGGTTCAATTGCTTGCGTTGGCGCTTACTGGCCTTATCGTTGTCGTGACACTTTGGTTGTTGAATGGGTATGGTTTGATGAACTCATTTTTTAACCTAGGTTTGGATTGGGTGAAGTCACCCTTCGTCAACTAGCGACGCTGGCCTTACGGTGCGTTATCTTGTAAGATAGCAATAGTATAAAAACATAAGCAGTATAGGATAACTATGAATCCAAATGATCAAACCCCACCAAATAATGAACCAGTAAACACTCCACCACAAACACCACCGCCAGCTCAACAGCCAGTGTCGCCAGCTCAACCGAGCCCTATAGTCACTCCGGTGGCCGAGAACCCCGGCAAGACACTTGGAATTGTCAGTATGATCTTATCGATTATCGGACTTGGACTCGTCGGAGTAATTTTGGCGCTTATTGGTATGTCAAAGTCAAAGAAGGCCGGCCAGAAGAATGGCTTTGCGTTGGCTGGGTTGATCCTTGGTATCCTGAACATCATTGCTGGAATCGCGGTTTTTGTCCTGGTTGGCTATGGCGGCATTCAGGCAGCAGCTGAAATTGCAGAAGCGTGTGCAGAGTCGGTGACTGGAAGCGTCGCGTTAAGCGATGGTACCGTTGTCGCTTGTGAATAGAAAAGTATCCTAAATAAAATAATCCCGCTCGAAAGCGGGATTATTTTTATGGTGAACTGGTAATTACCAGCTACGTTGGCGGAATGATCCACCACCGTTGCCACCACCGTTACCACCGCGGTCGTTTCCGCCGAAGTCACGACGAGGTCGATCTTCCTTTGGACGTGCGAGGTTAACGTTGATTGGACGGCCGTCAAGTTCTTTTCCGTTCAACTCGTCGACTGCTTTTTGGTTGTTAGCTTCGTCTGTAAATTCGACGAAACCGAAACCTTTAGAGCGACCAGAATCACGGTCCATGACAACTCGAGCGCTGGCGACTTCGCCGATTTGCTCGAAGAATGCCTTGAGGCTGTCGTCAGTCGTTGCGTAAGCAAGACTTCCGATGAATAGGTTTTGGGCTGACATAAAGTGTCTAACTCTTTTCTCTTCTTTACTAATATGTGTCAGATCGACCTGGCTTAGTATTTCAGCAAAGAAGAGTGAGTACCTTGTATAAGATACACGCTCCAGCTTGATGCTTTGGTACGCGCGTTTGTTCTGAACACACTCATTTAAGCACAGTATGCAATAAAATACTAGGGACAGCTACTCGAAAGCACTTGTGCTTAAGGATAATTTAATGCATAATTCTAAGCATGCTGATGCGCAAGGGGCTAAAACCTCGGCGCGGCAAAACAAACATGCACTGAAAATGCGGCCCCGGGTGGGCGCGCAGCAGCGGAAAAGCTCGTCCTAGTAACAGGGGCGAGTTTTTGCTATAATCGACCGAGTACGGGGCATTGGCACAGTTGGCTAGCGCGCTTCCATGGCATGGAAGAGGTCATCGGTTCGAATCCGATATGCTCCACCACATTTATGAAACACCACTGCATGACGCAATGGTGTTTTTTTGTGTCATTTGCCAAACATAAGCATTAAAGCTAAAATAAGCCTCAATGAATTACCTGAAATCTAAACAAAACGGTTTTACGATTGTCGAGCTCTTAATCGTCATCGTTGTAATTGGAATTCTGGCATCAATAACGGTAGTGTCATTCAACGGTGTCCAACAGAGAGCTGGCGCCGCAGTGTTGCAGTCAGATTTGCGCACTGGGTCGACGCAACTTGAGCTGATTTTCGCTGATGAAGCCGCGTATCCGGCAGACACGGCAGACGTACGAAAGAGTAGCGGGACAGATTTTGAATACACAAACAATGGTAATACATTTTGCTTAACAGCAAGCTCGCAGACTGCACAGGCATCATACTACCTGGATAGCGCTATTGGTGCTATCTCGACAGGGACGTGCACTGGCCACAACGGTTACGTCGCACCATAGGCGATAACCCCTTTAGGCGTGTTATACTAATCGGGTATGAACCGCTACAATCCATCTGAAATTGAGCCGAAATGGCAACAAATCTGGGAAGACCAGAAAGCGAATGAAGTTGCTGTTGATTCAGCAAAGGTAAAAACCTACGTTTCGGGCATGTTCCCCTACCCAAGTGGAGCAGGCATGCACTCTGGGCACGCCTTTAGCTACTCAATTGTAGATGCTTTGGCGCGTTTTTATCGTCAGCAAGGCCACAACGTATTGAACCCAATGGGTTGGGACACTTTTGGATTGCCGGCCGAAAATTATGCAATCAAAACTGGCCGGGCTCCTGCAGAGGTGACGCTAGAGAACATCGCTAACTTTAAACGTCAATTCAAGCGAATGGGCGTCAGCATTGATTGGTCAAAAGAAATTAATACCAGTGATCCCGAATATTATCGCTGGACGCAGTGGATCTTTACGAAATTATTTGAACGCGAGCTGGCCTACCAAAAAGAATCTTTGCAGTGGTGGTGCCCGGTAGACAAGACTGTGCTTGCCAACGAGCAGGTTGAGGGCGGCGCTTGTTGGCGTTGTGGGAGCCAAGTCGAAAAGAAGTCGATGAAACAATGGTTTTTTAAGATTACCGAGTACGCCGACGCGCTATTGGACGAAATTGAAGACCTAGATTGGCCGCAAAAGGTAAAGACGGCTCAGACGAATTGGATCGGCAAATCCGTTGGGGCGGAAATCGAATGGCTGGTCTCAGAAACGGCTTCGCGCCCTGAAGGGGCTGCAGATGTTTCTTCATCAAGCCATTCGATTTCCACTTTCACGACTCGGCCAGATACAATTTTCGGTGTAACTTTCTTGGTGGTGGCGCCAGAGCATCCGCTCGCTCAACAACTCGCTGTTGGCGGTCACGCCGAGAGCGCCAAAAGCTACATTGCAGATGCAGTCAAAAAGTCTGAAATTGACCGCACCAATGACACCAAAG
>Ga0307980_1000849_pt1 | contig 13203 bp, 26 predicted proteins | sample OrgLakmetage1060_FD_201817 | JGI IMG/M metagenome (GOLD analysis project Ga0307980, IMG submission 201817) | Saline water microbial communities from Organic Lake, Antarctica - #1060 | ecosystem: Environmental > Aquatic > Non-marine Saline and Alkaline > Saline | place: Antarctica: Organic Lake... | reverse complement strand
TGGTTGGACAGGAAGCGGCCCTTGTGGGGGGTGTCACACTCCTCGACCCTCTCCTCGCATACGACATAGGCTAGCGGCTCGGTCTGGCCGCACTTGCGGAGGACCACCATGTTATCCGCACCCTGGCTGCTATAGACGGGTAGGGCTGCAACCATCGGCCGCTGCAGATCCACCTCCTCATCGGGGATACGACCCATCTTGTAGATCGAGGACGCAGTGAAGACCTCCCAGTAGTGGTTGTTGGTATCCACCAGTTCCTTATCAGACGAGGTGGTAAGCTTCAGCGCCTCAAACAGAGCGCCGCGAATACCCGTACCATCAGCGCTGAAAGTGTAGGTTGGGGTGTCACAGATTGTGCCACTACCGCCGAGTGGGCCCACATCATCAAGGTCGCCTTTATCCAATGTCGAGAAGCTGGCCTCGAACTCCAAGGAGTGCTCGGTGTACCAAGCGCGGATATCCAGGTCAGCTACCGCGCTATGTCCGCATAGTGCGTCAAGGATGTCGTGGTAAAGGTTCTCGACGATGATGTCTCCCGGGCTCGGGTCTCCCGTGATCTCATGCCGCATCTTGGTGTAATGCGACGTGGAGTGGTATTGACCGAGCGGCTTCGGTGCGACGCCGAGGCGCGCCTTATACCCCAGCTTCTCGATGATCCGATAGTACGCCTCGGAGGCCAACCCGTCTTTGGGCGATATGGCACCGTCGTGTGTGTTGTTATCCATGTGTGCTTCCTCCTCCACAGGTGGGAGAGCCAGAGTGGCTCAGGAAGCGTTGATCGGGTCACTGGGGATCAAGCCCCTACCGATATTTGTTACCAACCTGTGGTAACAGGACGGTGGCGCTGCTCTGCCTATTATGCAAGGGCTATTCCATGTCGAGGGCCTCGCGGCCCTTGGCCCGCAACCAGTCTTGGTAGCGGCCAGCCAGCTCGCTACGCGGCTGGCCGCTACCTGGAAAGAGCCACTTCGCCAGCGCACTTCGATTATCCACCCCCCCCGTAGGCTAGACATCCATTTCTCGACCGACCCCTTGTCGTTCTCGGTAAACTGCCGCGTCGACGGATCCAGCTGAGGGCCATGCTTCATCATAGCATAGATCTGCCAGAGTGGGGTACTGCTCAAGCACCGGAGCACCCATCTGCGCATCAGTCATCAGCTCCCGGCCGGGATTCTCTATCGTCTGCTGCTCAGGGCTCCGGGCAAACATGTAACGCGGGAATAGCCGGCGATCCGGCGGTGCGGCTTCAGGATAACTCACGCCTCCCGCTCTAGCTGTGCTGCTTTCACGCTCAGTAGGCTGCCAAGCCCTACGAGACGGGTGGGGGTCATAAGTCAGTCTAGTACGTGTATTCAGCCGCTCGGCAGCCGAGGCGTCGCGGCGTTTCTGCAGTTCGCCGCGCACGTAGCCAGACGCGGCCTGGTTGATCCTCCGAACTCTCTCGGGCGTAAATTGAGTTTGCTTACCCGGCTCCCAATTTTGGGCACGTTTGATCAGCAGCGTATGGAGGGCTCGGGCGCTACTCATGATATGAATTTACGAGACGTCTCTTATTTTACAAAAGAGAACCCCGGGGCCACACGCCCCGGGGTTACCGCATTCTCTTCCACTTCCCCTCAGCTCTCACGTTGGGCACAAGGCCACATGCGTGCGCACTCAGGTTCATGACTGCGCAAACAATACAGGGGTATGTGAGCTTTTGCAAGGATATGTGTGTTAGTGGCTACTTACCAAGCAACGCATCAGTCTTTGCCGTCGACCCGCTCACCCGTGTTCTCGATCACCTGCACTGCACGGTCATCCCACAGCTCGATCATGCCACGGTCTTTGCAGCAGGTGATCGGGATCTTGGCCACCTCGGCGTTGAAGTGCACCCGCAGCCAACGGCGGATGTCTGCCTCCATCTTCTCCAGGTCATTCGACGGCGCCATGCGGGCAGTGACGATGCGTACGTTCTTACCACTCATGACCCAGCGGTGCAGGCGTGTCGCCATCTTGGGTATGGGCTTGCCGATCTTGCCATCATCCCAGCCATGGTACTCGGCGAGAGTCCCATCCAGGTCCAATCCGATCCAAGCCTCGTAGGGGTACTCATGTTCGGCCATGGCGAACCGTAGCCCTTACCACAGGGTAACGCAAGAACGTAAAAACCCCGACGCAACACACGCCGGGGGCCACAAAGCCTACGATATCCGATGCCATGGAACAGGGCAGTGGAAGAGAGATGCGGCAACAGCCAGCTTACCCTCGGCCTGTCATAGCTAAAGAAGAAAGCCATGCCCCCGGCCCGCAGGCCGGGGGCGACAGCTCAATAGCAGCCGTATTCCAGATAGGCGGCCCGGGGTTGTAGCGCCGGCCCCGAGACCGAGCAGGCGGCGAGCCAATGTAGGTAGCGATTTGACTCACACGAGTAGAGGAGATGCCATACTTGCGCGCCAGCTCTCTTCGGGTGTAGCAGCTGGTCTTCAGGTCTTCTTCCAGGTCGAAGCGCGCGGCGTAAGTCAGCTTGGCACACCCGGTGAGTCGGGTGTTGTCCTTCTTATCAAGCCACTCCTGAATGAGCGATAGGTCTGAAGCCGGCTGAGCGACAGTGATGTTGACGGTCTCAGCTGTGATCTGCATTACTTGATACCGTAGACTTCACGGATGACCTCGAAGACCTTGATGCGGGCAGGCTTCGGCCTGACCTTCTGTCGGAACACCGGGTCTTCACACAGGCGGGTCATCTGACGGGTGGCCTCCACCCAGCCATCGAACTCGGTGTCAGTGGTACAGACGATGGCGTTGATCGTCTTGAGCAGCCCGATGGCCTCAGCCCACTCCTCCTGGGAGAGTTCGGGTCTGGGAGCGACCCAGCCCTTCTCACAGAGATAGATCTTACAACCGAGGCTCGGGAGGCCCTTCCCGAAGCAGTGCTCATCGAGACGCTCGATGTCCAACCAGGGGACATCGCGCTCTTTGACAATGTAGTCGAAGTCGCTCTTGTCAGTGGCGACCCCGAAAGCGCGGCTGCCGGTGAGGACACCGACAGCCTGGGCGGCCTGGCCAACCTTATGAGCGGTGTGCGCCCAGTCCTCAGCGAAGGCGATCTGGGGTTCACAGTAGATGTTCATCGCTGCCCTTCCGATAAGTCGCCCTGTTCATATCGCCCTCGCGCCACACGACGAGAGGGACACCTTGGCCTTTGAGGCGCTCGGCCTCGATCAGCAGGCGCTCCCCGTCTGCCACCTGGAGCATAACCAGCGAGCCATTCCGTGCTGCCGTTCCGAAGAACGACGCCATGTATCTTGATCAGCTCCAAGTCGTCGAGCATGCAGCCGTCCGCGCCCCACTCGGGTTTACCCCAGCTGTCGCGGATGCACTCCCGAACGGCCTGCACGTCAGAAACGTCGGCCTCGTCCTCATCGAGATCTTCGTAGCCCGGCTGGATGCGGGTCGTCGCGTAAAGCTTGGCGTGTACGGTATAGCAGGCGCTACGGTAGGTGACAGCCTCGTCGGCCTCAGGGTCGGGCTTGAAGACGACCTTGTCAGCGCCCTCCCCGAACACCTGCCAGTTGTCCTTCTCGCTCGGTTCCTGCTCGGGTTCCGGTTCTGGCTTCGGGTGATAGATCGGTACGTGATTGAGGTCCATGTGTTTGCTTACCCTTTCATAAGAAAGCCCCGCCGGTCAGGGCGGGGCTGTGACGCTTTTCTTTAGCTATGAGTCAGGTCAGTCGCGTCGACGACGGATCTCCCCCAGCTCACGTGCGGCCTCGTCGACCGGGAACGTGCACTCGTAGGCACCGGGCAGGCGGATGTCGAAGTCGGCATGCTTCGGGTGTGCCAAGTACAGGCCGTTGGGTGCGAGAATGATCGGGCCCTCCAGCTCCGTACCCTGTCGGTCGTAGATCGTCGCGTCGGCGTTCGTCACCAGGTGACGGCTGCCGACGGTTGCACCAGGCGCGATCTGACGATCGGAGGGCTTCCGCTGGGTCAGCTGGCTCACGTCCGCCTGCTCCAACGGCAGCCGACGCAGGTACACGTCACCCTGCCGGATGACCTTGCCATACGGCATGTCAACCGTCTGGCCGTCGACCAGACGAACCTCGGGATCTGCCTGTTCCCGCACACTCTCCGCGACCTCGGCCACGCACTGCTGAATATCCATGTTTTTTTTCCTTTTAAAGAGGGGTTGTTGGTTACCTAGACAAAGAACGTTATCGTGACCGGATCCTACCCCTGGTCACGGCTAATGAAATAACTCCCTGAGGCTGACCCCGAGGCTGCCCCTGAGGCTGACCCCGAGACTACGCCCGAGGCTGGCCCCTAGCCTCTCTCCCAGATCAAGTTTCATCTAGCACCTCCCAGAGGCTGACCCAGAGGCTGACCCAGAGGCTGCCCCTGAGGCTGTCCCTGAGGCTGGGCCCGAGGCTGGCCCAGAGGCTGCCCCTGAGGCTGTCCCTGAGGCTGGCCCAGAGGCTGGCCCCGAGGCTGTCCCTGAGGCTGACCCCGAGGCTGGCCCTGAGGCTGACCCCGAGGCTGTCCCTGAGACTACGCCCGGGGCTAGGCCTGAGGCTGGCCCAGAGGCTCTCTCCCAGATCAAGTTTCATCTAGCACCTCCCAGAGGCTGACCCCGAGGCTGGCCCAGAGGCTCTCTCCCAGATCAAGTTTCATCTAGCACCTCCCAGAGGCTGACCCCGAGGCTGCCCCTGAGGCTGTCCCCGAGGCTGGCCCCGAGGCTGGCCCCGAGGCTGTCCCTGAGGCTGACCATGAGGCTGGCCGTGAGGCTGCCCCAGAGGCTGGCCGTGAGGCTCTCTCCCAGATCAAGTTTCATCTAGCACCTCCCAGAGGCTGGCCCCGAGGCTGGCCCAGAGGCTGGCCCTGAGGCTGTCCCTGAGGCTGACCCCGAGGCTGGCCCAGAGGCTGGCCGTGAGGCTGCCCCAGAGGCTGGCCCCGAGGCTGTCCCTGAGGCTGCCCCAGAGGCTCTCTCCCAGATCAAGTTTCATCTAGCACCTCCCAGAGGCTGGCCCCGAGGCTGGCCCAGAGGCTGGCCCTGAGGCTGTCCCTGAGGCTGACCCCGAGGCTGGCCCAGAGGCTGGCCGTGAGGCTGCCCCAGAGGCTGGCCCCGAGGCTGTCCCTGAGGCTGCCCCAGAGGCTCTCTCCCAGATCAAGTTTCATCTAGCACCTCCATGAGGCTGTCCCTGAGGCTGGCCCTGAGGCTGGCCCAGAGGCTGGCCCCGAGGCTGGCCCAGAGGCTGGCCCAGAGGCTGGCCCTGAGGCTGGCCCTGAGACTACGCCCGGGGCTAGGCCTGGTGCTGACCGTGAGCCTCTCTCCCAGATCAAGTTTCATCTAGCACCTCCCAGAGGCTGACCCCGAGGCTGGCCCCGAGGCTGTCCCTGAGGCTGACCCCGAGGCTGGCCCAGAGGCTGGCCACGAGGCTGTCCCAGAGGCTGACCCCGAGGCTGACCCTGAGGCTGGCCCAGAGGCTGGCCCCGAGGCTGTCCCTGAGGCTGGCCCAGAGGCTCTCTCCCAGATCAAGTTTCATCTAGCACCTCCATGAGGCTGGCCCCGAGGCTGGCCCAGAGGCTGGCCCCGAGGCTGTCCCTGAGGCTGACCCAGAGGCTATCCCCGAGGCTGCCCCTGAGGCTGACCCCGAGGCTGGCCCAGAGGCTGGCCCAGAGGCTGTCCCTGAGGCTGTCCCTGAGGCTGTCCCTGAGGCTGGCCCCTAGCCTCTCTCCCAGATCAAGTTTCATCTAGCACCTCCATGAGGCTGACCCCGAGGCTGGCCCCGAGGCTGGCCCTGAGGCTGACCATGAGGCGGGCCCCGAGGCTGTCCCTGAGGCTGGCCCAGAGGCTGGCCCCGAGGCTGTCCCTGAGGCTGGCCCCGAGGCTGTCCCCGAGGCTGCCCCTGAGGCTGGCCCTGAGGCTGGCCCCTAGCCTCTCTCCCAGATCAAGTTTCATCTAGCACCTCCCTGAGGCTGTCCCAGAGGCTGCCCCAGAGGCTGCCCCAGAGGCTGACCCCGAGGCTGGCCCTGAGGCTATCCCTGAGGCTGTCCCTGAGGCTGGCCCAGAGGCTATCCCAGAGGCTATCCCCGAGGCTGTCCCTGAGGCTGTCCCTGAGGCTGGCCCCTAGCCTCTCTCCCAGATCAAGTTTCATCTAGCACCTCCATGAGGCTGCCCATGAGGCGGGCCCAGAGGCTATCCCCGAGGCTGACCATGAGGCGGGCCCTGAGGCTGGCCCCGAGGCTGGCCCTGAGGCTATCCCTGAGGCTATCCCCGAGGCTGCCCCTGAGGCTGACCCCGAGGCTGGCCCAGAGGCTCTCTCCCAGATCAAGTTTCATCTGGCACCTCACGAACTTGCGACGATGTCGCTGTCCGGGATACCCCCATTGATAGACTCATGGGCCTCGGCGCACGTCAGCACATGCGGTGGAACCTGGATGTAGTACACCCGGTCGGTGCTGCTATCACCACATGCCAGCCACTTGCGCCCGTCCTTATCCTCCAACAGGGCGCGCATGATCGACGCGCCCTCGTAGGCGGTGTAGACGTCGGTATCGACCTGGGTGGCCCCGATCTCACGGACGTAGCGACCCCCTCCGCTACCAACCCGATCCCCAGCCGAATCAACCTCCTCGTAGCACCAGAGCGACTGCAGGGTCGTCCGCACGTCCTCATCCACCTCGGGGTCCTGGATGACTTCCAGCGTTATCTCCCACGGGCGATCGATCAACGGGCCCAACCGTGAGGGAATACGCACGCCATGTACCGCATACACGGCGTAGCCATCACGGTAGAGGAGGGCCGGACCGTCGTCACAGTGAAGCTGCCCCGCCTCGTCGTGCTCGGCCTTGACCGGCCGCTCAGTCATGAGGCAGTAGTTCGTGTAGGGGTAGACAGGGCCGGTGCTCTTGGCCAACGCATCCCAGACCAGCAGGAGTTTCTCGTCCTCTGGCTTGTACATGTGCCTCTTCAGCTCACGACAGAACATGAAGAAGGACAGCCAGTTGCTCTCCAGGTTGCCGTCCACGCACGAGAACTGCACCCTGTCCCCCGTCGACTCATAGATCGTGCGCACAGCCTGGGCTGGCGAGTCGAACCAGACGAACTGCGGAACAGCCTTTTTCTGTCTCTTGTAGAGTTCGGCCATCGCCTGCTCTGCGGTCGGGCGATCAGATGGTTCGCTCGACCACCCGATCGCCATGTAGCGGTTGAAAAACTCCTCACGCAGGGTCTCCTGCTCGGGTGTCAGTTTCTCGATAAGCTCGGTCATTTTCAATTCCTCTCCTAAAAAGCCCCGCCGGTCAGGGCGGGGCTCGCGTGTTTTTCTTTATCTATGAGTGCTAACCATTGGTCTTCTCACGCTCCTCGTCGGTGTAGGCCATCGAAGCCTGCACCTGATCGGCTGTCAGGCCTCGCGATGTAGCACTGCGTGCACGAGTAACCGAGCTGCCGGCCATCGCGTAGGCAACGCCGACGTTATGAGCGGCGAAACTCATCACCCGCGCACCACCGACACCAAGGCCCTCGCCAGCGGCGAAGGCATCGATGTTGGCCGCCAGGAAGGTGAAGTTCCAGCTGAACTCATCCTCCTGCTTCTTGATCATCTGCTTGATCTGCTCGCCCGTATACTCCTTCGAGCTATTCTCCTGACCGTCGGTGACGATCACGAAGACAACCAGGCCTGGGCGTTCGTCCTCGGGCTTGTGCTTCAGGTACTCGCCGGTCTCGACGATGGCCTTGCCGATGGCGTCGTTCATGGCTGTCCTGCCACGTGGCACCAGCTTGTAGGCGTTCGGGACAGCGATGCCCAGGTCGACAGCCTTGTAGACCGGCTCGTACTTGTCGTCGAACTCGGTCAGCGTGAGAGTGCACCGGCCGGGCGCACCAGCCTGATCCTCGATGAACTGGTTGACGCCTCCCTCGGCGTCATCCTTGATCGCAGTCATCGAGCCTGAGCGGTCGACAACCATCGTGATGTGCGTGTAGTTCTGATCCATGTGGTCTCCGAATGCTGAGATAGTAGTGGTGTTGGTGCCCTTTTGCAAGGGCGTGGACGGCGTCCCGCAGGCTCTGCAGGGTGGCGTGGTCACCGACCCCGGTGTGGTCCACCGGTTGGCGGATGTGGCCGGGGCGGAATGCAATGGCAGCGAGGTCGAGATGGGCCAGTGCTTCGAGGAAGTGCTCCTTAGCCATCAGGTCGAATGCATCCTCAACAATGTCCCCATTGAATAGGATCTCCTTGCGGAGATCCGTGATGGCGTTGCTAACGGACTCCATGTCGTCGGTCGTGAGCTGCTTATCCTCGTCGTCGAGCGTGTGCAGCAGGTCCTCAAGCTCAAGGGCGCTCATGAAAACTCTCCTACGATGTAATCCCAGGTGCCCTCGCCGTGGCCGACGCAGTGCCTGCCCAGATTGTGGCGTAGCAGGCCTTCGGGCCCTCGCTCGCTGTGGTTTGCCCGATGAAAGTGCTCCTCATCCTTGTAATGGCCCTTCCCCAGCTCAATCCAGTCATCCTCAGACCAGTCGGGTTTATGTGGCACGTGCCTCTCGGTGATGACATCCAACATCTCCTCCGGGGTGATCTCCGCCTCGTACTCGTTGAAGATCTTGGCGTCGTGACGACCAAACCACCCCTTCCAATCGTCGAATGTTCGGATGCCCAGGTCGGGGTGGATGTGCAGGCTGAAGCACCAACCACCACTGCTCTTACCAATGTGGATCTCCTCCTTCACGGTATCAGCCCCACAGTGGGGGCACTTGGTGGTGTTTTTGGTGTGCAGGTAGTAGTTGGTGCCCATCAGTCCCCCTTCAGCAGCGGGCAGATGGCGGGCTCGTCCTTGTTCGAGATGAGCTTCTCCCTGCCGGTCAGCTCTTTCTCTTCGATCTCTTCGATATGGGTCATGGTTGGATCCTTCGATGGTTGGGTGAAAATAAGAGACGTCTCTTATTTTCAGGGGGACCCCGTGGGCTGTACACCTACCAGAAATGGGTCATAGCCTGAGGGTACCTTTCATAAAGAGTGTTTCAGTTGGATGACTACTCTTGCGAAACGGCCTTTTGAGCACTAATGGGGGTAGAGGGGTATTGGTGAAAGAGGGTGTCTGGGACTCGCTCTCATCGCTCCCCACCCTCTCTTCCTTTCGCCGCTCTTTGCGACCGCTTCGCATCAGTACTCCCTACCCCGCTAATAGCCGCCGTGGCCGTTCACCTCTCTTGGCGTAAACCTATGCGGTTATTGACTCTATCTGATTGCGGGCTGTCTCACGGTGCTAGCCAAGGGCCGCCTGTTCGAACGTCTCGAAGGTCATGTGCCAGGTCGACCCACCATCTGCGACGACGGTCATGTCCCACCAGCGCCAGAGGAGGCGCTTCTGAGGGAGGTAACGCACCTCCCTCTGGCTACTCAGCTGGGTCAGGATCCGGTAGCGGCTGCGCGTTGATGACTTCCCCGCACCAAGAGCACACATCCCCATGGTAGGTCTCCCTCTCTTCTCTGAATCGTTCAAGAACCTGAACGAACGACCCTCGACCCTCTATCTCGACTTCGCCCGGTATACACACCGGGCCTGTGAACCGCGAGTACCTGGGTTCGAAGTTGTGCTTCTGCCCACCCTCGTAGCAGTACTTACCGAACATCAGAGAGCCTCCTTCAGCTCGAACCGCATCTGCTCGATGCGACTCAGCACGTAGTAACGACCGGCCTGATGCTCGTCGTGGTAGACGTTGTACAGATGCTCGATCGCATCATCGATGCCACCCGAGTCGTTGTACGGCTGCTCGTGCTCGTCGAGGTAGGTGTAGATGTCGTGGACCACCGCTTTGACCAGATGGTCCAGCTCAGTAGCCGAGCCCTCGACCTCGATCGCGATGTCCTGCTCGGTGATGCTCAGGTCCATTACTGGGCCTCCCTGTTGTTGTTGTTCGAGTTCTTCGACCTTGGCCACCAATTTGTCGATATTGGTCTTGACACCAGCCGGCGTCAGACCATCCAACTCGTGAACCGAAATGTTTGCAACCTCGACCCTCACGTTCTCGTGCTTCTTCGTTGGTACTCCTAAATGTGACAATCAATAACGGTCAGCAGGGTCAACTCGGGCAGCGAGTCGAGCAGCTTGGCGTGCTCCACGACCCAGTCAGCTTCCTCCTTCTCATCAGCGACGCAGGCCCACCAGCCCAGCTTGCCCTTCTCATACCACTCGCCGTCCTTCAAGACCGCGAAGGTGCTGGTGGCGCCACTGCGGGCCCTGTGCACGTAGACATCACTGCTGCACAGGAAGTCGTCGATCTTGCTGAATATGCCCGAGCCCGTGTCCGACTCGGAGAAGCGCTTCACTGCCTCCTGATCATGATAGAGCGTACGGGCGACATCGATGTTGTGACCGGGGTCATCCAGAAGCCGCTTGAAGCTGGTGATCAGGTACTCCGCCACCGGCAACGTATCCAGTCGCTGAGCCCTGTGAGCTGCAACCACCTGTGGCCAGTCCAGGCTCTCAGGGGCATTGGGCTCACCCGAGAGCGGATGTGCTTTCTTGGCTTTCACGAGCATCGACACACCGACGCGGCGACACACCTGATCGACAGGCTCGTCGACCAGGTCGAAAAGCGTGCCCTCATCCTTGGCTGCGAGGAACTTCTGCCAGGTAATGACCTTTGAGAGGTCCAGGCCCGCACAGGCGTCGCGGACTTGCGACCACCGTTCGAAGGCCCTCAGGCCAGCCTCGTTGCGCATGCCCTCCCAGTCGATGTCACCCTTCAGGGCCTGATCGGCGTGGGTGCCATCCCGGTAGTTGTCTTCATTGTCATTGAGCCACGACGGGCGACCACGACGGGCGACCAGGGCGTTCTCCTTCAGCTTGAAGAATCCTGCCCACCGACCCCCGATCTGAAACCAGTCCCATTTCGCTCGGGGGTTCTCCCAGTAGCCGCGCACATCGTCCTGCGACACATCACTGAGCTGCGGGTACGCGGCGGTGGCCGCTGACTCGGTGTCGAACCACTCGTCGATATCGGCCTCGAAGCCAAACACGCGGAACTTGAGGTACTCCTTCCGGCAGTCACCCATGTTGTTCTCTTGAAACGGGATGAGCTGCTCTTCCGGCTCATCGCCGATGACCATAACTGTGAAATGGCTCATCTATCCTCCATAAAAGAAGCCCCGGCTACTACCAGGGCTTAGAGTTTGAAATGGCACGCCCAGAGGGGTTCGAACCCCCGACGACGCTGGGTTAGAATCCAGCCGCTCTGCCGCTGAGCTATGGGCGCTTTAAATCCTGAACTGCCGCCCGCACCGAGAGCAGTGGTACAGATGGAGGTGACACGGGTATCCGTCGCCACCGCAACCCTTGTGGTAGTCGTGCTGGTCGAAGTACCTCCGCGAGAACTCGCAGAGGCTGCCATCGTCGACGGTCAGCTGGTTGGTGAGGAATCTCCACCACAGCTTGAAAGCGCTCATGCCCTCAGGGCTTGGGCTCATACCCTTCATCCCCTTCTCGTACCTGCCTGTAGGCTTGGCAGTCCTCATCTCCACTCCTCATCGAATCGACATAAAGGGTGTGATTCGGGTTCCTGGTGATGTTGGCCTGTATACGACGAAGACAGGTTGCCTTCTTCGGGCAGCTGTCGTCATTGCAGCGGGCGGTGTCTGATGAGAGAACGTATCCTTCATAGCGGATCATGGCTACCCCTTCTCGGCAAGAAGCTTCGAGTATTCAGCAGGATAATGGTGGTACAGGAACGGCTTCCGGGTGAAGAAGCGCCAGAGCAGGCCGCAGAGCCAATGCCGGCCAAGCTTGGTGCGGGCATGATGGTGGTGCTTCCACCGGATGCGGGGAGGCAGCCCCACCACCACATCGCTACGATGCAGGGCGCGATGGTGATGATAGCCCTCCTTGGCACCGGTCGGCTTACCCCAGCGAGACCAGACCCGCGGGCTCCCGAAGGTGAGCGTCGGAAGCCCGAACCGTGCACCGATGACCTGGGCCGCTGCGCCGCCCAGGCTGTGTCCGACAACGCCGTGCAGCCGCGCTGGGTCGATGTGTCGTTCACACAGACCGGCGACCACCATATCCGCGTGGTCGGAGAACCCGCTATGGGCCCTCCCACCACACACGCTCACCGCCCGGGTGTAGATGCCTTCGAAGTTCTGTTCCCAATCCCGCTCGTCATCAGTGCCCAGGATATAGAGCCAATCGTTCTCGATCCTGAACACCGCGTTGGCGTGATGTTCGAGCTTCTGCCAACCACCACCCTGCAACATATTGTAGGACTGGTGCAAAGTCTGCATGTGTGCCTGTATACTGCTGATATCAAACATAGGTGTTTACCCTGGCAGGGTGGTTTATGTAAAATCCGCCACCACTGCGGCGCTGTCCTGCATACGCGACATTAGCTATCGCGTAGCATAGTTCTGAGTGTTGTTCCCATGTTGTCATAGTTTACTCCTCGTTTCTGGCACCTAACAAATGCAACTCAGCAGACCTTCGGCTGCGGGCCTTGAGCGTTAGGTATCCTGTTGATTCCGTATGCTATACTCGATGAAACCATCTTTTGAGTAGATCGGCTCAAGGCCGCATGTCTCCCACTCAGGTACTGCATGCTCCATAGCCAACTCAGCGGCAATAGACCCTATTCCAAGACACGCTTCGCAAGTAATGGCGTCTCCGTCATACGCCTGGCAGCCTGAGCCGTTGCATGCCGCACATCTTACAAGTGGTTTGCTGTTTGTACTTTCCATGCTTTCCTCGTTTCTGGTGCTTAGCACCTAACAGATGTAATGAAGCAGACGCCTACGGCGCTGCGGATTGCGAAGTGTTAGGTATATTTGCGTAATCGCTTGAAGATGGTCAGGCAAAGCTCATCGGCCCATTTAGGTATTTTAATCTTATCGCGGTTGTTCTCGTAATACTCCTCGGCTGTATCGCCGAACTTAAGCCCCATCGCCATCCAGTCTAGCACCATGCCAATGCAATGCACATACTGCTCGTTCGGGTAAGTGTTTCCGCGCTGTGTCCACGTTTCCCAGTGGTGCGGGTTATACTCTTTGTGATGCTCCCAGGCAGCAAGGAATGCCGCGCGGCATTCTTCGTGCTTGGTATCACCACAACCGCCATCGTCCCACATATCGTATTTTACTCCATACTTCCCACAGAACCATTCAGCGTATGGTACTAATTCCTCTATGCTCAACTTGCTAATATCATGTGAGCGAACCCAGTTATCAA
>Ga0307980_1000840_pt1 | contig 13310 bp, 17 predicted proteins | sample OrgLakmetage1060_FD_201817 | JGI IMG/M metagenome (GOLD analysis project Ga0307980, IMG submission 201817) | Saline water microbial communities from Organic Lake, Antarctica - #1060 | ecosystem: Environmental > Aquatic > Non-marine Saline and Alkaline > Saline | place: Antarctica: Organic Lake... | reverse complement strand
CCACTAACAGCAGACGTGGATGGCCCCTTAGAAAACTGGGGGTCGAAGTACTGATGAAGATTGGTATTTTGTCAGTAGACCCTGGAAAAGCCAGTGGAATCGCTTTTATCACTTGGAACGGGGACCACGACGTCAATCCTGTTCTTGAGTGGTCCGATGAGGTTGACGCAGATGATTACGCCGAACGAGTTAGAGATGGCTTAAAGCAGGGAGCCGAGGGTTTTGACGTCTTTTTAGTTGTCTACGAAAGATTTACTATAAATCAACAGACTGTGCGTAATTCTCAGGCTCCCTACTCTTTGGAACAAATCGGAGTTCTTAAGCAGTTATGTCGAGAAGCTGGATATGACCTAGAAAAAGTGAAAGTTCAAGCCCCAGTTGATGCTAAGAACATGTTCCCCAACCCTGCACTAAAAAAGCTTGAGACATGGCACAAAGGTGGCGAAGGTCACGCGCTTGACGCAATCCGACACGCTCTACTGGCTTTAGCTAGACAAAGTTGGATTCCTAGGGCATTATTAAATAATGAAAAGTAACTAACACGATTTGCCCCACGGGGTCTTATTCTGTGTTAGTATCTATACATAACGACGAAAGAGGTAGCAGTGGCTGTATCGGCAGAATTGGACCCAAACGGGACTCACATTCTTATAAACGCTGATTGGCGGTACAAAGAGCTGTGTAAAAGCATTCCAGGCTCCTCTTGGAACACAAAAGAGCAAGTTTGGCGCATACCGCTTAGCTGGTCAAGCTGTTTAGCCCTACGTTCAACATTTAATGACAACTTAGAGATTGGCGAAGGCCTTTCGGCTTGGGCCCAGCACACAATAACTACCCGTATAGAGCCCTCTATGGCTCTTAGAGAGCTTGAAGAGCACGACGGGGATGAAGACCTGTTCCCGCACCAAAGAGCTGGTGTAGCGTATCTAGCGACCGCTAGAAGGGCTCTCTTGGCCGACGAACCAGGCTTAGGTAAGACCGCTCAGGCTATTCGTGCCTTAAAGCTTCTTAGAGAGCAAGGCGAGGATGTTTTTCCCGCCATGATTGTCTGCCCCAACACTTTGAAGAAGAACTGGCAACGCGAATTTCAGAGATGGTGGCCTGAAGTCACTACTCAGGTTATCAAGGGCTCAGCTGCCCAGCGTAAGAAGCAATTTGACGTTTCTGTTGAGAGCAACATCGATGTCTTCATTATTAACTGGGAGTCCCTACGGTCTCACAGCAGACTTGCACCTTATGGCTCCGTTGCGTTGACTCGTTGCTCAGCGTGTGGGGGCCACGACGAAAGTATTAGTGAAACCCGTTGCGAAGTGCACATTCGTGAACTAAACAACATCGAGTTTAAGGCAGTAGTTGCCGACGAGATTCACCGTTCTAAAGACCCCAAGTCAAAACAGACTAGAGCACTGTGGTCAGCTACGGGAGAAGCGGATATACGCTTTGCAATGACTGGTACCCCTATTGCTAATGACGTTGTGGACCTTTGGCCTATCCTGCACTGGCTAGACGCTCGTGAGTGGCCAAGCAAGACCAAGTGGATTGAGCGAATGATTGATACTATGCTCAACGCCTTTGGAGGTATGTTGGTTTTGGGCGTAAAGCCTCACATGCAAGAAGAGTTCTACAAAACTCTCAACCCGCACATGCGTCGCATGTTGAAGCAGAAGGTTCTTCCTTGGCTTCCAGAAGTTATGAACGAGCGCCGAGATGTAGAAATGTCTACTAAGCAGAAAAAGGCTTACGCTCAGATGCGCGACACTATGATTGCTGAACTGGACGATGGACAGGCTCTAACCGCCCCAAGTATCTTGACCCAGACCACTAGGCTCAACCAGTTTGCTAACGCTTACGCTGAGCTAACAGTGGACGAGTCAACAGGAGAGATAAAAGCTACTTTGTCAGAGCCCTCTTGTAAAGTCGATGCTGTGATGTCAGACATAAAGGCTAAAGACTTTGGTGAGGACTCCGTAGCAGTCTGCGCGGTGTCTCGTCAGCTTATCTACTTGCTAAGTGCTGCCATGACAAAGGCTGGGATTAAGCACGGACTTATTACTGGACTGCAGAACGAAGACGAGCGCCAGCAGGCGGTAGACGACTTCCAGAGTGGGCGTATTAAGTGGATTCTTTTCACTGCGCAAGCTGGTGGTGTTGGAATTACCTTGACAGCAGCTCGCAGGCTCATCATGCTCCAACGTCCGTGGTCCTTGGTTGACCACAAGCAGGCGATGGACCGCGTACACAGAATCGGTTCTGAAATACACGACTCAATTATTATTACTGACTACGTCACAGAAGACAGTATTGAAGAGCGAGTTATCCAAGTACTAGAGAAAAAAGCAGACAACTTCGAGCAGATAGTGAAAGATAAAGACCAACTGCTCTCGATGCTCAAGGAAGACAAGGCCAAAAAATGACGATTATGCGAATCAGCAACTCCGAAATTCAGACGTTCAAAGATTGCAAAAGACGCTGGTGGTTTACGTACTACCGCCGTCTACAGCCAACTGAAAAGAAGATGACAGGTGCATTAGCATTAGGCTCTCGTCTCCACGAGGCACTAGACCAGTACTACTCAACGGGGGCTCCTCTTATTCAGGCTCACACTAAGTTGGTCGAGATGGAGAAAGAGACTCTCTTAACGGACTTCCGTGATGTCACTGAGCTTGAGAAAGAAGCCGAGCTAGGGCACATTATGCTTGAGGGCTACCTCCAGTGGGTTGAGGAGAATGGAATTGACTCCGAGCTTGAGATGATTTCTACAGAAGAAAAGATTACGATGCCAATGTTCAACGGAGAAGTTGAACTGCAGGGCAAGCTGGACATGCGTGTTCGTCGCAAAATAGACGGTGTTCGGATGTTCAGAGATTTCAAAACTGTAGGTGGCTCTCTCAGCGACTTCGCAAACTTGGCCCCAATGAATGAACAGATTATGACGTACATGCTGCTTGAGCAACACCAGAACAAGGGAGACGACCGCTCAGAGGGAGGAATCTTTACACTTCTAAAGAAGGTTCGTCGCACTGCTGCTGCCCGCCCTCCGTTCTATGACCAAATAGAAGTACGTCACAACGTGTTTACCCTCAGGTCTTTTTGGGACCGTATCCACGGAACTGTTGCAGACATGATGCGTGTTCGCACTGCTCTAGACGACGGACAAAGCCACGCCTTCCACGCTTACCCAAGCCCTTCTAGGGATTGCAAGTGGAAGTGCCAATTCTTCACTGTATGCACGCTTATGGACGACGGTTCTGCCGCCGAACAGGCGATTGAAGCAATGTACGAAGTAGCAGACCCATATGCATACTATGGAGAAACAGACAAAAAAGGAAGTGAGTGACGTATGAGTGAAGTACAACGGTCTTTGACCGTAATGGTCTACGGTGAATCAAAGGTGGGTAAATCCTCCTTCGCCGTAACTGCTCCTTATCCACGTCTCATGCTTGACGTTGAGGGTGGGCACAGATTCTTGCCTATTGTCACCAAGTACTGGGACCCAATGAGGGAAGAACCGCCAGTAGCTGATGGAACTTGGGACACAGTTGTTGTCACAGTCCGTGACTACGATGTTGTGATGAAGGCATTCCAATGGCTTCAGAGCGGCAAGCACCAGTTCAAGTCCTTGATTATCGACTCCATCTCGGAGCTTCAGGTCAAGTGCATTGACAACATTGCAGGTAGCGAGCAAATGAAGATGCAACAGTGGGGCGAACTACTTCGCCACATGGGCGGGCTTCTTCGTGACCTTCGTGACTTGACAATGCACGCTACAAACCCTCTTGAGGCAGTCGTGCTAACGGCTATGTCTCAGGTTACGCAGGATGGACGTCACCGTCCGTATCTGCAGGGACAGCTAAAAATCATGGCACCGTACTTTTACGACATCCTCGGTGCCTTGGCTATTGAGGAGCTACCTAATCAAGACCCGATGGGTGCTCCGCATAAAGTTCGTAGGCTTTACGTCGAACGAACAAAGGACTACGAAGCAGGTGAGCGTGTTCAGGGTCGATTGGGCACAATCGTTGAGCAGCAAAACCTAAGCATCGAAATGATGCTTGATACAATCTTCGGACCTAAACAGGCCGAAAAGACAAATAACAATAAGAAAAATAAGGAAGAGGTATAAACATGAGTTCACTTAATTGGGGAGAACTAATCAAGGATGCTGCTGACTCAGGAGCATCAAACATAGAAGCACTGCCAGATGGCGACTACGAGCTAAAGGTAATCGAGTCTGAGGCAAAGACATCCCAGTCTGGAAAAACTATGTTCGCAATCAAGTGCCAGGTTCAGGGTGGAGCAAACGCCAACCGTCTCGTATGGGACAACTTGGTAATCTCGCCTGAGAACGCGACAGCTCTAGGAATCTTTTTCCGCAAGATGTCTGCACTTGGTCTAGACAAGGAAGGCTTCTTTGACCGTGAGCCAAGCGCCTCTCAAATTGAGCAGGCAATGATTGGCCGCGGCTTCCGTGGACAGATTGGTTCACGTGTCTACAATGGCCAGAAGCGCAATGAGATAAAGAACTATTACGTCTCCTCAGGCGCTTCGGCTGCTCCTGCGCAAGCATCTCCAGCGCCAGCTGCTGCTGCACCAGCTCCAGCCCCAGCGCCAGCTGCTGCCCCTGCGCCAGCTGCCGCTGTTTCTGCACCATCAGCACCGTTCTAAGAACTAACTTGGATAATCCAGATTGCCGCTCAGTACCTTGGGCGGCTTTCTGGGCCAATCAGAAAACTTTAGGGAAGTAACACAATGAAAGTTCTAATCACAGGCTCCACTGCTCAGCAGAGTTCTTTTAAAACTGCGGCAAGGTTCACCACTTTTGCAGCGCTAATGTATAAGTCCCTTACGGACTCTGGCGCTTCTGTGGACTTTATCGAGCCCTCATCGCGAATGGGTAAAGAAGAGCTATCTTCTTACGACGCTGTTTTGGTAGGTATTGCTCCTCCGACAAGCCTCTCTGCGAACAAAATCTATCCAGCGTTTGCCATTGCAAATAAAGCCAGAGAGCTTGGCAACTTAATAATTTTTATTGACGCACCTGAGCCGTACAAACTACAGGCCTCAATCAAGTCTTGCTACTTAAATGTTTCGGACTTGAAAAAAGATTTCTACAGCCGTCGCAATAACTATGACGAGTTGTTGGCCGATTCAGAGTTCTCAGCGGATGTCTACAGCTTTATTGAGTACTTGTACACGCAAGAGTGGCCTACAACAATTTTTTCAGCTCTACCTTGGTCAGACATAGCCTCTCTAACGTCGGCTCTTCCCAACATTAACTCCTCTAAACTCTTCGGGATAAATTTGGACTATCAAATCCTGCAAGAAGCTCCTCTATCTGTAGTCACACACCCTGAGCAGACTTTCTGGACTTGCGACGCCCCTAAAACCAAATGGGCAACGTCTATAGAGAAGACTCTTCGCCACCCAATGACCCCTGTGAGGCACAGCAAGTGGGAGAACAGGGATGAAATTGCGGACCGCATGTCTGGGTCTGTTGGCACTTTAATCTCCACCTACCGCTCCTCAGAGCCTTGGTGGACCCCCTTCCTAGCAGAGTCGCTGGCACTCAGTAAGCCTGTAGTAACTGATTGGCGTTTTAGCTCTGAGTTAGGCGCTCACTGGAGCCATCTAGCGAGCACTGTTGAAGAGATGTCTGTCCTAGAGAGGGCAGAGCTTGCTAATTCCCAGAGGAGTGTGTACCTCGATGCAACATCATCTAGTGGCCAAACAAAACTCTCTGAAGCCATTCAAGCGATGGCATCCGAGATAAGTTTGACTAGTAAGTAATTACCTATCAACCTATAGACGAAAGGAGTCCCAAAATGGGACTAGACATAAATTGGATTAAAACTCAACTGCAAGCAGCTAAAGTTCGTAAACCAGTTGGAGATGCCACAATGAAGCTAATTGAGGTTTTAGACTCAATCGAGCTGCCCGATGAGCACAGAGAAAAAACTGTTGAAATGTTCTCTAAGTTAGCCTTGGGGCACGTTTTCACTAAAGACAAAAAGAATGAACTGTGGGCTCAAGCGCGTTCTGGAGACATCAAAGTCACAGACCAAGTTCGTGTACGTTCAGACGCTTTCTCAGGTGATACTGGCACAATACACAACGGGCGCAGAGGCGTAGTTGTTGGGGTTCGCTATGGAGACATCATTGTTAACAGTACCGATGATAAAGCCCCCCTCCTAGAAGGAGCTCACTATCCTCCTCAGATGCTTGAAAAGTTGGTAGTTAGAATTGACTAGCACTACCTTTAAATTCGAAGTATCGGGAGATTCGTATGACGAGCTTAAAATCAAAGCAGATTCTCTAATAGCTAACTTTCTTAGAGATGAAGATGAGCCTGATTTCGAAGATGAAGAATATCTGACTAGCTACAGCGTAAACTATGAAATGGTTGTAAGCGAAAATCAAGATATGTCAAACGATAGCAACTACACAGCGGAAGTTACGGCAAGGATAAAACATGGAAGAGACTAGCAAAGACTCAACGGAGCAGCCACTAAGAGTGGAAGCACTTCGTGAAGCGGCTAAAATTATTTCGGGAGACCGTAATAAGCAGTATGGCGGCCCAGAGGATAACTTTACGAACATTGCCAAGGTGTGGTCAGTCCTCTTTAAAAGAGAATTTACAACCGAAGATGTTGCTATGGCTATGGTTGGCCTTAAGGTAGCTCGCTATGCTGCTAATTCTGGCTTTCAACCTGATACCTGGATTGACATTGCAGGGTACGCAGGGTGCGGTTACGAAGTAGGAAAATTGCTTCACGAACAATCAGACAATTAATAGCTAAAACTTAAAGACAGAAAGACAAAAATGCCGAACCCTAGAGAACCCTGGAATTACGAAGAACCTGCCTGTGCCGAAGTAGGGACAGCTTTGTTCTACTCTGTTGACCCAGATGTCTCGTTTAAAGGCGCTAGGTGGGAAGACCCGTACATAAGTGCGAGGGAAGTTTGCGGCACTTGCGTTCACAAGTTAGAGTGCGCTGAGTGGGGCATTGTGTATGAAGAGCACGGAATGTGGGGAGGATTAACTCCTAGAGAACGAGCCAAAATTCGCGCTAGGAACCCCGTAAAGATACCTAAAATCCAATTGCCTCTTTGGGTAAGACGGTAGAATATATGTATGAGTTCAAACCGCCCAGAAGTTCCTCTGCCGACCTGTGAAAAGTGTTGGCTAAAAACTCATGCCCACTGGGAGCCTGAAAGCATTGACGACTCTGGAAATATCCTTATGCGCCTCAAGGGCGTTGACGTCCCGATAAAACACAACACTGGCTCTGTAGAAACTTGCCACCTGTGCGGGGAAATAACTGTTTCTGGGATTTACTCCCTAGACACCGAGGACAAAAAGCTTTTTAAAAAGAGTGTTAAAAAAGGTTTTGAACTAATCGAAGAGCCTGGCAGAGAAGAAGACTATCTGTGAAAGATATCAGGCACGGTGAGCACCTCTGGTTTCAGTGGAGCGGGAGTGACTACTTTTCTGAGAATGACTCGGAGCTAATATTTTGCACAATCGGGCACATAGACATGGACAACGAGATTGTTCGCAGAGCTTTGGCTTCTGTGCTTCAACGTGACGGAGTTGTTGACTCTTTGGGCGACGGATTTAAGTTTCTAGAAGACCGCGACATCCATGCTGGTTGGGCTGGAATTCTCCCAGATGAGAACGAATACACGTACTGTGACGAGGATGGCGAGACACAGTATGGAGATTCCATAGAAAAGCCCGAAGAATTTACTTGGATAGAGTTTTAGTTTATAGTATTTAGTGTAAGGTTTTTATAGTTTTCTAAGGTAGTATAGAAGTCGTGTGGAAACCAGCAGATAATCTAAAGTGGCAGGCTCAAGCCCTCTGCGCCCAACCCGAGAACATTAACTCGATTGACTGGTTCTTTTCTAAAGAGCCAAAAGAAAAATACGATGCAAAGAATTTATGTTTTAGCTGCCCTGTAAGAAAACAGTGCCTCCAGTGGGCGCTTGAGCACAGGCAGATTTGGGGAATCTGGGGTGGCAAAGACGAAGTAGAAATGCGTAGGACGCTTTCAGTCTCGTACAAGGGAGAAGAAGCTCGTAGAAGACGCTACCCCAACTGCCCATACTGCTCAGCGAGGCCCTCAAAGCTTGTCACAGAGTCCGTAGAGATTCCAGGTGGCGGAAGATGGACCACTGCCAGATTAGTTATCTGCACCGTATGCGAGTTTTCGTGGAAGAGCAGAACCAGCGTTAACGCGGTTTTGGCTTACCAACAGGAAAAAGCAGAGAAAGCATTGAAGCGCCAAAGAGAAAAAGACAAGAAAGCTGCTAAAAAAGCAAAAGCTATGCTTTCTAGTTCGTAGCTAAGGCTGCTTCACACACTACTAAATTTTTCTGCAGCCTCGCATCAGACGGTTCAATTTCTACAGCGCTCTTAGCGTGCTCTACAGCCTTTTCAAACTGCCCCAGCCAATACAGCGAGATAGCTGCGTAGTCATACGGAGCAAAACCCCAAGCCTCGGCCTCACAGAGATACTCTAAAGGCTTCTCTTTGATAGCTAGGGCAGCCTCTGAAGCCTCTAAGCACTTCTCCCAGTCCTGACGCTCGTAATACAACTTTGCTAGGTCTACGTACGGCTCACGGCGTCCTGGAGCCTGCTCTATGGCCTTGCGAAACCAGATTTCGGCTTCTGCAGGTAGAGACTTACCGATAAACCGCATCGACGCGGCTCTCTCTGGTGCCCAGCCTGCTGTAGGCAACGCTAAGTGTCGCTTTAGTTCTTCCGCAGCTTCTAGGTATCGACCATAGAAGTAGAGCTCACGGCCATAGTAGAAAGCATTTCGGTCATTGTGCGGGTCTTCTGTTACAGACATTGAAAGAAGCGGCAAGTACTGAGCACGGCTCTTAGTTGGGTCTGGGTGGTGATGCGTCTCGATACCGCCGAGCCATTCTTGCTTCTCTTCGATTCCGTAAGAGTATAGGCACTCGTGGACAGGGTGACGCCAGCGGAATCCCTTGCGACCGTGGATGTGGTCATAGCTAAACTCAAGGCCAGGAGTGCCGTCTTCGTTCCAAGACCAAATGTGCTTGTAGCGAGGTCGAGTTACACCGCGCTCCCAAGCTTCGGTCAAAACTTCTTTCCAGCCTGGAGTGATTACTTCGTCCATGTCTAGAGAAACACACATGTCAATATCTTCTGGAAGTGCGGCTAACGCGGCGTTGCGTGCATCATCAAATCTCCAAGGCGTAACTTTAATCTCAATGACGTTTATGCCAAGCTCACGGGCGCGTTGTATCGTGCCATCAGTAGAGCCAGTGTCTGCAATTAAAAGGTAGTCAGCGTCTTTGGCTGACTCGTACCACTTGTCTACAAACTGACGTTCGTTGAGGGCGATTGTGTAAATTGCTGATTTCATTTAAAGCTCTTCTCCGCTGTATAGCGTTACTGCGTCTTTCAAAACAATAGAACGTCGGCTAACATGCCCTCCGTCTGAATCAAGTTTAATTTTTGCAGCTTCCTCGTCTTCAGCAAAAACCTGAACAACCATAGTTACTTCATAGCTGTAGCACGTTGTCTGTTTAGTCTCTTCTTTTTCTGTCATTTTTTCCTCTCTAGTACTTGTTACCTATCCTAGCTTCTTAACCCAGAGTTGATACCCCTTGTGAATTAGCGTAACTCTTCTTTTATAAATTTGCATAAAAGCGTCAATCGCCATTTGAGGGCGGTCAGCCAAATCATCGGCCCCAGACCAGCTGTAGTCGTCAAAGGCAAGGATACCGCCCACTTTTAGGCACTCGTACGCAGCGGTAGCGTCTTTCATAACTCCGTAGGCTGTGTGGTCACCGTCAACATAGATAAAGTCGTATAGCTCGCGATTGTTTTTAAAGAAAGAATCACTCGTACCTTTGTACTTTAAAATTTTTCTTTTATTGCGCCCAGTTAGGGTCTTCGCGTCATAAACAGTCTCGACTGTTACCCAGTTCATTTGGTGGTGTACTTTTTCGTCTGACCCTTCCCAAGTGTCAACGTCAACAAGAACAGAGTCTGTATCTTTTAGAAGATTCTCGTAGAGCCAAATACTGGCGTCCCCTGTGTAAGAACCTATCTGAAGGAATCGCGCTGAGCGACCTTTAAACTCGGGGTAGACGTAATCCACAAAGTTTGGTTGCCCGTCGTTCGCAAACCAGTTGGGTAGATTACTCATACCTTGAGCCTACTACAAATAGGAAGCTAGCTTAGGGGGTCGGGTCATCGCCTGTCGTACTACCTTCACCAATAATGTTGATAGTGCCAACCATAGCTAAATGGTTTTGGCACTGGTAGTACAGAGTACTAGGGGCCCCAGCATCTATTGTAAACTGAATCCCGTCCATGTCTTCACCGTTGTTCGTAACCCCAGTGTTGTATACGTTTCCTGAAGAGTAGCCCGCCCCCGTGGTCTGAATCCAAAATGGGTGCCCCGAAGCGTTTACAGTAAAGAAGTAAGTTTTACCACGAACTAGGGTCAAGGTAGGGTTGCTATTGCCGTCTATAACGTAGGCAGATGACCCGTTGTTACCTACTTGAAAGTTTTGAACAACTGTTGGTCCAGCCACAGTTGAGGCTGCTCCCGTTGCACCTGTAGGACCTGTAGCGCCTAAGAATTGTCCGCCGTTGGCCCACTCTTCGTTAAGGGCTGACCAAAAGTAGATGTCCTGGCCTACTATGTAAGCATCTCCAGTGTTGCCGCTCTCGTTGTCAAGAAGCAGGGCTTCTTCTGTGGCGTAAGCTCCTAAAACGCTAACCCCTGAGCCCTCTGCACCAGTCGGACCAGTGGGGCCGTCATCTCCTGAAGTACCCGCGGGTCCCGTAGGGCCGACTGGTGCAGCCGAAGCTATAGTGTTGAACGCAGCGCCGTTAAAAAGTTTGATTGAGTCATCGTCATCGCTGTCAATCCAGATGTCTCCTACGGAGGGGAATCCAGGTTGGTTGGGCTGATACAGAACGTTAGTTCTTCCAGCTTGCTCGTAAGCGGCGGTAACGTTGAAGTTTATGTCAGCTGTGTCAGCAGAGATGTAAATCTTGTCGCCAACAGTAAGGGCAACCCTAAAAGTCTCAAAAGACTGGCCCACGCCAATCTCTAGGTCTTTGACAATGTGGCTCCAAGAAAAGAAACTTCCAGGAGTGTCAAAAGGCTCTACTGCAATGGTGACTAGCGCAGGGATTGCGCCTTTGTTTACGGCAATCACTGAAGCCACGCAAGTGACGTCAGAAGTGGCTAACAGAGCAAAGTCTGTTCCGTTGAAAGCGGCAGGAGTCAAAGACCCTAATCTTTTTACAGGCAATTCACCATCTCCAAGTCTGTTGTAATCGACGTCAAGTTCAACATTACAGCACTAACCTTTGGTCAGTTACTCGTCTCCAGTCAGCTCCATCGTAAAATACAGGAACCGCTCCGCTAACTTCATCGGTGCAGAAGGCCATTGACCCAGCTTGTACCGAAGAGAGCGCAAACAATTGAGCTTTGGTGTAATTCGCAAGCTTGAACGGAGATAGCGCCTTAATTCCTTGAGGAGCATTAAGCAAAAGGTCGGTTGCGCTCACGAGAGACTCGGACTGTATGTTGGTGACTGTTAGCTTCTCTTCTGAAGCGTTATAAAGAATTCCAGCATTAGTCTTGCCTTCTTGGTCTCCATTGGCATTCTCGTACAGAGATACGAACGTAGATACGTCTGTGGTTGTGCTAACAGTTACGTCGCCAGCCGCGCCAGTCAAGCCCACAGAGCCTGTTGGTCCCGTTGGTCCTTGCACTATCCCAAGGGCGCTCCAAGCAGAGCCGTCCCAAACGTACAATCCGCCTGTTGAGTCGACAACATACGCGTCATTCACAGTCGCGCTAGCTGGCAAGTTAGCGACCTCTGCCACTGAACCTACAACAGTAAGGGAAGTTCCTTGAGGACCTTCTGGGCCTACGGCTCCAGTAGGACCAGCGACACCTGTAGGACCTGTTGGACCTTCCACAGTAGAAGCCGCGCCTGTAGGTCCAATTACTCCCTGCGGACCTGTAGGCCCTAAAGGACCCGTTGGTCCAATTACTCCCTGCGGACCAGTAGGCCCAAAAATTTGACCCGCTTGCACAAAATCAGAAGAAGCGTTTAGTATGTAAAGCTGGCTTTCCTCTTCTACATAATAAGCATCATTTAGACTACTAGAGCCTTGCTCAGCGGAAAGCGCATCTAAATCTGCCAGAGTCCCTAATAAATTTATAACTGGGCCAACTGGACCTGCTACTCCCTGAGCACCTATTTCGCCGTTAGAGCCCGCTGAGCCTGTAGCTCCAGTCGCGCCCGTAGCTCCCGTCGGTCCGACAATCGGACCTAAGCTTACCCAAGCTGCATTGTCCCAAAAATACAAGTTGTCGTCATCTAAAGCTAGGTATGTGTCCGAGAAAGTCTGCTCGCTGGAAGGTAGAGATGCAAAATCAGCAACTGTTCCTAAAAGATTTATTGCAATTGCTTGAGGTCCTGCGGGCCCTGCGGGGCCATCCTCACCTTGAGGGCCTGTTGGCCCACCTGAAGGACCTACTGCACCCGTAGGCCCAGTTGGTCCTTGTAGTGCTTCGCCTAGACCTACTGGCTCCCACCCAGCGCTGGTTAGAAGCTCTAGAGCCCCTGCGCCCGCGTTTAGGTCTCCGTTGTATCTAACGTAGCCTTCTTCAGCGTCAGAGCGACGGTCAGCAGTTTGACCTTTATCTAGGTAAAGAGTGTTAGAGATTCCTCTAATTACTTTGTTTGTAAACACCTGCGAAAGTGCTGCGGGCTGCGCCGCGTCATCCTGAGTAATTCCTACGCAGGTAAATGACGTAGTGCTTACCGTAGACCTGACAAAAATTACATCGCCTGGATTAACAGCAAACCTAAAGGTCTCGAAAGAACTTCCTAGCGAGAGCTGTAACCCAGAGGCGACATAAGAGTACTGTGCGTCAATGGTGGCTCCCGAAGGTACGACATAAATGTTTACTTTTGTAATAGGCGTGGCTGTGACTGCTTTATTCGCAACAATCACTGACACAAGGTGAGCCGAACTGAACGTTGCCAAGGGAGTGACATCGTTTGCTGGAGGATTTAAAATCCCAAGTCTTTGTATCGGCATTTTCAGTCCCTTACGCTTGAGCTTCAGCCCATGATATTTTAGCAGCAGTCAAGGTGGACGCGCCAGTCAACCGAGACACTGCAAGCGTCAAGATGTCTGGACCGTCGGGGAAGATGGAGTCTCCACCTAGGATTGAGTTTGATAGCTCAAACAGTGTGGTGATGTCTACTGTAGTGGTTGACTCTTCGCCCCCTG
>Ga0307980_1000838_pt1 | contig 13345 bp, 15 predicted proteins | sample OrgLakmetage1060_FD_201817 | JGI IMG/M metagenome (GOLD analysis project Ga0307980, IMG submission 201817) | Saline water microbial communities from Organic Lake, Antarctica - #1060 | ecosystem: Environmental > Aquatic > Non-marine Saline and Alkaline > Saline | place: Antarctica: Organic Lake... | reverse complement strand
ACCCAGGTATGGGTGTTATTCGTCACGTTGATGCCGGTTATTCGGAAGCGGTCACCGTTGCGCGCGAAAAGCACGTCCACATTCCAATGCTAGACACCGAATAGATGGCAACTTGCTATCGAAACATCGCAACTCTGGTTTCACCAGCAGAGGCAGTTGGTGAGCTAACGGTCATTACCGATGCCGCCATGGTGGTCGATAGCGGTCAGATAACTTGGCTCGGCAAAAACAGCGATGCGCCAGCTTGCGAAACTGAAGTCGATCTAACTGGACAGACGGTGATTCCTGGTTTTGTTGATTCGCATTCTCACTTGGTCTTTGGCGGCGAGCGCTCTGAGGAGTTTGCCAGTCGTATGACCGGCAAGAAATATGAAGCCGGCGGTATCAATTCGACTGTTAGCGCGACCAGAAAAGCAACCGCCGATGAACTCCGAGCGAACACGGCCAAGTTGGTTCAGGAGCTCTACGCGAGCGGGATTACAACTTTCGAAATCAAATCGGGCTACGGTCTAGATGTTAAGACCGAGAAGCTGTTGCTGGAAATTGCAAGCGAATTTACCGACGAGGTTACTTTCTTGGGTGCTCACGTTGTGCCACGGGGTAGTGATCCCGATGAATACACCGACCTGGTTGCCGGAAAGATGCTTGAAAGCATCACTGCCAAATGGGTCGATGTCTTCTGCGATAAAGGAGCTTTTAGCGTTACCCAAGCTAGAAAAGTGCTAACCGCGGGCATTGCAGCCGGGCTAAAGCCCAGGATGCATGCCAACCAGCTTTCCAATATCGGTGCAATAGCGCTAGCGGTAGAGCTTGACTGCGCATCGGTTGATCACTGCACGTTCTTAGAGGATGCCGACATTGAACTTCTAAAAAACTCACAAACCGTGGCGACTTTGTTGCCGGGAGCCGAGTTTTCAACAAGAAGCCCCTACCCGCAGGGTGGGGAACTTATGAATAGGGGGGTTGTTGTCGCACTTGCAACTGACTGTAATCCTGGTTCTAGCTTTACTACCTCGATGCCTTTTTGCATTGCGGTAGCGGTCAGAGACATGGGCTTCAGCGTTGATCAAGCAATTTGGGCCGCCTCCAAGGGCGGTGCGATGGCCCTTCGAGGGCAACAGGGAGTGCTTGAGGTTGGTGTCAGAGCGGACTTCGTGGTGTTGGATGGACCCAACCATAACTACCTGGCCTATCGGCCAGGGGTAGCAATTATTAGCCAGACCTTTCTGCAGGGCAGAAAAGTTTATGAGAGGCGATAAATGAACCAGATAGAAATTTCAACCAGTGGACTAAAAGCGGAAGAGGTGGTTGCGGTTGCAAGGTTTGGCGCCAAGATCACCATTTCCGCAGCAGCCATCAGCGCTATGGACGCTACTCGCAAGCACATCGAAGAACTCGCGAATGCCAAAGAGCCGGTTTATGGAATCTCCACCGGCTTCGGTGCTTTAGCTCAGCGACACATTCCACAAGCCGACCGGGTGCAGCTTCAGAAATCTCTAATACGCTCCCATGCCGCAGGCATGGGAGACCCAGTTGAAAAAGAAGTTGTTCGAGCGCTGATGCTGCTTCGACTAAAAACCATGTGCTCGGGTCAAACCGGAGTCAGGTCGTTGATTGCTACCAGCTATGCGGTGATTCTAAATGCTGGCATCACTCCAAAGGTTTTGGAGTATGGATCTTTGGGTTGCTCTGGAGATTTAGCACCACTTGCTCACTGTGCTTTGGTGTTGATGGGTGAAGGCACTGCCTATGGGCCGGACGGGCACGAAGCGCCTGCAGCCACGCTCTTGGAAGCTGCCGGCATCGAGCTGGTGGAGTTGCGAGAAAAAGAGGGTCTAGCGCTTATAAACGGCACTGACGGCATGCTTGGAATGCTCATCTTGGCTTGTCATGATTTGGCAGTTCTGCTTGATCAGGGTGATTTGATCGCTGCAATGAGCATTGAGGGCCAACTCGGTACCGACCAGACACTTCGAAGTCAGCTGCACCAGGACCTTCGTCCGCATCCAGGGCAGGCGGTGAGCGCAAACAACATGTTTAGCGCGCTCTCGGGTAGTGAAATTATTGCCTCCCATCGCCACGGCGATGGGGTTGTGCAGGATGCTTACTCGCTTCGCTGTGCACCTCAGGTTTCCGGTGCTGTGAGAGACACGCTTTCTCACGCTCAGCTGGTTGCGGGTCGCGAGCTTGCTGCGATTATCGATAACCCGGTTGTGCTATCAACCGGTGAAGTTAGCTCCAACGGTAATTTCCACGGTGCACCTGTCGGTTATGTGCTGGATTTTTTGGCAATTGCAGTTGCAGACCTTGGCTCGATTAGTGAGCGCAGGACCGATCGGTTCCTGGATGTTTCCAGAAACCGCGGCTTACCGCACTTTTTGGCCCATGATGCCGGAGTTGATTCCGGTTTGATGATTGCTCAATACACCCAAGCAGCCATGGTGTCTGAAAACAAGAGACTGGCAGTTCCTGCCAGCGTTGATTCCATTCCATCCTCGGCGATGCAGGAAGATCATGTCTCCATGGGTTGGCATGCCGGCAGGAAGCTAAGAAAGTCCATCGAAAATCTTCGCAGAATTATGGCAATCGAACTGGTTGCCGCCGCTCGAGCAGTTGAATTACGTGCTCCGCTCGCGCCAGCAAATAAGACCGGAGCCGTCATCTCCTCGTTGCGCGAACAGGTTATGGGAATGGGCCCCGACCGAGAGCTAAGTAGTGAACTAGAAGCCGCCAATCAGTTCTTAGTAAACGGTTTTAGTTGGAAGACCAGGCCCTAGGGCGGTTGTTGTGCACAGGCTTAGATCATCGTCGGCCTAGGAGAACGGTACGAAGTTAGAGTTAGCTCCATAGAGAAACAATTCTGGTCTAATAGACCAGAATCTGTTAGATTATTGGAGTGATTAGATCAGTGAGCGTATTTGAAGCCAAATCTCAGCTGTCCAAGATGATTGAGGCGGTTGAAAACGGCGAAGAGATAGTGATAACCAAGCACGGGAAGCCGGTCGCCAGGTTGGTTAAAGAATTGCCGACGGCTGTCAAGTTTGGCCTACTTGAGGGCAAGACCCCGGACTGGGCAGAGGTTGATTTTGATGAAGGTTCAACAATGACTGAGGGCTTAAGTGTCTGGAAAGAAAACCTCAAGGAATTGGATCTCTAGGTGTTACTAGATACCCACGTTTTGATTTGGCTCCACCGCGAGCCTGCTCGCATCGGCAATCAGGCCAGAAGAGCAATCGAGAATGCTTCCAGCGTCTACTATTCGCCCCTTAGCTTGTTCGAATTCCTGCAAAAAGACGATGAGCAGGGCTCCAAGACAAAAGTCTTGGCAGAAGCCTCGGTTGCAGCGGGGCTAGTCGAGCTAACGCTCGACACGAACCACGTGATGGAATCAAGCAGGTTTGGAAGCCTAAAAAACACTGACCCGTTTGACCGATTGCTGATTTCTCAAGCTAATTGCGTGGGTATGGATTTCTATACGGCCGACATTCATCTATTGAGTCTTGGGTTTCCGGTGATAAAGGACGCAACTGTTTAGACGACTATTTACCCACACGCTAATTGAGCACTCCGTTATTCACAGATTTAGAATCTTGCGCATTGACACCACTTTGATACCATTAGCTATGGCTATGACACTAAGACTCGATCCAGATACTGACCTCAGGCTCACTGAGCTTGCCAAGACGCTAGGCATTTCAAAATCCCAAGCGGTTGTGACGGCCGTAGAGCAGCTATTAGCAAGCCAGAGTAGCGAAACAGTCACCAGCAGAATTTTTGACAAGGTTCTAGAGCGTGACGCCGAGCTGCTACAGCGACTCTCAGACGCATGACCAGGTTCGTTGAGCTAGCTGCATTCAAGAAGCAGGCTGAACGAGTTGGCTTCATAGTCAAGGACCTAGGTTTGCTGGATTCTGCTCTTTCTAGACCCAAAACCACGCTTTTCGGCGAGGACGCCTATCCAGCACTTGAACTCAAGGCGGCTGCAATGGTTGAGTCACTCATCTTGAATCACCCGATGATTGATGGAAATAAGCGGTCATCTTGGTTTGCCTTGAACGTTTTCCTTGAACTAAACGGTCATCAAATGGCTGCCTCCCAAGAGGAAGCCTTTGAGTATGTCTTGTCGGTCGCTACCAAAAAACTCGACCTGCAATCGTCGGCTGAATGGATCGGCCAACACATGAAGCCCTATAGCGAAAACTAGCTAGTAATAAAACTCTCGATAGGAGGGCAGGTGCAGGTGAGGTTTCTGTCGCCAAACGCACCATCGAGCCTTCTGACCGGGGGCCAGTACTTACCCTTTGACTGTCCAGCAACCGGGAACACAGCGGTCTCTCTCGAGTAGGCGTGGTTCCATTCGCCGGTTAGCTGGCTTGCAGTGTGAGGAGAATTTACCAGTGGGTTGTCCTCAAGGCTCCAAGTGCCTTCTTCAACCTTCTGGGCTTCTTGCCTAATTGCCAACATTGCATCGATGAATCGATCAAGCTCTTCCAGCGGCTCAGATTCAGTCGGCTCAATCATTAGGGTTCCGCTTACCGGGAAGCTCATTGTTGGCGCGTGGAAACCGTAGTCAACCAATCTCTTAGCAATGTCGTCATTGCCGATGCCGGCCGAAGCCTGCAGTGGGCGAATGTCGATGATTGCCTCGTGAGCGATCAGTCCGTTTTTTCCCGTATACAAAAGTGGGAAGGCACCGGAGAGTTTCTTGGCGACGTAGTTGGCGCTCAAGACCGCAACTGCGGTTGCTCGCATCAAGCCTTCACTGCCCATCATTTGAACGTAGGCCCAGGAGATTGGCAGGATGCTTGGGGATCCAAATGGCGCACCGGAAACCGGTCCGTAGTTTGGAAGCTCGATCTGAGCCATTGAGTGTCCCGGCAAAAATTCTTGCAAGTGAGCTCTAGCTACGACCGGTCCAACACCCGGTCCGCCACCACCGTGGGGGATGCAGAAAGTTTTGTGAAGGTTCAGGTGCGAAACATCGCCACCGAACTCACCGAACTTTGCGTAACCAACTACTGCGTTGGTGTTTGCGCCATCGATGTAGACCTGGCCACCTGCAGCATGAACAAGGTCACAAATTTCAACAACCGCTTCTTCGTAAACACCATGGGTTGAAGGGTAGGTGATCATCAAGGCCGCAAGCTTGTCACCGGTCTCGGCAATCTTTTGCTTCAGCTCTAAAACGTCAACGTTTCCTTGGGCATCGCAACTGAGAACAACTACTTCCATGCCCGCCAAGACAGCGCTAGCTCCGTTGGTGCCGTGAGCAGAGGATGGAATAAGGCAAACGTTTCTCTGGTAGTCACCCCTGGATTGGTGGTAGCCGCGGATTGCAAGCATGCCGGCAAGTTCGCCCTGGCTGCCCGCATTTGGTTGTAGTGAGACCGCTTCGTAGCCGGTGATGTCGCTCAGCCAGCTGCTCAGCTCCGCAATTAGTTCCATGTAGCCCTCGGTGTCTTCGGCAGGGGCAAATGGGTGCAGGTTGGCAATCTCTGGCCAGGTGACTGCTTCCATCTCGGTCACCGAGTTCAGCTTCATAGTGCATGAGCCAAGTGGGATCATGCCGCGATCAAGCGCGTAATCGTAGTCGGCAAGCTTCTTGAGATAGCGCATCATTGCGGTCTCGGAGTGATAGGTATTGAACACTGGGTGCTCTAAATACTCGCTGGTGCGGTGGTTTCTTAAACGGTCGGTCGCATCCTCTTGAATAGGTGCCCGGGCTCCAAAAGCACTGGCGAGTTCCGCCAGGTGACTCCAGGAAGTGCTCTCATCAACTGAGATGCCGATTGTGCTCTCATCGACTCGCAAAATAGTGAGCTCTTTGGCTCTTGCGGCCTGGTAGAACTTCTCAGCATCGGTGTCTGTGATTCTTATGGTGTCAAAGAACTTTTCGTTCTGAAGAGTGAAGCCGACCTCTTCCAAAACCGTTGCTAACGCTGAGGTTTTGTGGTGGATTTCGGTCGCTATCGCTTTTAGGTTTTTTGGCCCGTGGTAAACGGCATACATTCCAGCCATTACTGCCAGTAGCACCTGGGCGGTGCAAATGTTGCTGGTTGCTTTCTCGCGCCTGATGTGCTGCTCTCTGGTCTGCAGAGTCAGCCGGTAGGCAGGCGCGCCCTCGGCGTCCACTGAGACCCCAACGAGCCTTCCCGGCATTGTGCGCTCGAGCTTTTCACGGACGGCTAGGTAGCCGGCGTGCGGGCCTCCAAAGCCCATTGGAACACCAAATCGTTGAGTGGTACCGCAAACAACATCGGCACCAGCTTCTCCTGGTGATCGCAAGAGTGTAAGCGCCATGAGGTCGGCGCTCGCAAGTGCTAGACCGCCGAATTCGTGGACTTTCGCGAACAGACCATCAAAATCAATAATGCGGCCGCTGGCACCTGGATACTGGACCACTGCGCCAAAGCACTCTCGGTCTATTTGGTCAAGTTTGGTTGGGTCAAAGTAAGTAATGACAATCCCAAGCGGCTCTGCTCGATGCTCGAGCAACGCCTTGGTTTGAGGGTAGAGATCGTTGTCGACGAAGAAAACGGTCGAATCGCTGTCGGCGCTTCGCTTTGCAACCATCATGGCTTCAACCACCGCGGTTGATTCATCCAGCATCGAAGCGTTAGCCGTCTTCATGCCGGTTAGCTCGGTGACCATTGTCTGGAAGTTCAGAATTCCTTCGAGTCGGCCCTGGCTAATCTCTGGTTGGTAGGGGGTGTAGGCGGTGTACCAGCTTGGGTTCTCCAGCACGTTTCGCTTGATAACCCCGGGGGTTCTGGTTCCGTAGTAGCCGAGGCCAATAAAAGTCTGGGTGATGTGGTTTTTTGAAACGATGCCCTTGAGGCGATCCAGAGCCTCGTCTTCGCTTATGGCATCCGGAAGAGTGCTGCCACCGCGGTAGTGAATTGCTTCTGGAAGCGCCGCCTCCATTAGCTCTGCTAGGTCTTTGATCCCAAGGTAATCCAGCATGTGTTGCTGCTGGGCGGCATTGGGTCCAATGTGGCGATTACGAAAGTTATGGTGATCTAGTAACACTTATTCTCCAACTAATGCGTCGTATTCGGTTGATGAAAGAAGATCTGGTAAAGAGCTATAACGGATTTTTATCAACCACCCTTCCCCAAATGGGTCTTGATTTACTTGATCAGGAGCTTGGTCCAGGGCAACGTTGACCTCGGTGATCTCGCCGTCCATTGGCGCATAGAGCTCACCCACCGACTTGGTCGATTCAATCTCGCCACAAATCTTCATGTGTGCAGCTACGCTGCCGACCTTCGGAAGGTCCACGTACACAATCTCCCCAAGCGCATCGGCTGCATACTTGGTGATTCCTACGGTGGCGATATCGTCTTCGATAAGGATCCACTCGTGCTCTTTGGTGTATTTCAGGTTCTCGGGATTTGCCATCTGCTTATTTACCTTCCGCGCTTATAAAACGGTAACTCAACAACCTTGTATAAAACTCTGGTTCCACGAACATCTGCCTCTACTTCAGAGCCAATCTCCAAACCCGCATTGACGTTTAGAAGAGCCAAAGCGATCGGCACCTGCAGCGTTGGTGACAACACCCCAGAAGTGACTTTGCCAAGTGGTTCAGTTTCTCCAGCCAAAAAGATCTCGTAGTCAGCTCTTGCGGCCCTGCGGCCATCACCCTGAAGCCCAAAGAGTCTTTGCTCGGGTTGTTTCTTTTGCTCGAGGGCATCTTTGCCAATAAAGCTTTGCTTATCAAAGCGAATGACCTTGCCGAGGTTTGCGGCAAAGGGCGTAAGGTCTTGATTTAGTTCATGGCCGTAAAGCGGCATGCCAGCTTCTAGGCGAAGGGTATCTCTACAAGCTAGGCCGCAGGCCGAAACTCCTTCTTGAGACAACAACAATTGCCAGATGTTACTCGGGTCTCCTGTCACGAAGATTTCAAAGCCGTCTTCGCCGGTATAGCCGGTTCGGGCCAGGAAAACATCCTTGCCATCTAAAACCGCGGCGGCAATCGAGTAATACTTCAGAGCCGTCAGATCAACATCGACCAGAGGGCCAAGGAGCTCTTTGGTTTTTGGTCCCTGCATTGCAATCAGTGACCACATCAGAGATTCGTCAACGACCTCGGTGTCAGGGAAGTTTGCAAGGCGGCTGTTTAGTGACTTAACAACCTGGTGCTGGTTGCCGGCATTGGCAACGATCATGAACTCATCATCATCGAGGCGGTAAACAATCAGGTCATCGATGATGCCGCCCTGATCGTCACAGATCATGGTGTATTTCGCGCGGCCGTTATCGATTTCAGAGAGCTTGGAAATTAGCGCGTAATCGAGAAAGTCTTCGGCCTGGCCAGTTACTCGAATTTCTGCCATGTGACTAATGTCGAATAAGCCACAGCTGGTTCGGACGCTGTTGTGCTCATCTATGTCTGAACCGTAGCGCACAGGCATTTCCCAGCCACCGAACTCGGTGAAACTGGCGCCCAATTTGTCATGCTCGGCTTTGAGAAGTGTATTCAGCACCTAAAAAATCCTACTCAATTTTTTACAACTAAATTGAGTCTTGACCGAGGTTTCCGGTCAACTTGCCGTGAAGGCGTTCGCTGGCCTTGTTCATGCCTTTGATGTAGACGTTTTTATTCATGTTTTGGTACTTGATTGTTATCGAATCAAGTGCCGCAATCGTCGACGCATCCCAGATGTGTGAATCGGTCACATCAATAACGATTTCGTCTGGATCATCCGAGTATTCAAACAAAGTGGTCAGGTCGTTGCTCGAGGCAAAGAACAGCTCTCCCTGAACCGTGTAGTAAGCCACCGACATTTCATCATCGCCACCAACCGTTCTGATTACTGAAGCGAAGTGGGCGACCGTTCTGGCAAATGCCACCATGGCAACAGTCACGCCGACAAGCACGCCGATTGCAAGGTTGTGGGTCCAGACCACAACTGCCACGGTTGCGAGCATCACCGTTGTTTCGCTCTTGGGCATGCGCTTTAGAGTGCTGAGCTGAATGCTGTGCCAATTAAAGGTTCCAAATGCAACCATCAACATGACCGCGACGAGTGCAGCCATTGGAATCTGGGCCACTATGTCACCGAGGGTGACCACCAAGATCAACAGGAATACACCGGCCAGGAAAGTAGAGATTCTAGTTCTGGCACCGGATGCCTTGACGTTGATCATGGTTTGACCGATCATCGCGCAACCGCCCATGCCGCCGAAGAAGCCGGAAAGAATGTTTCCAACTCCCTGTGCCAACGACTCCCTAGTTTTCTGGCTGTGAGTATCGGTGATTTCATCAACCAACTTCGCAGTCAGTAGCGACTCCAACAATCCAACCAGCGCCATGGCAAGTGCGTAGGGGGCAATGATATTGAAGGTCTCAAGCGTCAATGGCACGTTTGGAGTCAACAGCTCGGGTAGCGACTGCGGCAATTCGCCCTCGTCGCCAACAGTCGGCACGGTGATGGCCAGGATTACAACCATTGCGCTAACAAGCACAATTGCAACCAGTGGAGCCGGGATTACCTTGGTGAGTTTTGGCATCCCGATCATCACAAGCAGCCCGATGGCCACTAGCCAGTAGACCGCGAATGGCACACCAATTAGGTGAGGTAGCTGCGCCATAAAGATCAGAATTGCCAGGGCGTTTACGAACCCGAGCATCACGCTGCGCGGAATAAATCGCATTAGCTTGGCGGCTCCCAGAGCAGCCAGCACAAGCTGGAAAATGCCACCGAGGATGACTGTTGCAAGTAGATAATCCAGGCCGTAGTCCCTGGCAACCGGCGCAATTACCAGCGCAATTGCTCCGGTTGCCGCGGAAATCATTGCTGGCCTGCCCCCGAGAATCGAGGTGGTGATCGCCATTATGAAGCTTGAAAAGAGTCCAACTCGCGGGTCGACGCCGGCCAAGATGCTAAAGCTAATTGCTTCTGGAATCAGCGCAAGCGCTACTACCAAGCCAGCAAGGGATTCTCGAAGCAGCAGCTTCGGGCTTCTCAGTGCTTCGCGGACGGTTGGTCGTGGACGATAACGAGGGTCAGGGCTTGAAACGAGCGCGCTTAGTTTTGTTTTTAAAAAGTTCAAATTTTAGGGTTCTTTGGTTGCCGAATGGAGTTGGGCGCGGATTATGCGCCTCGAATACCTAAAAGCCTACGTCAGATAGCACCAAGAAGGCAAGAGAGCTCTTGATACTTGGCTGAAGTTTCACTCACTATTTCGCTCGGTAATACCGGCGGAGCGCTTTTTAAGTCCCAGTTTTCCTTGAGCCAATTTCTTAGACCTTGCTTGTCAAAGCTTTGGTTTCTTACCCCTTGGCTCCAAAGTTCCTGGTCCCAATATCTTGAGCTATCCGGGGTCAGTACTTCATCGCCAAGAGTCAGCACATTTGTCTTTGGATCATTGCCAAATTCAAACTTGGTGTCGGCAAGAATTAGTCCGGCTTGGCTTGCTATTTCACTTGCTTGCTTGAAGATTTTTAGGCTGTGGTCGCGAAGCTTTTCGGCAATTTCATGGCCGACAAGATGAACGGTTTCTTCAAAACTGATATTTCGATCTTTGTCTCCGAGCTCGGCCTTGAAGGCCGGGGTGAAAATCGGCTCTGGCAGTTTGTCACCGAATGCCAGGCCTGCTGGCAGCTCAACGCCACAAATGGCTCCGGTTTCTAGATACTCACTCCAGCCCGAGCCAGAGATGTAGCCGCGGACTACGCACTCAACCGCATACATCTCTAGGCGCTTTGCGATCATGGCTCGGTCTTTCACAATTTCTGGAACTGCTAATTCGTCACTTCTGTGGTTGGGGACATCAAGCCGCTGAAACCAGTAGTTAGTCAGTTCGGTCAGGTTTGCGCCTTTGCCTGGAATTTCCGGCGAGTGAACGGTGTCGAAGGCGCTAATGCGATCGCTTGCAACTATTAGTACCAGGTGTTGGTATTGAGTGTCTTCTGAGATGTAGAGATCTCGAACTTTTCCTGAATAAAGATGTTTGAAGCCCGGGATCTTCATCTAGTCGGTAGCCTTCGTAGCAACTTTGAGCGCGATGTCGGTGCGGAAATGTGAACCTTCAAGCTTGATTCTGGACATACCTTCGTAGGCAAGAGCTCTAGCTTCCGGAAATGAATCGGCAAGCCCAACAACTGAAAGTACCCTTCCGGTTTCACCTGCCTTGCAGATTTCAACATCGTCCATGCTTTGGGCACTTTCAATGCCAGTGACTTCTCGAACCGGCGCGGTTGTGACTGGGTATCCCTCGGATGCCAGCACAACGGTCACCGCAACCTTGTCTGAAAACTCAGCTACCGGCCCAACATCTAATTTGCCGCTGGCAGCACTCATTAGTAGCTCGGCAAGATTAGTTGTGAGCCTTGCAAGCACAACTTGAGTCTCTGGGTCACCAAAGCGGGCGTTGTATTCAATAACCCGGACGCCGCGCTCTGTAATTATCAGTCCGCAGTAGAGCAGGCCGATAAATTCTGCATCTTGTTTTTTTAGTTCATCGATCGTGGGTTGAGCAATTCTCTTAGTAATTTCTTCGACGAAGCCTTCTGGAAGCCAAGGAAGCGGAGAGTAAGCACCCATGCCGCCAGTGTTTGGGCCCTTGTCATCATCAAAGGCACGCTTGTAATCCTGGGCGGGGCTTAGCGGCATGACTGTTTTGCCGTCGGACAAGAAAAACAGGCTTACTTCTTCGCCTTCCAAAAACTCTTCTACTAAGACGCCCTCGTCTAAAAACTTGGCTGCGTGATCGAGGGCTTCTTGTTTATCTTTGGTTACAACGACACCCTTTCCCGCCGCCAAGCCGTCGGCCTTGATCACGTAAGGAGAACCGAACTGGTCCATCGCATCTTCAACTTCGGCGATTGTGTCGCACCGTCTCGACATCCCAGTTGGGATGTCTTGAGCGGCCATTATTTCTTTGGCAAACTGCTTGCTACCCTCAAGGGCAGCAGCTTTTTTATTGGGTCCAAAAACTGGAACACCTTGGGTGCGAAGGGCATCTGCCACTCCAGCAACCAGTGGCGCCTCGGGGCCAATAACGGCCAAGTCAACCGCTTCTTCCAGGGCTATTTTGGTAACTGCAAGTCTGTCGGTGGTGTCATCGAGTGCTCGCACCTCCACTTGTTTGGCAATGTGTTTATTTCCTGGGGCCCAAACAATGTCGCTGGCGTCGGTGCCGGTTCTGATCAGCGCTTTGATAATCGCGTGTTCTCTGGCACCGGAACCTATGACGAGGACTCTCATTCGCCCAACTTTAGCGTTTCTTGTTATCTGTGATTAGAGCGGCTTGCAGGAAGACGGTGCTTGCCTGCCTTGCTCCATTGGTAATTTACCTCGCGGTTTGCACTTGATGACCAGAAATCAGCTCATCCCAAACCGGCGGCTTGACGTCCTGGCCACCAGTTTCTGATCTTTTGGCTGCCAGCAGGGCCTGGGCATAATCAATTATGTTGCCCCATCCGGTGTCATCTAGTTCCGCACTCCAAAGTGCTGAGGCCTCATTGATGGTTTTGCAGAGTTTGATTGATGGGCTAGGTGTTTATTTTGATGCGACCGTTGAGTATGGAAAATTGGCTAGGCAAGCAATCAGTGGATAATTAGCAGATGGCAGGAAAACAGATTTCGCAATCGGACGGTCAGGCTGCCTTAGCAAATCTTGAAGAGCAATTGCCCACTGCCGTTCGATACTTGCTGCAGCAGATTGAAAAAAACCACCGCGGTGGAACTGTCGAACTCCGGGTGCCGCCATTTGGGGCAATTCAGTGCATTGAGGGTATGAATCACCGCAGGGGCACTCCACCCAATGTCGTAGAGCTCACCGCTGCAGTTTTTCTTGCTCTTTGCTCGGGTGCAATGACTGTTGATCAAGCCAGGCTGACCCCTGGTTGTAACTTTTCCGGTGAAAAAGCCGCTGAGCTAGTAAAGGTTTTTCCAGTCTAAAAATAGTTGTTTAGTCTTGATTTGGGAGTACCGGGCAATTGCGTGATTATATTGAGCCGTGGCCAAAAAAAAACAAGACAATTCTGAAGAAGTAGAAATTCGCCGGGCGCCCAAGGTTCTCGCCTTTGCGCTAACTGGCGCAGTGCTTGGCGTTTTACTCGCTTTCGGCCTGAACTTATTTATTCCGGATGCAACTAGGTCAAACGCAAACGTTTTGGGGTTGTTGCTTGTGGCTCTTGGAAGCCTTGGTCTTGGCATCGGTGTTGTGTTCGCAATTGCCTTTGACCTTATTTCCTCGCGTCGCGCCAAGCGGGCCATTTTCAATAGACTTGAACAGTGATGCGCGGTGACGGAAAACTAAACCACGACATTCTCCCGGGGGAGAAGGGTCCGCAGGATCAATGTGGAGTTTTTGGCGTTTGGGCTCCGGGCGA